>Ga0182007_10000248_pt1 | contig 36273 bp, 35 predicted proteins | sample Sormic07211113_1_FD_123023 | JGI IMG/M metagenome (GOLD analysis project Ga0182007, IMG submission 123023) | Rhizosphere microbial communities from Sorghum bicolor, Mead, Nebraska, USA - 072115-113_1 MetaG | ecosystem: Host-associated > Plants > Roots > Rhizosphere | place: USA: Nebraska...
AATCTCCGCGACGTCGAAGGCCGCAGTGCCCTGCTGCTGGGCAAGGCCAAGGACAACAACGGCTCCTGCGCGATCGGACCGTTCCTGCGCCTGTTCGACGACGAGTTCACGCTGGACACCATCCGCGCAGCCACCGTGGGCCTGGTCATCGAAGGGCAGGACGATGGCTTCCGGCTCGAAGGAACCAGCCGCATGGCCGAGATCAGCCGCGACCCCGCCGACCTGGTGCGCCAGACCTGCGGCGCGCACCACCAGTATCCGGACGGCTTCTTCCTGTTCCTCGGCACCATGTTCTCTCCCATCCAGGACCGGGGTGACGAAGGCAAGGGGTTCACGCACCGCCTCGGCGACCGCGTGACGATCTCGACGCCTTCGCTGGGCGCCCTGGTCAATCGAGTGCAGCGCTCCGACGCCATCGCGCCCTGGACCTTCGGCGTCCGGGCGCTCTACCGGAACCTGTCCTCCCGCGGCATCGCCGCTTCCTGAGGCACGACCCGATCAACAAAAGGACCCATCCATGTCTGCCATCTATCCGAGCCTCGCCGGCAAGCGAGTCGTCATCACCGGCGGGGGCTCCGGCATCGGCGCGGCCATGGTCGAGGCATTCGCTCGACAAGGTGCCCAGGTGTTCTTTCTCGACATTGCCGACGCCGATGGCCGTGCACTTCAAGCGAAGCTGGCAGATGCGGCGCAGCCGCCTGTCTTTCACCGCTGCGATCTGACCGAGTTGGACGGGGTCCGGGCGACCTTCGCGGCGATCGAGGCATCGGGCGGGCCCATCGACGTCCTCGTCAACAACGCGGCAAACGACGACCGGCATGAGATCGGTGCGGTGACGACGGACTACTGGGACCAGCGGATCGCGGTCAACCTGAGGCATCAGTTCTTCTGCGCACAAGCTGTTTCGGGCGGCATGCGCGCGGCCGGGGGCGGCGTGATCCTGAATCTCGGGTCCATCTCCTGGCATCTTGCGCTGCCCAGCTTGTCGATCTACATGACCGCCAAGGCCGGCATCGAGGGCCTCACGAAAGGGTTGGCACGCGACCTGGGCGGATTCAACATCCGCGTCAACTGCATCGTTCCGGGCGCCGTGCGGACGCCCCGCCAGATGAAGCTCTGGCAATCTCCTGAAAGCGAGGCGCAGGTCGTGGCGGCGCAGTGCCTGCAGCAGCGGATCGATCCTGCGCATGTCGCGGCGATGGCGCTTTTTCTGGCATCGGACGACGCCGCGCGATGCTCCGGACGCGAGTACTACGTCGACGCAGGATGGCACGGCGCATGACCGACGGCACCCGCACCGCTCGCCGGTTCCGATCGCAGGACTGGTTCGCCAACCCCGATCACATCGACATGACGGCGCTCTATCTCGAGCGCTTCATGAACTACGGCATCACGCCGGCGGAACTGCGCTCCGGCAGACCCATCATCGGCATCGCGCAATCCGGAAGCGACCTGAATCCGTGCAATCGCGTTCATCTCGAATTGGCCAGGCGCGTGCGCGACGGCATCCGCGACGCCGGGGGCATCCCGATGGAATTCCCGGTCCACCCGACCTTCGAGAACTGCCGGCGGCCGACGGCGGCCATCGACCGCAACCTGGCCTACATGGCGCTGGTCGAGATCCTGCACGGCTACCCGATCGACGCCGTCGTGCTGACCACGGGCTGCGACAAGTCGACGCCGTCCCAGGTCATGGCCGCGGCGACCGTGGACATTCCCACCATCGTGCTGTCGGGCGGCCCGATGCTGGACGGCTGGTTCGAAGGTGAACTCGTGGGCTCCGGGGCGGCGATCTGGAAGAGCCGGAAGCTGCTGGCGGCCGGCCAGATCGACGAAGCGAAGTTCATGGACATCGCCACGGCGTCGGCGCCTTCGGTGGGGCACTGCAACACCATGGGAACCGCGTCGACCATGAATGCGCTGGCGGAGGCGCTGGGGCTGTCATTGACCGGCTGTGCCGCGATTCCGGCGCCCTACCGCGAACGAGGGCAGATCGCCTACGAGACCGGTCGCCGCATCGTCGAACTGGCCTTCGAGGACAGGCGGCCCTCTTCGATCCTCACGCGGGATGCGTTTCTCGACGCGATCGTCGTCAACGCCGCGATCGGCGGGTCCACCAATGCGCAACCGCACCTCATGGCCATGGCGCGCCATGCGGGCGTGGACCTGCGTCCGAGCGACTGGACCGAGTTCGGCTTCGACGTGCCGCTGCTGCTGAACATGCAGCCGGCGGGCAAGTACCTGGGCGAGGCCTTTCATCGCGCGGGCGGCGTGCCGGCCGTGATGTGGGAGCTGCAGCAGGCGGGCATGCTGCGCAGCGCGCGCCCCACTGTCACCGGCATGACGATGCAACAGAATCTCGAAGGCCGGCAAAGCGTGAACCGGGAGGTGATCCGCGAGTTCGCACATCCTCTCAAGAGCCAGGCCGGTTTTCTCGTTCTCAGCGGCAATCTGTTCGACTTCGCGATCATGAAGACGAGCGTGATCTCCGCGGAATTCAGAGCGCGCTACCTGAGCCATCCGGGCGCCGAGGGGCGGTTCGAATGCCGGGCCATCGTCTTCGAGGACTCGGACGACTATCACGCACGAATCAACGACCCGGCGCTCGCCGTCGACGAGAACTGCATCCTCGTGATACGCGGCGCGGGGCCTGTGGGCTGGCCCGGCTCGGCCGAGGTCGTGAACATGCAGCCGCCGGATGCGCTGCTCAAGCGTGGCATCACGAGCCTTCCCACGTTGGGAGACGGGCGGCAGTCGGGGACGTCGGACAGTCCGTCGATTCTCAACGCGTCACCCGAGAGTGCCATCGGCGGCGGGCTGGCGTACCTGCGCACGGGTGACGTCGTCCGCATCGACCTCTCCGCCGGTCAATGCAACATGCTGGTGTCCGACGAGGAGATCGCGCGCCGCAAGGACGAAGGGACGCCGTCGATCCGGCCGAGCCAGACGCCCTGGCAGGAGATCTATCGCGCGACGGTCGGACAACTCGAGTCGGGCGCCTGCATGGAGTTGGCGATCAAGTACCGCGGCGTGGCCGACACCCCGCCTCGCCACAATCATTGAGGCGGCTTGGGGCTGTCGTCGGTGGCGCCCGCGTTCTTCGCGGCTTCGCCTTCGAAGCGGCCGATGATGTCGGTCACGAAGTGCTCCGAGAACCCGGCGACGAAGGACCAGAAGACGAGCTTGGCGTATTCCGTGAAATCCGCGCCGTGGTGGCACAGGAGAATCCGGAAGTGCGGCGCGTCGCAGCCTTCGCGGGTCGACGGGTCGGCCGCGAAATGCGGGAACAGCGGGCTCGAGACCAGTCCGGACAGGAAGATCACGTAGAGCAGCATCGCGAGCACGCCGCCGATCAGCGGCGGCAGGCAGATCTGGACCCACGAATTCGCGAGCACCCGCAGGTCCTCCACCGTCAACTCCTTCAGCCTGCGTTGAAGGCCGATGAAGCCGCCGATCGTGCCCGAGAGGATGACGGCCGCCGAGGTGGCCCAGTTGGTACTGATCAGGACGACCACCGCGACGACCACGATGGCCGCCAGCGCCATCACCGCAAAGAAGAGGCGTCGCGATACGGCGACGATCAGCGCACCTGTCTCGGAGAGGAGGGTGGCCGTCGGGGTGGGTACTTCGGCAGGCATGGCGTCTCTCTCCTTGCGTTGCGACCGCGGAACCAATATAGCGCGAGGGAGGCGCCGCCGGAGTCTGGCAATTTTTACGTAGACAGCCGTTGGTGCGCTGCCTAGACTTCCTTTCGATCTCTGCCAATGAACACTCTCATCATGTCCCCGCATCTGTCGATTCCCAGTCTTCGCACCTTCGTTGCCTTCGAGCAGCGCGGTCGAATCAAGCGGGGCGGATAGCCCTCTTTCAGTTCGACAGGCGCCCCCCTCAAAGGCAACGAGTTCAGCTCGTTGCCTTTTTTCATTTCCGGACCTGGATCATGTTCAAACTCGATTCCTTGAAATGGTGGTTGGACCCCGTCTTCGCAGCAGTGCTATGCGGCACCTGCCTGGCCGGCTGCGACCTCGCGCCCAGCGTCTTGTTCGTGGCCGATGGAAGCCCGGTTCGCCTGCTGCAATTGACCGACGCCCACGACGGTTGCCCGGCACCGCGCCGGGTCTGCTTCCTGTCCACCTGGGACGGCGAGACGACCCGTGGCTGCTGGGTGCGGGAGGCGGGCAGCGTCCGGGTCTCCCTGCCTCATGAAGAGCAGAGCGTGCCGGTGGCCAACTTCCGGCCGACCGCGTACGCCGAGTTCCGCCGCGTGTCGTTGGACTAGGCGCCAGGGCTTGACATGCAGGTATTTACCTGCATATCATCGCCCCACGCACTCACACGACGAATGGACGCTGACAAGGTTTTCAAGGCACTGGGCGACCCGACTCGCAGAAAGCTGCTCGACCTGCTCTACGAGAAGAACGGCCAGACGCTGGGCGAGCTCTGCGAGCACCTGGACATGGCGCGGCAATCCGCCGCGCAGCACATCGGGCTGCTCGAGGAAGCCAATCTGGTCAGTACCGTGCGGCGTGGCCGGGAGAAGCTGCATTTCATCAACCCGGTGCCGCTGCACGAGGTCTACGAGCGGTGGGTGCGCAAATTCGAACGCCGGCGGCTCGGCCTGCTGCACGACCTGAAGAAGGAACTCGAAGGAGATTGACCATGAGCAAAGAAAAGACCAGCTTCGTCTATGTGACCTACATCCGTTCGACGCCCGAAAAGGTGTTCGAGGCCATCACCCGGCCGGAGATCGCGCGGCGCTACTGGGGCCACGAGAACGTGTCCGACTGGAAGCCCGGTTCGACCTGGGAGCACGTGCGCGCCAACGAGCAGCGCACAGTCAACGTGCTGGGCAAGGTGGTCGAGATCGCGCCGCCGACGCGGCTGGTCATCACCTGGGCGAGCCCCGCGCAAGCCGACGACCCGGCCAGCTACAGCCGGGTGCGCTTCGACGTCGAGGCATACCAGGACATGGTGCGGCTGACCGTCACCCACGACGAACTCGAAGCCGGCAGCGGGATGGCCAAGGGCATCCAGCAGGGCTGGCCGATCGTTCTTTCCAGCCTCAAGTCCCTGTTGGAGACGGGGCAGGGCATCGATGTCTTCGCCAAGCCGCTGGCGGCCTGAACAAGGAGTCGACCATGACCCAGCCCTACACCGGCGGCTGCGCGTGCGGCGCGATCCGCTACGCCACCGCGCACGCGCCGATCTTCCAGAACCACTGCCAATGCCGCGACTGCCAGCGGCGCAGCGGCACCGGGCACGGCTCCTACCTGACCTTTCCCGCGCGGGCCGAGATGTCGATCACCGGCGAGGCGACGCTGTGGGAGGTCGCGGGCGACAGCGGCAACATGAAGCTCCACGCCTTCTGCCCGGTCTGCGGCACGCCGGTCTATTTGCGCTTCGCCGCCATGCCGGACCTGATTGCGGTCCCCGCGGCCAGCCTGGACGAACCGGCCCGCTTCGCGCCGCAGGTGCTCACCTACGGCGTGCGCGGGCTGGCCTGGGATGCCATCGACCCTGCGCTCCAGGCTTTCGAGCGGATGCCTCCAGGCTAGGCGGACGACGGTGCTGCCTTGCTACATTTGGCGGGCTTCACTCTTCCAACTGCCCCCATGTCCGAATTCCCCTCCGATATCTACACCGAGCCTTCCGACCTCGACGGCCACACGCTTGCCAACCTCGGGCCCCTGCGCCGGATGGCGGGGCTGTGGCGCGGCGAGAAGGGCGTCGACGTCAAGCCCAAGGCCCAGGGCCCGAAGACCCAGGTCTATGTCGAGCACTACGAACTGCAGCCGATCGACCCCCAGACCAACGGCCCGCAGGTGCTCTACGGACTGCGCTACCACACCTACATCCACAAGCCCGGCCTGACCAAGATGTACCACGACCAGGTCGGCTACTGGCTGTGGGAGCCCGCCACCAGCACCGTGATGCTCACCTTGGCGATTCCGCGCGGGCAGATCGCCATGGCCAGCGGCAAGGTGGCCGCCGACGCGGACCGCTTCGAACTCGTGGCCACGCACGGCAGCCTGGTGAACGGCATCGTGTCGAATCCGTTCATCGAGCATGCATTCACCACGCTCGAGTGGCGCATCGAGGTCGCCTTCCATGCCGACGGCACCTGGTCGTACGACCAGGACACCGTGATGCAGATCCAGGGGCTGTCCGAACCCTTCCACCACACGGACCGCAACACGCTCACGAAGACCGGCGAGCCCTCGCCGAATCCCCTGGCCGTGCAGGCATGAAGAGAGCGGTGGGCGACCCCGGGTAAGCGAGGCTGCCCCGGCCCGGGTGTCGACGCACAATCATCGGCCAAGTCACAAGGAGGCCCTTGTCATGACCGACGAGTTCGTCGACGTGCTGGTGGTCGGCGCCGGCATCTCGGGCATCGGCGCCGGCTGCCACCTCCAGAAGCTCTGCCCGGAGCGCAGCTTCGCCATCGTCGAGGCCCGCCCTTCGCTGGGCGGCACCTGGGACCTGTTCCGCTACCCCGGCGTGCGTTCGGATTCCGACATGCACACGCTCGGCTATTCGTTCCGGCCCTGGACCGACCCCAAGGCCATCGCCGATGGGCCGACGATCCTGAACTACCTGCGCGAGACGGCGCGCGAACACGGGCTCGAGCCGAAGATCCGCTTCGGCCAGCAGGTCGTGCGCGCCGACTGGTCTTCGCCGGATGCGCAGTGGACGGTCGAGCTCCGGCCCGCAGACGGTGGCGGCAGCGCGCGCATCCGTTGCGGCTTCCTGTTCATGTGCAGCGGCTACTACGACTACGCGGCCGGCCACCAGCCCGACTTCCCGGGACGCGAGCGCTTCGGCGGGCGGCTGGTCCATCCGCAGCACTGGCCCGCCGACCTCGACTACGCGGGCAAGAAGATCGTCGTCATCGGCAGCGGCGCCACCGCCGTGACGCTGGTGCCGGCGCTGGCCGACAAGGCGGCGCACGTGACGATGCTGCAGCGCTCGCCGACCTGGATGGTGGCCCGTCCGTCGGTCGATCCGGTCGGCATGCGGTTGCGGCGGCGCCTGCCGCTGCGGCTGGCGCTGCAGCTCACGCGCTGGAAAAACGTGCTGCTGGGCATGTACGTGTTCCGGCTCAGCCGGCGCAACCCGCAGCGCATGCGCCAGCTGCTGCTGGGCGGCGTCCGCCATGCACTCGGTCCGGAGGCCGACATCGCGACCCATTTCACGCCGCGCTACAACCCCTGGGAACAGCGCCTGTGCCTGGTGCCGGACGGCGATTTCTTCCGGGCCATCAACGCCGGTCGCGCCTCGGTCGTGACCGACCACATCGCGTCGTTGACCGAGACCGGGATCGCGCTGCGCTCGGGCGCCACCCTCGACGCCGACATCATCGTCAGCGCCACCGGCCTCCAGCTCGCCATGCTCGGCCACGCGGCGCTGTACGTCGACGGCGAGCGGGTGGAGCCTTCGCGCACGGTCAACTACAAGGGCCTGATGTACAGCGGCGTGCCGAATATGGCCAATACCTTCGGCTACACCAATGCCTCATGGACGCTCAAGGCCGACCTGACCGCGCAGTATGTGTGCCGGCTGCTCAACCACATGCGCAAGACCGGCGCGCGCATCTGCCGGCCCCCGGCCGACCCGGACACGGCGCTGCTGCCGTGGGTGGATTTCTCATCGGGCTACTTCGAGCGGGCCGCCGGCCAGCTGCCCAAGCAAGGCTCGGCCAAGCCCTGGAAGCTCAACCAGAACTACCTGAGCGACCTGGTCGCCATGCGCTTCGGCGCGGTCGACGACGGGGTGCTGCAGTTCACGTACGGGGCGCGCTGAGCGCAACCACGCTTCAGGCGCTCGAGCGCTCGGCCGCGCGGCGCAACTGGTCGAGCCGCGCCGCTTCCTCGGCGTCGCGCAGGCTCTTCGCCGCCCTGGCCGCCGCGTACTGCACGTACAGCACCTCGATGGCTTCGGTCCAGCGCTGCAGGCTCGCCTTGTGCTCGGCTTCGGCGTCGTGGTCTTTCGGATGCGTGTCCGGATGCCGCTCGGGGAACGCGGGAACGGTCACGCCTGCCTTGCGAAGGATGGCTTCTTTTTGGTCGATGGTCAGCATGTCTGTCTCCAGCAAACATTGTTCCAACCCCCGCGCGTCATAACTGGCGATGACGGCTATTTCACGGGGTCGTTCTGGTTCTCAGATGGGGGCGCGCGGGCGAGTCCGCAAGGCCGCGACGGACGCCGGCGCAGGTGAAAATGGCCCGGATGCATCGACACCCTCTCCCCCTGCCGCGCCTTCGAGGCCTTGCCGCCATGGCGCTGGCCGCTGCCGTCCTGGCGGGTTGCGCCTCCGCGCCGCCGACCGCCGCGCCAGCGCCCGCCCGGCCGGCCCCGGCGGCCCGTCCCCCTGCGCCTGCGCCCGCGGCCCAGCCCTCGGGCGCCGGGGCGGACGAGCTGTCGCTCCAGCAGGGCTTCGCGCGCTGGGTCGCGGATTTCCGCAGCAGCGCGCGCGCTGCCGGCATCGGCGATGCGACCTTGCAGGCCGCCTTCGGCGACGTGCAGTACCTGCCGCGCGTCGTCGAGCTGGACCGCGCCCAGCCCGAGTTCACGCGCACGGTCTGGGACTACCTCGACAACACCGTGACGGCCCAGCGCGTCGCGCTCGGCAAGGACAAGCTGATGCAGGTCCGCGTCGAAGCCGACGCGGCGGCGGCGCGCTACGGCGTCCCGTCCGCAGTGGTCGTCGCGATCTGGGGCATGGAGAGCAATTTCGGCGGCAACTACGGCAGCACGCCGACCATCGATGCGCTGGCGACCCTGGGCTTCGAGGGCCGCCGCGAGGACTGGGCGCGTCGCGAACTGCTGGCGGCGCTGAAGATCCTCGAGCGCGGCGACATCGACCGCGAGCACATGATCGGCTCCTGGGCCGGCGCCATGGGGCAGACGCAATTCCTGCCGTCGAACTTCCTCGCCTACGCGGTCGACGCCGACGGCGACGGCCGGCGCGACATCTGGGGCAGCATGGCCGACGTCACGGCCTCGACCGCCAATTTCCTGGCCCGTTCGGGCTGGCAGTCAGGCCAGCCGTGGGGCGTCGAAGTCCAGCTGCCGCCCGGCTTCGATTTCGGCCGCGCCGACAGCAGCGTTCGCCAGTCCAGCGCCCAGTGGGCAGCCGAGGGCGTGCGCAGCATGGACGGCAAGCCGCTGCCGGCGTTCGCCGACGGCATGGTCCTGCTGCCCGCGGGTGCGCGCGGGCCGGCCTTCCTGGTGGGGCCGAATTTCCGCGCCATCCTGCGCTACAACAACTCGACCAGCTACGCGCTGGCGGTCGGCCTGCTGTCGCAGCGCCTGACCGACGGGCCGGGCGTGCAGGCGCCCTGGCCGCGCGACCTGGCGGCGCTGTCGCGCAGCCAGTTGCTCGAACTCCAGACCGCGCTGAACCAGCGCGGCTTCGCCAGCGGCACGCCCGACGGCATGATGGGGCCGGCCACCCGCGAAGGCATTCGCCAGTACCAGCGCAGCATCGGCCAGCCCGCCGACGGCTACCCCAGCGCGGCCTTGCTGGAGCGCCTCCGGGCGCCATAGCGGGGCCTCATGGCGCATTGAGCACCGGCACGTAGGCCAGCCGGCGGTCGCGCAGCACCAGAAGCGCGACCATCCGGCCCGGCGTGGTGGCGGCCAGCTTGATCCTGAAGTCCTCGACCCGGTCGAGCCGGGTGTCGTTGACGGCGACGATGATGTCGCCCGCGCGGATGCCCTCGCTGCGCGCGAGCCCGGTGGCCTCGCGCACCATCAGGCCACCGTCGCTGCCCAGCTGGAGCCGCTGTGCCGCCGACAACTCGCCCAGGCTCAGGCCGAGGCCATCATTCCAGTCGGGCTGGGTTCCGGCCGGCACGGTGAACCGCGGTCCGGCATCCTCGGACAGCGCCACCGAGTACGTCCGTTTCGCGCCGTGCCGCCAGAGTTCGAACCGGACGCGGCGGCCCGGCGGGGCGTCGGAGATCTGTTGCAGCAGGTCGGTGAAGTGCGAGATCGTGCGGCCATCGATGGTGGTGAGGACATCGCCGCGAACCAGCCCGGCGGCACGGGCGGGCCCCTCGGCATCCACCTGCACCACCAGCGCGCCGATCGACTCCTTCAGTCCGAAGGACTGGGCCAGCGCTGGTGTCATCTCCTGCAACTCGGCGCCCAGGTGCGCGCGCCGCACCCGACCGGTCTCCTTCAGCTGCGTCGCGATCTTCATCGCCAGGTTGATCGGCACGGCGAACGAGAGGCCCATGTAGCCGCCGCTGCCGCTGTAGATCATCGAGTTGATCCCGACCACTTCGCCGCGGCCATTGAACAGCGGGCTGCCCGAGCTGCCCGGGTTGATCGCGACGTCGGTCTGGATGAAGGGCACTTCCCCGGCGCCGCCGATGTAGCGGTCGACCGCGCTCACCACGCCCGCCGTGACGCTGCCATGGAATCCGAACGGCGCCCCGATGGCCGCGACCCAGTCGCCCGGCGCCAGCCGCGACGAGTCGCCGATGGCCGCGGTCGCGAGACCCTTGGCATCGATCTTCAGCAGGCCCACGTCGGTGCGCCTGTCGGTGCCGACCACCCGCGCCTGGAAGCGGCGGCCATCGTCCAGCCGGACCTGCGCCTCGTCGATGGCGGCCAGGACGTGCGCGCTGGTCAGGATCAGGCCGTCGCTGGTGAGGATCACGCCCGAGGCGAGGTCGCGAATCTGGCTGATGCGCACGTTGGCCGGCAGTGGCCGGGCCAGCCGGTCGGCGAAATCGTTCTCGGGCGCGAACTCCAGTTCGGCCCCCTCGGGCCGGGCTTCGCGGCCGATCCGCAGGGTGCTCACGTCGACCACGCTGGCGCTGCGGCTGGCGACCAGCGAGGAGAAGGCGGGCGCGGCCGGTGCGGCGATGTCGGGGGCCGGCGCCGGGGCCGGGGCCGATGGCGGTGCAGCCGGGCGCTCTGGCGCCGACGCACAGGCGCCGAACAAGCAGATGACGCCGACCGCGACGGCGGCACGCAGCCGCCAGCCGACCGGTCGCGCCAGAACCTTGCGCATCGCTGCCTCCGCATCGTCGAAGAAACCAAATGTAGGCGCATCGCGCCGACACGGCTTTGCGCCGGATCAAGGCCCTGTCGGCAACGTCAGTCGATGGCCGGTGGCCGGTGGCTTTCCGGCACCCTCCGAGCACGTCCTGCAAGGAACTAGGGTTTACCCTATAATCGACCCAACGCACTCATCTTGGAGTCCCGAATGTTGAACGTATTGATCTGCCTGGTGGCCGTCGCTGCCGTCGTTGTTTCCGGTTATTTGACCTCGAAGAAGCTCGACGAAATCTGCTGACCCGAAGATCCCTGGTTGTCTCCTCCATCGTCCCTTCGATGGATTGGCCCCCTCGCAGCAATGCGCGGGGGCTTTTTTACGTCTCGTCTCTTCGGAACTGCGCCCGGACCACCGCGTCGTGCGTGTCACACTCGGGTGCACGGCCTCCCCTCGGGGAGCCTGTCTTGATTGCCTGGTGATTTCCTATGCCTGACCCGACCCCTGCCTCACGAGCCCTCGACAGCGCCGAATCAAGCGGCGTCGCGGTCCTGGACAGGGCCTTCTCGCTGCTCGCCGCCTTTGGCCCGACGGACGCGCGACTGACATTGACGGAACTGTCCAGACGCACGGGCCTGTACAAGAGCACGGTGCTGCGACTGCTGGCCGCGCTCGAGCACGGGGGCTTCATCCGGAAACTGTCCGACGGGCAGTACGCCATCGGGCCCCAGCCGCTGCGCCTGGCCTCGATCTACCAAGGCTCGTTTCAGGTCGGCCACGTCATCGAGCCCATCCTCGAACGGCTGAGCGCCGCCACCGGGGAGACCGCTTCCTTCTACGTGAGGCACGGCGACAAGCGCATTGCGCTGTTCCGCGTCGAACCGTCCAGGGCCGTTCGCGCATCGGTGCAGGTGGGTCAGGAATACGCCATCGCGCAAGGTGCGTCGGGCAAGGTCCTGCTCGCGTTCTCGTCGCCGGCAATGCCCGAGCACGAGGCCATTCGAGAACAGTTCTGGGCGGTCTCCCACGGAGAGCGCGACCCGGAGACCGCTTCGGCTGCGGCGCCGGTCTTCGGTGCGACCGGAGAGCTGCAGGGTGCCCTGGCCCTCTCGGGGCCAAGGGAGCGGCTGGCCCGGCCCGATGCCCTGCACGCGGCCTGTCGCCAACTGGTCGAGGCCGCCCGCGAGGCGACCAAGGCACTGGGCGGAAGCACCGCCCGCCATGCGCTGACGCTTGAACGCCTGGGTCAGTCGTGAACTATTTCACGACCGAGATTAGTACTTAGAGACTACATGTGGCGATTTGTAAGTACCTTGGTACTACTATTTAGCCATCGCACAGGCCAATGAAAAACATGAACACCTATCCCACCGCAAGCCAGGCCAACGGCGTCGCCCGCACCCTGAGCAAGCACCTGTCGTGCACCATCGTCGTCTACCGCACGCCGCAGGCGAAGTTCGTGACCGCGCGCACCAGTGATCAGGTGGCCGGCAACATCGAAGGCATCTATCGCAACGGCTACTGCACGCCGACGCTCCTCAGCAGCGTGCACTGAAAGAACTCGACTCCCTCGGCTCCACGCAGCCGAAAGGATTTATGCCTCCTTCGGGAGGCTTTTTTTTGCCTTCGCTGGCTCATGATCGGACCCACGCGGGCTCGAGGCGAAGGAGGCGCTACATGACGGCCAAGGTGCACTGCTTCCTGAAAATGCTCCAGACGGCCTTCAGCGACCCGCCGTACTGGGATGCGCCTTTCCAGAAGAGCAGGGCATCGGCATAGGAAGCTACCGCCGGGCCAGGGCGGCCAATCTCTTTCTGGCACTTTGCAGCAGACCCTCGCGTTCCTCTGCCGGCTTTGCCTTGGTGTCCCCTTGGCCGATGATTTCGATCGCAGAGACGCCAGCCAGCCGTGCCCCGAGGTTGTCCCCCGGCGTGAGGGCCGCGTACCTGGCGCTCGAGATCACGTGCACGTTGAGATGCCGGCCGATGGACACGGAGAGCTTCCGGCACGCGATGGACATTTCCGACTCATCCGGCACCAGTCGGCCGTGAACCACGACCAGCTGCACTGTCGCGTCCTCGTCCTCCCCCAGCACGAAGGCGCGCAGAACTGAATCCTTGAATTTCGAACGCAGCATCGCGCGGATGGGTTCGGCGGCCGCGAAGGACTTGAGAGCAATGGACCGCAGTTCGTTGTAGAAGACGAACGACGTGTTCGCCTCGACCGTCTCGGGTTCGTCGGTTTCCGACTTGCGCCTGGTCAGGATGCCGCACTTGAGCAGGTGCTCCTGGGTCCGCTCGACTTCGTCCGCATTCAACTTGGCCTTCCTGGCGAGTTCCGCAACGGAAAACCCGTTCGTCGGTGCTGCGAAAACGACCTTCAACAACTTCTGGACTTCTGGCGCGAGGAGGAAATCTGCGGCACTCATTCTGGCTGGGGCAACTGCGACTGCATCATGACGACGACCGTTCCCCGAGCGCGGAGAGGTCGACATCGGTTTTAACATGAAGCGCGCAACGATCGGCCTGCGGCCGAGGGGTCGCTTGCCCGAGAATCTCCGCATGCCACACGCCGTCTCCCACCTGCGCGCCGCGCGTCTCGCGCGCAGCGCCAAGCCATTTCTCGCCCGTGGTGGTTTCAAGCGCGAGCGCTGCGCGGACTGCCGGCTGGTACCCAGCCACTGCATGTGTGCGCTGCGCCCTTCACTGACGACACGCGCTGGGGTGTGCCTGCTCATGGCCGATATAGAGCCGCTCAAGCCGAGCAACACGGGCTGGCTGGTCGCCGATGTGGTGCCCGATACCTTCGCCTTCGGCTGGAAGCGCACCGAAACCGACCCCGCCCTCCTGGCCCTGCTGCGCGACCCGCAATGGCATCCGTACGTGGTGTTTCCCGGCCGATATGCAGCGCCCGAGCGGGTCGTGCGCACCGTTCAACCCCCCGACAGCCTTCGGGATGATGCCCAGAAGAAGCGACCGCTTTTCATTCTCCTGGACGGGACCTGGTCCGAGGCTCGCAAGATGTTCCGAAGAAGCCCCTACCTGGACCGCCTGCCGGTCTTGAGCCTGGAGCCCGACCAGACATCGCAGTACAAGCTGCGCAACTCGGGCCGCAACGACCATTTCTGCACCAGCGAAGTGGCCGCCCTGTGCATGAGCCTGGCGGGCGAACGCGTTGCCGAGCAAGCGCTGGAAGCCTACCTGGCGGTTTTCACCCAGCACTATCTGCATGCGAAAAACCAGCAGCCCATCGCGATGGATGGCGCTGCCCACCAGCGGTTGCGCGAGGTGTCGCTCCCGCCAGGACGAGCATGACTATTCCTTCGAACATCGCAGCCTTCTGGGACGCTTTCTCCGCCGAAGTCGGACAAGGAGATTGCTCCGAGCGATTCTTCGAGGCGTTCCACTTCGATGACAACGAGGCCTCCGCCGACGAACTTGCCGAGCTCGTGCTTGCGGGCGTCAAACGGGCCACAGCCAGGCTTCTCTGGTCATTCGAGAGCGCTTGCGCTGGGGCACCGCCCAAGCCGGGCGCCCTGAGTGTCGTCACTTGCTGGGATGGACGGCCTGTCTGTGTCATCGAGACCCTGGAGGTCGAGGTGGTGCCGTTCGAGAAAGTCTCCGCCGAATTCGCGGCACTCGAGGGCGAAGGTGATGGCTCCCTGGCGTACTGGCGCCGAGTGCACTGGGCCTACTTCGGCCGAGAATGCGCGCGTCTGGGTCGGGAACCAAGCCTGACCATGCCAGTTGCGTGCGAGCGCTTCAAGGTCATCTACCGAGCCAATGCCTGAACCGGGCTCGTTCGACGCAGTTGGTCGCCATCCAACTTCTCACCGAGACGTCGCATCACCCACCGGGTTCTATCGGCAGCGGGTGACATCGCTCCGAGATCGATGGCCACTCGCCGCTCGTCGACATAGCTGATGGCCGCTGAACCGAGCAGGGTGGGGACAAGGTCGGCATGCATCACCTTGGCGCCATGGTTGGCGCGGAGCCGTTCCCAACGCGCGGCGTTGCTGCCGCGCCATTCATCGCTCGCCCACACCACGGCCGGGACTGTCGTGTCCCAGCGCGTCGGATCTTTCAGCGCGTGCTGAAAAAGCCTCCGTCCGTCGTCCAGCAGGTTCTCGCCGTGGTCAGCCGTGTACATCACGAAGGACGAGCCTTTCGCCTGCGCTGCCTCCGAGATCACCGCATCGACGAATCGGAGGGATTCGGCGACGGCGTTGTCGTAGGCGCGGATGAAGTCCGGCAGCGTTGAATCTTCCGGGAGCTCAGAAAGCTTCGAGCAGTCGGCCTGGAAAGCGGCTGTTGCGGGGTCATAGCGATCGCAGTACGAGAAGTGTGCGCCGTAGGCATGCAACACGATCAATTTCTTGGGCGCGTCCTGCGCGAGCACCTCTTTGAGTGACGGCAAAAGGCTTTCTCGATCGGTCCTCTTTATCGCCAGGAACATGTCCGAGTTGGCGTCAGGCCAGGCAATGCCTCGTTCCTGGAGGGCGAGCCAATAGGTGCGAAACCCGGCTTCCTCGAAAGCCTTCATGAAGCTTGCGTCCTTGCTGACCCGGAATGCACCGCCAGGCATCTCGCGCGAGACGAGCAGAGGGACCGACGTGTGCGTGCTGCTGGACCCGGACATCACATCGCAAAAGATGATCGCGTCTTCATGGCTGATGCCGACCTGCCCCTGGCCGCCGCATGCGCCGAGGCGGTCGGCACGCACCGTTTCCCCGATGATGAGGATGTAGGTCTCGTTCGGCGGGTGAAGTCCCGGCAACCGCGAGGCGCCCCAGCTCGCGGACGCCGACCGAGGGTTCGCGGCCGCATAGGGCGACGCCGTCGAGATGAAGTCGTCACGGCCGATCGCAGAAGCCGCGGCCACCGAAATCACGTTCAGCGGCCACGCGCGCAGCACCGTCTCGTGAAAGACGGCGCCGCATGTGGCTGCGGCGACAGTGAATGTCGCAAGGGCGGCCGAAGGCATCCTCCAACGCGCCGGCGCGGTCGACCGACTGCGAAACGACACCCAGATCGGCGTCGCGAGCAGGGCCGCGGCCAGGGCTATCCACTGGACATGAGGCTGAATGACCGGCCACGCTTCATGGGGGTCCGGCCGAATCAAGGCGGCCTCGAAAAGGTTGACGTCGCGCAGCAGATCGGCGCCCACGGCGAGAACGCCGAACAGCGCCGGGACATAGGTGAGCAGCAGGAATGCGCGAAGGCCCAGGATCGCCCGAAGCAAGCCGAAGAACACGGCGGTTGCGGCAAGGAGGGAAGCGGCCCCGAGATCCCGGACGTGCGTGGACGAAAAAATCGCCAGGGCCGGGATCAGCAGGATGGCGCCCCAGACGCAGTCGATCAGACCGACGATGCCGTGCCGTCCGCTTGCCATTGGCGCGGATGCTACGCGCGCGCCCTGTGGATCGTTGTGCTGCTCCATGACTTTCCACGCAGATGAGGGCATTCTCCGCGGCGCCGGGCTGTCAGTAAACTAGCCGGATGACCGCCCAGGCCCCCTCCATCGTGCTCGGCTGCATCGCCGACGACTTCACTGGCGCTACCGACCTCGCCAACAACCTGGTGCGCGCTGGCATGCGCGTGGTCCAGACCATCGGCGTGCCGCAGGCGCCGCTCGCGGCCGACGTCGACGCCGTGGTGGTGGCGCTGAAGTCGCGCACCATCCCGCCGGCGGAAGCTGTGGCGCAATCGCTGGACGCGCTGCGTTGGCTGCAGGCGCAGGGCGCGCGGCAGATCTACTTCAAGTACTGCTCCACCTTCGACAGCACGCCCGCCGGCAACATCGGGCCGGTCACCGAGGCGCTGATGGATGCGCTTCAATGCGACTTCACGATCGCCACGCCGGCCTTCCCGGACAACAAGCGCACCGTCTTCAAGGGCTATCTGTTCGTGGGCGACGTGCTGCTCGACGAGAGCGGCATGCAGAACCACCCGCTGACGCCGATGACCGATGCCAACCTGGTGCGGGTGCTGCAGGCCCAGACCCGGCGCAAGGTCGGCCTGATCGATCACGTGGCGGTCGCGCAGGGCGCCGAGGCTGTCGGTGCGCGCATCGCGCAGCTGCGCAGCGAGGGTGTCGCCATCGCGATCGTCGACGCGGTCTCCAACGACGACCTGCTGCGCCTCGGCCCCGCCCTGGCCGCGATGCCGCTGGTGACCGCGGGCTCGGGCGTGGCGATCGGCTTGCCGGCCAACTTCGGCATCGCGCCGTCGTCGACCGCCAGTGCGCTGCCGGCGGCCGGCGGCCTGCGGGCCGTGGTGTCCGGCAGCTGTTCGCTGGCGACCAACCGGCAGGTGGCCGACTTCGTCGCCGCCGGGCGGCCGGCGCTGGCGCTCGATCCGCTGCAGCTCGCGGCCGGCGGCGACGCGGTCGGCCAGGCGCTCGCCTGGGCCGGGCCGCTGCTGCCGGAGGGGCCGGTCCTGATCTATTCCACCGCCGAGCCCTCGGCCGTGAAGTCGGTCCAGGGTCGCCTGGGTGTCGAGGAGGCCGGCGCCATGGTCGAACGCGCGCTCGCCGCGATCGCGCGTGGCCTGGTCGAGCGCGGCGTGCGGCAGCTGGTGGTCGCGGGCGGCGAGACCTCCGGCGCCTGCGTGCAGGCGCTCGGCATCGCACAGCTCCAGATCGGCGGCCAGATCGACCCCGGCGTGCCCTGGTGCCACGCGGCGAGCGCGGCGGCCGGGGGGGCGGGCCTGCACATCGCGCTGAAGTCGGGCAACTTCGGCAGCGACGATTTCTTTTCCAAGGCCTTCGGCGCGCTGCGATGAACGAACACCGCGCCCGCGACGAAATCTGCCGCGTCGGCCGCAGCCTGTTCGAGCGCGGCTACGTGCACGCCACGGCCGGCAACATCAGCGTGCGGCTCGACGATGGCTTCCTGATCACGCCGACCGATGCCTGCCTCGGCTTCCTCGATCCGGCCAGGTTGGCGCGGCTTGACGGCAGCCTGCGCCAGACCCACGGCGACCGGGCCAGCAAGACCATGGCGCTGCACGCCCGCATCTATGGCGCCGCCAGCGCCTTCGATGCCGGCACGCGCTGCGTGATCCATACCCACAGCACCCATTGCGTGGCGCTCACGCTGCGCGAGACCGGTGGCGAGCTGCTGCCGGCACTGACGCCCTATTTCGTGATGAAGGTCGGCCGCGTGCCGGTGATCCGCTACCACCGCCCCGGCGCGCCCGAGGCTGCGGCACAAGTGGCCGAGGCGATCGAGCGCTACGGCGCCGCGGGCACGCCGATCCGTGCCGTGATGCTCGAGCGGCTCGGCCCCAACGTCTGGCAAGACACGCCGGCCGCGGCGATGGCGGTGCTCGAGGAGCTCGAGGAAACGGCGCGGCTCTGGGCGCTTGCGCGCGCGGGGGGCGATCCGCCGAAACCGCTCGGCGAGCCCGAGATCAACGAACTGCGGCGCAGTTTCGGTGCCCGCTGGTAGCTGGCCGCGACGCGTCGCTAGTGGACGAACATCTTCCGATGAAGGCGCCGCAACGACCACCAGATGCTCAGCGCGACGACGGGAATCGCCAGTGCGGCCGTTGTTTCAGGTGACAGCGGCCATCCGATCTTCTGGGCGCCCTTGGCCAGGTAGCTGACCAGGCCGACGATGTAATAGGTGATGGCGGCCACCGAGAGTCCTTCGACGGTGGCCTGCAACTTCAGTTGAAGGTCCTGCCGGCGGTTCAGGGCTTCGAGCAGGGCCTGGCTGCTTTGCTGCTGCTCGATCTCTACCCGGGTGCGCAACAGATTGCTCATCCTGGAGACCCGCTGGGACAGCGAGTCCTGCCGCCGGACCGCCCATTCGCAGGTCTTGCGCGCCGGCGTCAGGCGCCGCTCCATGAACTCGGCGATGCTCTGGAGTCCGTCCAGCCTGGCTTCGGCAATCTGCACGATGCGCTGGTCCAGCAATTCGAAATAGGCGCTGCTGGCGGAAAGTCTCGAATGCGTGGCCGCATGCTGGCTCTCGACCTCGCCGGCCAGCCGCGTGAGCCGGTCCAGCAGGGCCGGTTCGGCGTCACGCTCGGCGCTGCGGATGGCTTGCGCGAGCGCCGCCAGCTCGCCCTCCGCGCTGCCCAGCGCCTCGCCCGCTTGCCGCGCCGCCGGCAAGCCGAGCAGGGCTGCCATCCGGTAGGTCTCGATCTCGAGGATCCGCTGCACCAGCCGTCCGAGCCGGCGCGGCTGGAGCGCGTCGGCGAAGAGCAGGATGCGGGACGAGCCGTCCGCGTGGATGGCGAAGTCCGTGAACACCTGCGCCTGCTCGCCCGCCACGCTGGAACCCACCAGCGTCTGCTCGTTGAGCAAGTCCGCGACGCGGGCGTCGCCAGTGCTTCCACGTCCCGGGAATACCCACAGATCGAGGCTGCAGAGGCACTGCCCGGGAAGCCCGTGGAGCCAGTCCTGCGGCACGGCACCGATCGCACTGGCCGGCTGGCGAGGATGCTGCGCTTCGGCGGGTCCGGGCACCGTGAAGGTCCAGGTGACGAACTCGGTGTGCAGCTCCCAGCGCAGCCGGACCGATCCGAACTCGACCCGCAGGTGCGTGGTGGCGACGTCAGGGGGCGCCAGATGATGGTCGCGCAGAAGGCTCGCAAGATGGGCGCGGCTCTGCGCCCGCTGCTGCGCATCCGCCAGCATCACGATATGCGCGATGCCCAGGGCGCCGGTCAGCGCTTCCGGCGGCCGGGCATGGACTTCGTTGTGCAGCTCCACGCGTTGAGGATGCTGAATGACGCGGCTGTTGGATGGCATGGGCGACGAGCTCGAGACCTGGCGATGCGCAGAGCTGCGAGCTTAATGCCTGTGCGTCATGCCGAGGCGCGCCGCTCTGCCCTCACGATCAGGAGGAGGTCCGGCGGAGTGCCTTGTAGACGGCATCCAGCAACTTGTTCTCGGGATAGGGCTTCTGCAGAAAATCCACGGCGCCATCTCTGATGGCCTGGACCGCCGTCGGGATGTCGACGCTGCCGCTGATGAACACGATCGGTATGTCAATGCCCAGCTGGCGCAGCCGCTGCTGCAGCGCGCGACCGTCCATTTGGCGCATGTGCAGGTCGAGGATCAGGCAACCCTGCCAAGTGGGTTCGAAGGCGGCCAGGAATTCGACCGCTGAACCGAAGGCCGCGACCGCGAGTCCGGCCGCGCTGACGAGTTCGCGAACGGAGTCGCGACAAGCCGCATCGTCGTCGATGACAAACACTGTGGGCTGGCTCACCTCTTCCCCCTCGAAGGCCGTGCTGGGCGCCCGCTTGCTCAGACCGGGCGCATTCTTGTTGCTCGAAGCGTTGTCAAGTTAGCCGAAATCCGAATGCGGCGACATTGGTCCTTGGTGCATCGCAGCCCGAGCCTGACGTGTCTCCTCCACAGTGTTGATGAGGTTCCGGCGCACCGCCGGTGAATATCATCGGGTCCCATGGCAATATCCGCTTTTGCTGTCAAAGTGCCGTCGGCCGAGCCGCTCGTCGGCGACCTGCGGCAGCGCTTCGACGCGACGACGAAGCTGGGGGTGCCTGCGCACATCACTGTGCTTGTGCCGTTCATGGACCCTCGCCACATCACGCCTGCCGTGCTGGACCGAGCGCAACGCGCGTTGAATCGGGTCGCCGCTTTCTCTTTTTCACTGGGCAGGGTGGCGCGCTTCCCCGCGACCGCGTATCTCGCGCCGGACCCTCCCGAGCCGTTCGTCGCGATGACCAGGGCCCTCGTGGACACGTTCCCGGACTTTCAGCCTTACGAAGGGGAGCACGAAGGAACGGTTCCGCACCTGACGGTTGCCCATGGGGACCCCTCCGAGGCCGCTGCGGTCGCTGCAGAGTTGCAGGGGCGTCTGGATGCATCTGGCGCCGTCAAGGCGGATTGCGCCTCGGTCGTGCTGATTGAAAACTCGACGGGCCGCTGGAAAGACTTGCATGTCTTCCGCCTCTCGCCGTCGACGCAGACCGTGAAAGATTCCTCAAAATGACCCGTCGCGCCTGGCCCCGGCGTTCTCGGCCAGCGCCGCAGACAGGCATGCTACGGCTTCAGCACTTCCTCATCGTTCACCATTGAGCTTCCTTTTGTCGTTGCCGGCGTGACTCAATTCAACATCAGTGGCGTCAATTCATGATTACCTTCAGGCAGCTCGTTTTCCTCTGCCTGCTGTTCTTGTTTCAGGTCGCGGTATTCGGTTGGATCGAGTGGCGCTGGGGTGCACGGCGGATCGAATGGCGCAAGGTCCTGCTCGCGGACTTGGTTGCGGTCCTCTTCTTTGCCCTCGTCGTGCGGCAGGCAGCAGGCTACCTGAATGGCTGGACTGGCATCCGCGGCCCTTGGCCCGCAGCAATAGGCTCCTGGCCGCTCCCGGTGCGCCTGGTGCTGTACCTGTTGGTCGCTGATTTCGGCGCCTACTGGACCCACAGGCTGGTGCACCTCAAGCCTCTCTGGCGGGTGCACCGCTGGCACCATTCGCCGACCCACATGTACTGGCTGGCCGGCAGCAGAACCTCGATCCTCCAGCAAGCGATATTCAATCTTCCCTACATTTTTGCCAGTCCGATTCTCGGCGTGTCCCCATTCTGGCTGGCCAATGCGCTGTTCTTCTTCTATGCGACGACCAACGGCTGGATGCACCTGAACGTGAACTGGCGCCTGCGCGGCCTCGACTGGATACTGGTCACGCCGCAAAGCCATCACATCCACCACAGCGACGACCCGTCGCACTACGGAAGCAACTTCGGCGTTCTGCTTTCGATATGGGACAGGATGTTCCGAACATTCACCAGCCCGAAAGACCTGTCTCCCGACACGCTGAGGTTCGGCATCGGCGAGAAGGTCCCCGTCGCGAGGCTTGCCATCGGTCTCTAGGAAGCGTTGCCGACCGGGCACGCCCTCCCGAAGCTCGAAAGCGCGACAGCGCGTACAGGTAGGATGCACGCATGGAATCCGCTGACGCCGCCACCTTCGATGAGTCCTATTACGCGCGCTACTATTTCGACAAGAAGACCAAGGTAGCCGACCCGCAGCACGTCGAACGCCTGGGTGCCTTCGTGAGCGCCTACCTGAAGTACCTGCGCGTCCCTGTCCGACGCGTGCTGGACGTCGGTTGCGGCGTCGGGCTGTGGCGGGACATCGTGGCCCGTCACTTTCCTCAAGCGAGCTATCAAGGCGTCGAGATCAGCGAATACCTGTGCGCCCGCTACGGCTGGGAACGCGGGTCGGTCGTGGACTACCAGGCTCAGGCGCCATTCGACTTCGTCATCTGCCAGGGCGTTCTGGCCTATCTGAGTCCTGTCGACCTCAAGCGTGCCCTGCGCAATCTCGGGACATTGAGCCAGGGCGCGCTCTACGTGGAGGCGGTGACGCTGGAGGACTACGAAAATGACATCGTCGACGAAGACCTCACGGATCCGCTCCTCTTTCGGCACCGCGCGGAGCTGTATCGGCAGGGGCTGTCGAGGAAGTTCAGGGGCTTGGGCGGTGGCCTGTGGCTCAGCCGACGGGCCGATGTGCCGCTCTTTTCGCTGGAATGTGCGGGGGAATGAGCGTTCATTGGACAGCGGCCTACATGGGAAGCCGGCGCGCGCCGTCTTGAAGCCCCGTTGCGAGGACCGCCCAATGATCCGAACTCCGCCCGGCGGCACGCCGCTGGCCCCCCGTCGACCATGAACCATGACGCAGGCCTCGTGCTCCCGAACTCCCTGACCGCCGTTTTCGAGTCGCGCTGTACCGCGCACTCAGACCGTCTCGCCTACGTCTTCCTGAAGGATGACCTGTCCCCCGCTGAACATTTGAGCTATGGGGACCTGTCGATCGACTGCCACCGCCTGGCCGCCCGCCTGGGTGCGCTCGCCCGACCGGGCGAGCGCGTGCTGCTGGCCCTGCCGCCGGGTCTCGATTTCGTGCGTGCGTTCTGGGCCTGCGTGCTTTGTGGCTGCGTCGCGGTGCCGGTTCCGGCACCCGACCCGGTGCGGCTGCTGCGTTCGGCGCCGAGACTGCGCGGCATCCTCGAGGACACCGGCGCCGCGCTGGTATGGACCGCCGCCGACCTTCTCGACAGCGCGCGCCAGGTGCTCGAGCCGTCCCTGTTCGCTGCGGCGCGATGGATCTCGTCGGTCGAACTCGAGACGTCCGATCCCGGCATGCCTGGCCAGTTGCCGTTCGTCGATGCCGACGCATTGGCCTACCTCCAGTACACCTCGGGATCGACGCTTGCACCACGTGGCGTGCGCATCAGCCATGGGCAGGCGCTGGCCAACGTGCTGGCGCTCCACGTGGCGGGCCAACTCGACACCCATTCCCGCACGCTGACCTGGCTGCCGCACTTCCACGACTATGGGCTGGTCTGCGGGCTGCTGGTGCCCTTCCATGCCGGCGCCACCAGCTGGCTGATGTCGCCGCTGACCTTCCTGCGCCGACCGCTCAGGTGGCTCGAAGCCGTCGATGCCCTGCGCATCACGCACACCGGGGCGCCGATGTCGGCGTACGTGGCCTGCCTGCGGGCGCTCGCCGGTGCGCCGCTGGCCAGTGATCTTTCGTCGCTGGTGTCGCTCAGCTGCGGCGCCGAGCCGCTGCGTGCCGATGCGATCGAGCGGGTTCTCGACGTGTTCGGTGCCGCCGGCCTGCGTCCCGAAGCCTTCATGCCCGCCTACGGCATGGCCGAGACGGTGCTGGGCGTCACCTTGTCGACGACCCACCGACCGCCGCGCATGTTGGTGCTCGATGCCCATGCGCTCCAGCAGGACCGCGTCCTGCCGGCGCGGTGCGACGGCGCAGGGGCCGTCCGCATCGTGGGTTGCGGCCTGCCGCTCATGCATACCACGCTGCGCATCGTCGACCCGGCGACCGGTGTCGTGGCAGCGCCCGACGCGGTGGGCGAGATCTGGGTGCAGTCGCCCAGCGTCGGCCAGGGCTATTGGCGCCAGCCGGAGCTGACCGAAGCCGGCTTCGGCGCGCGCCTGGCCGGTGTCGACGGGCCCTTCCTGCGCACCGGCGACCTCGGCTTCATGGCCGACGGCGAACTCTTCGTCACGGGCCGGCTGAAAGACCTGGTGATCGTCCACGGCGGCAACCACTACCCGCAAGACATCGAGTGGACGGCCGAGCATGCGCACCCGGCGCTGCGGCCCGGCTACGGTGCCGCCTTCTCGGTCGAGACGCACGATGGCGAGGCGCTGGTGCTGGCGCTCGAGACCGAGCGCCGCACCGGCGACGATGCCGCGCAGGCCGCAGCGGCCGCAGTGCGCCGTGCCATCGGCGAGGCGCACGGCCTGCCGGTCGAGGCGGTGGTGCTGGTGCGCTCCGGCTCGCTGCAGCGCAGCTCCAGCGGCAAGATCCAGCGGCGCGCCATCCGGCAGCGCTACCTTGACGGAACGCTCGACGTCCAGGCCGTCTTTGCACGGGAAGCGACGCCGCCAGGCGCCGACGACGCGGCCGACGAGGGCCGCGCGACGACGATGCACTCGATGCCGCGCGCCGCCGCCGAACAGGAGGTCTGGGAGATCTGGCGCGAGGTGCTCGACACCACCGCCTTCGGCGTGCATGAGAATTTCTTCGAGCTGGGTGGCACGTCGCTGCTGATGGCGCAGGTGGCCTCGCGCGTGAGCCAGCAGCTCGGGGTCGAGCTGCCGCTCGCGGCGTTGTTCGACCACACCAGCGTGGCGGCGCTCGCCGACCATGTCACACGCCTGCAGGCCGAGCATGGCGGCGTCGCGCCGGTGGTGCCTGTGGCCATTGCGCGCATGCCGCGTGGCGCGCCGCTGCCGGTGTCGCTGTCGCAGCGGCGCATGTGGGTCATCCAGCAGTTCGATCCGGCTTCCACGGCCTACAACGTCGCGGTCTCGCTGCGAATCCGCGGTGCGCTCGATGTGGCGCTGCTGCAGCGCGCGTTCGACTTCATGGTCGAGCGCCACGAAAGCCTGCGCACGCGCCTCGTGCTCGACGGTGTCGAGCCGATGCAGCTCATCGAACCGACGGCGCATGCACCGATCGAACGGATCGACCTGGCTGCATGCCCCGACCGGCTGGCACGCGCCCGCGCGCTGCTCGCCGAGCGGCTGGACAGGCCTTTCGAACTCGACCGCGCGCCGCTTCACCATGCCACGGTACTGCGACTGGGCGCGAGCGACCACGTGCTTCTTTGGGTGATGCACCATGCCATCGCCGACAACTGGTCCTTCGCCGTGCTGATGCGCGAGGCGCTTGGCGCCTATGCGGCGTGGAAGGAAGGCCGAGCGCATGCGCTGGATCCGGTCCCGATCGAGTACGCCGACTACGCCGCGTGGCAGCGCAGCCCCGCGTCTGTGGCGCAGCGCGTGCCGCAGATGGACTACTGGCGCGAGCGGCTCGCGCACCTGGCGCCGCTCGACCTGCCGACCGATTTCGTGCGGCCGCTGCGCCCCAGCTTCCACGGCGCACGGGTTTCCGCCATGGTGCCGGTCGGCTTGCGCACCGCCATCCGCAGGTACGGCGCCCGCGCTTCGGCCACGCCCTTCGTCGTGCTGCTCGCGGCCTTCAAGCTGATGCTCGCGCGCCAGGCGCGCAGCACCGATATCGCCGTCGGCACGCCGGTCGCCAACCGCCACCGCTTCGCTGCCGAGCACCTGGTCGGCACGCTGGTCAATACGCTGGTGATGCGCACCGACCTCGGTGGCGACCCGAGCTTCGACACGCTCGTGCAGCGCGTGCGCGCCACCGCCATCGAAGCCTATGCGCACCAGGAAGCGCCCTTCGACGAGCTGGTCGAGTCGCTCGGACACGATCGCACCGTGCACGCCGAAGGACTGGTGCGCGTGCTCTTCAACGTGCTGAACGCGCCGCTCGGCCGGCTCGACCATGCCGGCCTGGAGGTGGAGGAATTCCCCTTCGACCGCGCCACAGCGCAGTTCGACCTGTCGGTGCACATCGACACCGAGTTCACGCACCGCGTGCACTTCGAGTACTCGACCGACCTCTACGCGCATGCCACCGTCGAACGCATGCTCGAGAACTACCTCGCGCTGGTCGAGCGGCTGCTCGCCACGCCGTCGCTGCCGCTGTCGCAGATCCCGATCGTCTCGCCGGCCCAGCAGGCCATGCTGCGCAACGGCTGGAACGCCACGGAGCATCCGTTGCCCCCGGCCCAGGTGGTGCATCTGTACCTGAGTGGGGCCCGAGCGGTCGCCGACGACGCGGTGGCGGTGGTCGACGCGCGGGGCGCCATGCTCTCGTTCGGCGAACTCGAAGCCCGCGGCAATGCCCTCGCGCGCTCGCTGCGTGCTCGCGGCATCGGCCGGGGCCACCGTGTGGGCCTGGGTGTCGCCCGCGACGCCGGCCTGCTGGTGGCGCTGCTGGGCGTGCTCAAGTCGGGCGCGGCCTACGTGCCGCTCGACCCGGGGTTTCCGGAGGAGCGCCTGCGTTTCATGGCCGCAGACGCCGGCCTGTCGGCACTCGTCACGCGCGGCGTGCCGGCAGAGTGGCTCGCCTCCGCCGGCGTGCCGGTGATGGCGCTCGACATCGACTGCAGCCTGGCGCCGGAGCAGGGCGAGGCGCTGGCGCCCGATGCGTCGCAGGATGCCGGTCCGCTGGACCCGGCCTACCTGATCTACACCTCGGGCTCGACCGGCCAGCCCAAGGGCGTGGCTGTGCCGCACCGTGCGGTCGTGAACTTCCTGGCGAGCATGGCCCGGGAGCCGGGACTCGACGCCGGCGATCGCCTCGTCGCGGTCACGACGCTGTCCTTCGACATCGCGGTCCTCGAGTTGCTGCTGCCGCTGGCGGCCGGCGCGCGCGTCGTGCTGGCCGACGCGGCGCAGGTGCAGGACCCGCATTCGCTGCGGGCCCTGATCGCGCGCGAGCGCGCGACCGTCATGCAGGCCACGCCGACGCTCTGGCGCATGCTGCTCGGTGCCGGCTGGCGTCGCCCCGAAGGGGTACCGCACTTCAAGGCGCTGGTCGGTGGCGAGGCGCTGCCGGCCGCGCTGGCCGAGCAGTTGCTCGACAGCGGGGTCCAACTCTGGAACATGTACGGGCCGACGGAGACCACCGTGTGGTCCAGCGTGTGGCGCGTGACGGCGCCGCGCGACGGCATTTCCATCGGCCGGCCCATCGACAACACCGACATCCAGGTGCGCGACGCCGGCGGCCAGCTCTGCCCGATCGGCGTACCCGGCGAGCTTTGCATCGGCGGCGCGGGCGTGTCGCTCGGCTACCACCGTCGCGATGAACTCACTGCCGACCGCTTCCCGCCCGACCTCGACAGCCAGGAGCCGGGCGCGCGCTACTACCGCACCGGCGACCTGGGTCGCTGGCGCCATGACGGCTGGCTGGAGCACCTTGGACGGCTCGACCGGCAGGTGAAGCTGCGCGGCCTGCGCATCGAGCTGGGCGAGATCGAGGCCGCACTGCACGACCATTCGGCGGTGGCCGAAGCGGTTGTCGCAACCCATTCGCAGAGCGAGGACGACGTGCGCCTGGTGGCCTACATCGTCCCGCGCGGCGAGGCACCCGACCCGACCGTGCTGCGCGACCATCTGCGCACCCACCTGCCCGAGTACATGCTGCCGCAGCACTTCGTGACGCTCGACGGCCTGCCGCTGCTGCCCAACGGCAAGATCGACCGGAATGCCTTGCCGCCGCCTCGGGTCGACCCGAGGCCGGCCAACCACGCCGAGCGTGCGGCCCCGAGCACGCCTGTCGAGTGCGCCATCGCCGAGGTCTGGTGCGAACTGCTCGGGGTCGACAGCGTCGACCTGCGCGACAACTTCTTCGACCTGGGAGGCCATTCGCTGCTGGCGATGCGCGCGGTGATGGCCATCCGCGAGCGCCATGGCTGGCGGATCCAGCCGCCGCGCTTCGTCTACGAGACGCTGGGGCAGCTGGCCCGCGAGGAGAACCTCGACGCTGGCGAGGCCGCCCGGCGCGGCTTCGAACAGACGGCGAAGTAGCGCAGACCTTGGGCCATGGGCGCTACAGTGCGCCCATGACTGACGCGACCACTCTCCCTTCCGACCTTCGAGCCGCCATGCGCGAACGCGACGAAGCCTTCTATGCCGTGGATGCGGCGCAGTGGGGCAAGTACACCGCGAACGACTTCACGACTGTCCAGCAGAACGGCCAGTTCATGTCTCGGTCCGAACGGATCGGCAACCTTCAATCGCAGAAGCAGCGGCCCTATGTACCGCGCGAGCGCGAGCAACACGTACAGCAGGGCGACCTTGTGGCCACTCGCTTTTTCAGCGGTGGGCTGTGGGTCGTGGAGGTCTGGAAGCGCATCGACGGTGCATGGGCCACCGTCATGACGCAAGCCACCACGGCGACCGCCAACATGCCCTGACCCTGCGTCGGCGGCTCAGGCGGCTTGCCGGCCTGTCTCAGGCGCTGCGAACGTCGGGGTCTGCCCGACTGTAGCCTGTGCGATCGTCGGGCACCTCCGCGTCGATGAGCTGGCGCATCCGCGCCGTGATGGCCGCGGCGAGCGCCTGCGCCTCGTCCGCTCCGGCGCTCGCCGGATGGCCGAAGCTGACCCTGGCGACCAAGCCCCGGTAGCGCGGCAGCGCCACCTGCAGTGCCGCAGCGAGCTTTTCCTTGTCGCGTGCCGTGCGGCGCAGCCGCGTGAGCGGATGCCGCTGGGCGGCCGGCGAGATGACATGGCTCACCAGCGCGGGCACGAACCGCGTGGCCGGTGCCAGCCGGGCGAACAGGGCATAGCTGCCGGACCAGTTCCGCAACGACGCCGTGGCCCGCTGCGCACCGAAGGTGGCGGGGTCGGGCTCGATCTCTCCGGCAGGGAAGGTCAGCAGGGCGCCGCCTTCGTGCAAATGCCGGGCGGCGGCCCGAATGACGGCCATCCGCCCGCCATCTTCATCATCCGGCAGGAAGATCAGCTGCCGCGCGACGTTCGGCAGGGCGCGAAGAAATGGCCGATCCGCCGCGATCACCCGCAGGTCGGGACGGCACGCGAGACTGGTGAAGAGTGCGACCGTGTCGGTCATGCCCGGATGGTTCGCCAGGATGACCACCGGGCCTTGCGTCGGAACATGTTCCAGCCCCGAGGTGACGAGGCCGGCGGTCATCCGGTCCATCAGCCAGGTGCTGCCCTGCGCGAGGCCATGCTCGCCGACCCGGGTGTCGAACTCGTGCGCCGTCCGGGCGAAGCGGCGGGCCGCGGGCCGCAACAGGTGGCGCAACGGCGTGCCGCGCAGGCGCGGCAGGCCGATCGCATCCAGCAGGTCGAGGATGTTGAGTTCGGTCAGGGTCTCGACCCATGGCGACGAGGCGGCGGTCATCTGACTACATCGTACGCACATGCCGGACCGACCGGCGGCTGCGCCGGGCGGGTCAGGACTTCGTCGCCAGTTCGCCGGCGCCGCCGAGCGCCTTCGACACCGCCACCAGCCCCAGCGCCAGCCGGCTCGTGCTCTCGGTGTACTCGCGCTGTGCCTGCAGCCAGGTGCGCTGGGCGTCGAGCTGCACCAGGAAGTCGGTCAGGCCGTGGTCGTAGCGCACCCGGGCCAGCTGGAGCGCGTCGCGGCTGCTGCGTTCGCGCTCGGCGAGCTGCACGTTGCGCAGCCGCTCGGCCGTGTAGGCGCTCAGGGCATCGTCGATCTCGTGCCAGGCCTTCAACACGGTCTGCTGATAGCTCACTGCCGCTTCCTGCTGCTGCAGCTCGCGCAGGGTCACGGTGGCGCGGCGGCGGCCGCCGTCGAAGATCGGCACCTGCAGGCTGGGACCGATGGACCATTGCCGGCTGCCCCAGTCGGCGAAGCTGTCGCCATCGACCGACTGGAAGCCGAAGCCCGCGCCGATGGTGATGCGCGGGTACAGGTCGGCCACCGCCACGCCGATGTTGGCGGTGGCGGCGTGCAGCTGCGCCTGGGCGACCTGGATGTCGGGCCGGCGCAGTGCCATCTCCGAAGGCAGGCCCAGCGAAAGGTCGGGCAGGGCGGCGGCAGCGGCCGCATCGGACGGGGCCGCGAGCTGCGACTGCAGCGCACCGGGCCGGTCGCCGAGCAGCAGCGTGATCTGGTTGACGGCCAGCGCTTCCTGGGCCAGCAGCTGCGGCAGGCGCGCCCGCAGATCGGCCGCCTGCGCGCTCTGGCGCGTCACGTCGAGGTCGGTCGTCAGGCCGCCGTCGGCGCGGGCCTTGACCAGGTCCAGGGTCTCCTCGGAGGCGGCGATGTCGTCGCGGGCGATCTTGATCTGGTGCTGCGCCGCACGCAGCTCGAAGTAGCGGCGCGCGACCTCGGCCTGCACGCTGAGCTGCACCTGGGCGAGCAGGGCCTGCGAGGCGCTGACGTTGGCGTCCGCGGATTCGACCGCGCGCCGAATGCGGCCCCAGAGGTCGAGCTCCCACGAGGCATCGAAGCCGGCCTGGTAGAAGTAGTGCGGCTCGCTCAGCACCTGGATCAGTTGTTCCTGGTTGGGCGGATTGATGGCGTCGAGCAGCCGCCGGGTCTCGCCGTTCTCGCTCTGGCGCAGCCGTGTGACGCCGGCGCCGGCGTTGATCTGCGGGGCCTTCTGCGATTCGACGACGCTGCGCTGTGCGCGGCTCTGCAGGAAGCGCAGCGCGGCGGTCTGCAGGTCGGCGTTGGCGGCCAGCGCGCGCGCCTCCAGTGCATCGAGCACCGGGTCGCCGAACATCGTCCAGCCGGCGGGCGGCGGCGTGTCCGTGCGCGCCTGCGGCGGGATCAGCGCCGGCGAGCCGCCGTGCCAGGCGGCGAAGCTCGGCGGCGCCGCGGGCGTCTCGGGCTTGAAGTCGGGGCCGACCGCACAACCGGCCAGCGCCAGCGCCGCCAGCCAGGCCGCGCAGTACGGGGAGCGAAGAGAGCGCGTCATGTCAATGTCCTTGGAAGCTTCAGACCAGGCGATGGCGGAACAGCCAGGCGGCCAGCGGCAGGGTGATCGCCGCGATGATGAAAAGCGGGACGAGGTTGTGCCAGACCGTGAGCAGCCCGACGCCCTCGAGGTACACCCGCTGCACGAGATCGATGGCGAAACGCAGCGGGTTGGCCAGCGTCGCGATCTGCAGCGCGCGCGGCATGTTGCTCACCGGGGTGGTCAGGCCCGACAGCAGCATCATCGGCATGATCAGCACGAAGGTGTAGAGCATCGCCTGCTGCATGTTGGCCGACACGGCCGAGATCGACAGCCCGATGCCCACGCTGGCGACCGTGAAGAAGACCAGGCCGGTGTAGAGCGTGAGCAGCGACCCGGCCATCGGCACCCTGAACCACAGCAGCGTCACCAGCAGCACCAGCGTGGACTGCACCAGCCCGATGAACACCGGCGGCACTGCCTTGCCGATCATGATCTCGGTCGGCGAGAGCGGCGTGACGAGCAGCTGGTCGAAGGTGCCCTGTTCGCGTTCGCGCGCCACCGACAGCGCGGTCAGCAGCAAGGTCTGGATCATGCTGAGCGCGGCGATCATGCCCGGCATGAAGTTCCAGCGCGTCTCCAGGTTGGGGTTGAACCAGGCGCGCGATTCGATCCGCACCGGCGCCTGCGCGCCGCCATGCCGCTGGCGCCACTCGACGTTGAAGGCCTCCACGACGGAGCCGACGAAGCCCGCCGCCGAGCCGGCGGTGTTGGAGTTGCGCGCGTCGAGGATGAGCTGGATGGACGCCTGCTCGCCGGCGTCGAGCTGCTGCTCGAACCGCGGCCCGATCTGGATGACGACCAGCGCCTCCTGGGCGTTGACGATGGGCGCGATCTGGACCGGCGAATCGAGCGTGGCGGCACGCCGGAACACGCCCGTCCCGTCGAGCTTGGCGATCAGGGCGGTCGATGCGCCGCTGCGGCTCTGGTCGAGCAGCGCGTAGTCGACATGCGTCAGGTCGTAGGTGGCGGCGTAGCCGAAGAGCAGGCTCTGCATGAGTGCCGGCACGACCAGGATCACGCGGCTGGAGGGGTCCTTGAGGATGACCAGCAGTTCCTTGCGGCAAAGGTGCGCCACACGCCGCAGGAATTCGATCAATGAGCCGTTCATGGTCGTTTGTCCTTCAGTCCAGCTTCTTGCGGGTGACGAAGCGCGCCACACCGAGCAGCACCACCGCATAGGCGAGCAGGATGGCGCAGTTGCGCAGGATCAGCGGCCACACGTTGCCCGCGAGGAAGAGCGTGCGGATCAGCTCCATGAAGTAGGTCGCCGGCAGCACCTGCCCGACGATGCGGACGGCCGTCGGCACGTTGCGCAGGTCGAACAGGAAGCCCGACAGCATCAGCGACGGCAGGAAGCTCGAGATCAGCGCCACCTGGCTGGCGAGGAACTGGTTGCGCGTGACGGAGGAGATCACGAGGCCCACGGCGACGGCGACGATCAGGTAGAGCATCGCGCTGATGACGATGACGGCGAGCGAGCCGTACATCGGCACCTCGAACAGGAAGCGTGCCGCCAGCAGGCACAGCAGCAGGCCGGCCATGCCGATGCCGAAGTACGGGATGATCTTCGCCAGCAGGATCTCCACCGGCCGCACGGGCGTGACGAACAGCGCCTCCAGCGTGCCGCGTTCCCATTCGCGCGCCATCACCAGTGCGGTGAGGAAGGCGCCGACCAGCGTCATGATGAGCACGATGAGCCCCGGCACCAGGTACCACGTGCTGTCGTTGGCCGCGTTGAACCACATGCGTTGCTCGATCGTGACCCTGCCGATGCCGGACGGCGTCCCGCCGCCGGCGCGGTCCGCCGCGCGCAGGGCATCTTGCGCCAGCGCGCTGCTCGCATAGCGCAGCACGATGGTGGCCTTGGCCGCATCGGCGCCATGCACGATCAGCTGGATGCTCGCGTCGCCCGCCGCGAGCCGGCGCGAGAAGTCGCCCGGCACGCGCACGATGCCGTCGACCTTGCGCTGGTGCATGAGCGCCTCGGCCTCGCGCATCGATGTCAGCATGACCGGCGAGATGTAGGGCGTGAGCTGCAGGCCCGATACCGCCTGCACCGCGGTGGGAGAGGTGTCTTCGAGCACCACCGCGATCGGCGCGTTCTTGACGTCGAGCGAGAGCCCGTAGCCGAAGATCAGGATCAGCAGGATGGGCAGCAGGATGCCGATCGCCAGGCTGCTGGGGTCGCGCATCAATTGGCGGGATTCCTTGCGCGTGAGCGCGATCAGCCGGGGCCAGAAGCGGCTGCGCGGCGCGTCGGGCTGCGGCTGGGCAGGTACGGTCATGCGCTGGCTCCTCGCAGGGGCGTGGCCGGTGCCCGGTCGCGCGCCGCCGGCGTGGATCTCTGGCCGGCTTCGCGCGCATGCCTGACGATGTCGATGAAGGCGTCTTCCATGCTGAGCCGGCTGTCGGCCGCGCTGCCGGCCTGCACGCGCACCTCCCGCGGCGTGCCGATGGCGAGCAGCTTGCCGGCGTCCTGGATCACGATGCGGTCGCAGTACTCGGCCTCTTCCATGAAGTGGGTGGTGATGATCACGGTCACGCCGCCGGCGGCCAGCGCCGTGATGCGCCGCCAGAACTCGCGCCGTGCCAGCGGATCGGTGCCGCTGGTGGGCTCGTCCAGAAACAGGATCTCGGGTTCGTGCAGCAGTCCGGTCGCCATCGCCAGGCGCTGCTTGAAGCCGCCGGGCAGCTGGCCGCTGGTGGCGCCCTCCTGGCCGACCAGGTCGAACTGGCGCAGCACGGTCCGGATGCGATCCTGCAGACGGTCGCCGCGCAGGCCGTAGGCGCCGCCGAAGAAATGCAGGTTCTCGGCCACCGTGAGATTGCCGTAGAGCGCGAACTTCTGCGAGACGTAGCCGATGCGCGCCCGTGCCTGGGCGCGCGCGGTGCGCAGGTTGACGCCGGCCACCTGCAGGAAGCCGCTGCTGGCCGGCAGCAGGCCGCAGAGCATCCGGAAGGTGGTGGTCTTGCCGGCGCCGTTGGGGCCGAGCAGGCCGAATATCTCGCCGCGGCGAACGTCGAAGCTGGTGCTCGCCACGGCGGTGAAGTCGCCGAACTTGCGCACCAGGTCTTTCACCTGGATGACGACTTCGGCCGTGTCGGCGGCGACGGGCTGCGTTGCGGGCTGCGGGTGCTCGCCGGGGGCGGCCTGCTGCGCGCGCAGCAGCACCATGAAGCCGTCCTCGAGGCGCGCCGCCACCGGCTGGGCCGGTGCGCCGGCCAGCAGCGCGTCGACCGCTCCGGCCGGCGCATCGGGCCGCCGGATGAAGCGCACTTCGCCGCCTTGCGGCACGGCGTCGATGATCGATGCGGGCGCGTCGAGCAGGCGGGCCTGCAGCGTTCGCGGCGCGGTGCCCGTGGGCGGTGTGGCGACGAAGCAGAGGTCACTCGCGTTGTCGCGGATCTCGCCGGGCGAGCCTTGCGCGATGAGCTTGCCGCCATGCAGCACGAAGACCTGGGCACAGCGCTCGGCCTCGTCGAGGTAGGCGGTGCTGACGATCACCGACAGATGTTCTTCGTCGACCAGCTGCTGCACGATCTGCCAGAGCTCGCGCCGCGACAACGGGTCGACGCCCACCGTCGGCTCGTCGAGCAGCAGCAGCGCCGGCGAGCGCACCAGCGTGCAGGCCAGCCCCAGCTTCTGCTTCATGCCGCCGGAGAGCTTGCCGGCGGGGCGCGCGGTGAAGCGCCCGAGATCGGTCATCTCCATCAGGCGGGCGTAGCGCGCTTGCCGCGCGGCCCGCTCGACGCCGTGCAGGTCGGCGTAGAGGTCGAGGTTCTCCTGCACGCTGAGGTCTTCGTAGAGGCCGAAACGCTGCGGCATGTAGCTGATGCGGTCCTGCACCGCCTGCGGATCCTTCGCGACGTCGATGCCGAGCACCTGCAGCGCGCCTTCGTCGGCCCGCATCAGGCCGGCGGCCAGGCGCAGCAGCGTGGTCTTGCCGGCGCCGTCCGGGCCGACCAGCGCGGTGAGGGTTCCGGCCGGCACTTCGAGCGACACGTCGTCGAGCGCGCGCACCGGGGCCGCCACGCCCTTGATCTGGAAGCGCTTGTGCAGGCCTCGGCCCGCGAGCGCCGGCCCGGTGCCGGCCATCAGGGCCTGCTCCCCGCGTTCGTCGAGCCCGCGTCCAGCGCGAGCCGCACCGTCACGGGCATGCCGAGGCGCAGCCGGTCGCCCGGGTCGTCGGCCAGCACCCGGATCTCATAGACCAGGCTGCTGCGCAACGCTTCGGTCTGCACGGTCTTGGGCGTGAACTCGGCCACCGACGAGATGTAGCCGACCTTGCCGCCCAGCGGCTCGCCGGGGTGGCTGTCGGTCGCCAGCGTGGCGGCCATGCCGGGCCTGATCCGGCCCAGGTCGGCCTCGGTGACATACGCCCGGACCCACTTGGGATCGGTGATCGCGAGCGTGAACACAGGGCGCTGCGGCGACGCCATGTCACCGGGCTCCATGAGGCGCGCGCGCACCACCGCATCGATCGGCGCGACCAGCCGCGCTTCCTGCAACTGGTGCCGCAGCACCGCCAGGCCGGCGGTGGCCACATCGAGCTGCGCCTGGGCCTGCGCGATGTCTTCCTTGCGCGGGCCGGTGACCACCAGCTGCTGCGCCTTGCGTGCGTTCTCCAGCTGCGCGTCGGCGACCTTTCGGCGCGCCTGCGCGGCGTCCAGGTCCTGCTGGCTGACGGCGCGGCCGGCAGTGGTCTGGCGGATGCCCTGCATCCGCTCGAGCTGCTGGCGGGCCAGCTCGGCGTCGGCCTGTGCGGCGGCAACCTGGGCGCGCGACTGCGCCACCTCTTCGGGACGGCTGCCGGCCTTGAGCCGCTGCAGCACCTGCGCCTGGCTGGCGATCTGGGCCTCGGCCTGGGCCGCCTGCAGCTGCAGGGTGCGGGTGTCGAGCTCGCCCAGCACCTGCCCGGCCGTCACGCGGTCGCCTTCCTGGACCGAGAGCCTGGCGATGCGCTCGCTGCCATTGAAGGCCAGAGAGACCTGGCGCAGATCGACATTGCCGTAGAGCACGAGCTGGTGCGGATCGGCTGGCTGGCGGTTGAAGTACCAGATGGCGAACGCGCTCGCAGCGAGGAGGGCGACGGCACCGGCAACGAGGGGTTTCTTGTTCATGGGCGGCTCTCGGATGAGTGGCCTGATGATATCAAATTCAAATTCAAATTCAAACTTATTTTGAAGAGTGCGGACTGCTTGCCGCCCGCCGGGCCGGCACAGGTGGATTGCTGCCAAATTGCGTGAACTATGTCAATGTGGAGAGCGTTAACTTCCCGCGCCGGCCGGATCGGCGCACCGACTTCCTCTTAAAGTCCAGCCAAAGGCAACGACGTTCGGAACAAGCCCGGGGAATCAGCCCCGCGCGCCCCGCGAAGCCCTTCATGACGTTCAAGAAACTCCGGATCACCGGGCCCGGGGCTGTCCCC
>Ga0182007_10000249_pt1 | contig 36210 bp, 45 predicted proteins | sample Sormic07211113_1_FD_123023 | JGI IMG/M metagenome (GOLD analysis project Ga0182007, IMG submission 123023) | Rhizosphere microbial communities from Sorghum bicolor, Mead, Nebraska, USA - 072115-113_1 MetaG | ecosystem: Host-associated > Plants > Roots > Rhizosphere | place: USA: Nebraska...
CGGCGCCGTGGGCGCGGAGGAGGAGGCGGAGGGCTTCGCGGAGGGCGCCGTAGGCCTCGGGGTAGGAGAAGCCGTCGCGGCTGCTGTCGCCGTAGTCGGCGAGGAGGTGCTGTCCGACGCGGAGGGCGACGTCGAGGTCGCTGGGCTCGCGCAGCTGGTCGCGGATCTCGTCGGCGGCCTGGCCGGTCAGGGGCTGGCGGATGTTCATCGTCCACCGCCGATCGTGGCGGTGCGGAAGCCGGTGCGGACGGGCTCGTAGGCGCCGGACGTGGCCGGGGTGAGGTTGGTGTTGGTGAACGTCCAGTGGGTGGTGTCGGTGGCCGTCTCGGCGGTGTTCTTCTTGACGCGGTAGTGCGCCATGACGGTGCGGCGGGCGAGGGCGGCGAGCCAGTTGTACATCTGGCCGTCGGTGGTGGCGCGGCACTTGTGGAGGTCGAGCCAGGCCCGGAAGAAGGTGTCGGCGGTGAGGTCTTCGGCGAGGGCGTGGTTGCCGTCGCGGACCTCGGCCTGGACGAGCCGGGTGATGCGGGTCTGGTGCTGGGTGTAGATGCGGGTGAAGCGCTCGTTGAGCTGCTCCGCCGGGGTGCCGCGACGCTGCGCGGGCATGGCAAGATCGGTCATAGCCGGATCTCCTCCTGGTCTTGTCAGGAAGTGGGCTTCGGTCAGGCCCTTGGCTGGGACGGCAATCCCGGCCTTGGGCCGTCTTCAGTTGTGGCTGCTACTCGGTGCTCTCGGTCTTCTTCTGGTAGGCCCGGATGGCCTGGTTCACGCTCGGGGTCTTCACCCCGAGTTCTCGGGCGACGGCAGATTGAGTGCCGAGCTCTTCGACGCCGGCGATAAGGGCGAGGGCCCGTTCATCGGTGGCCTCTTGGTAGGCGAGTTGTGCGGCTGCCTGCTTGCGGACGGCTTCGTCGTGCCGTTCTTTCCACGTAGTCACGTCCCTCCTCGTACCGGAGGCGACTGCCTGACCACAACTATAAGCAGGGGTGCTTATGACGGTCAAGGAGGTCACGCCGATTCGCCCTGTCGGCTGCGCGTCCGCTGGAACGCCTCATGGATGAGCCGCTGAGCCTCCGCCAGATGCCGGGCGCAGATTTTGAGTTCGGCGTCCGGGACGACAGCCTCACCCGTGCACTGGACGCCACGGCCGGACAGGACACGGCAGGTGACGATGCGTCCGGACATCAGGACGCCTCCCGCGGCTGGTAGTGCCAGAGCAGCAGCAGGTCCTGCTCGGTCTTGTAGGCGGTCCCGCACCAGCGGCACCGCACCGGGCCGCCGGGGAGACGTGTGAGGACGGCTCCGCACACCGTCCCCTGGTCGTCCGTGACGGCAACGCAGTGGCCGAGGCGCTGCGGCCGCGGCGCCGGGTCACCGACGACCGTCCGGGCCGACCGCTCAAGGTCGTGGACCTCGCCCGCCAGGTCACCGGCCGCCGGGTAGTGGGCGGCGATCCAGTCCAACTCCATGGCGAGCCAGCGGCAGTCGGCGGCGAGGCCGGCCTCGGGCGGGGCAGCGTGCTGCGGCCAGCGCACCCGCTGCACGTCCACCCGCCACGACCGGATCACCTCGCCCGCACGGGCCAGGTTCACCGTGTCGATCACGTCCTCGTTGAGCGGCGAGCGCGGGCCAGCCGCGCCCTTCGTCGCCACGATGTCGCCCCAGCCGGAGCGGCGCGGCACCAAGCACTCGCCGACCTCGGCGTACAGCGCGGGCAGTTCGTCCAGCCGCTTGGCGAGCTTCACGGTGTGCCGCTCGCACAGGTACCGATCGCGTGCGTCCTCGCCGCACAGCTCGCACGCGCTCATGCCGTGGCCCTTTCGCGGGCGGCCTGCAGCTGGGCTTCGGCGGCGCGGGCCTGGGCGGCGGACCGGCGGTTGTCGAGGATCTGGAAGCCGGCCTGAATGAGCACCATGAGCTCGGCGCCGAGCGAGGCGCCGATGGCGAGGAGCTGGATGTCGTGGTCGCTCATGCTGCGAGTCCTTCCGTGTCTGGCCACTGGCTTCCGTCGAGGCCGCGGCGGTGGGTGTCGGGGACGATGGCGAGCGGCCAGCCGAGGTGGTGCAGGCCCATCGCGAGGAGGACGTAGGCGTCGGCCTGGTCGTAGCGGCCGGGCCCGTCGCACTCGATGCCGTACCGGGTGCGTACGGCGTCGCGTACGGCGCCCTTGGAGCCGGAGCCCTTGCCGGTGGCGTACAGGGCCCGGCAGGACGGTGGTACGACCGCGTAGGGGATGTGGCGGCGCCAGCAGGCGTGCCGGACCATGACGCGGAGCCCGGCGAGGTCCTCGTGCCGGTGGGCGACGCCTGCGCCGAAGGACGGTCCTTCGATGACCACCAGCTCGGCGCCGCGAATATGGTCGGTGACCCGCCCGATGATCCACGCCAGGCGCGGATGCCCGCGCAGCCCGGTGCGCGGACGGATCGTGTCCGTCCAGCCCTCGCCAGCCACCCCGGTACAGGTGAGGCTCAGGTCGAGGCCGACCACCTTGGGAACCATTGCCGCCTGAGCAACAGATGTGAGGTCGTGCTGCACCAGGTCTCCCTTCACGCCGCGGCCTTGGCGCCGTGCCGGTTGAGAATCGTCGTGAACTCGTGGATGGACTGAAGGTCCGAGACCTCACCGGCACTGCTGCCGTGAGGGACCTGGATGCCCTTCATCCGGCAGTAGTTGAGCTGCTTGGTGCTGGCCGGCCGGTCCCGCCAGGCGGCGGCGCGGGTGGCAAGCCACCGGCCGCCCATCGCGCGGGCCTGCTGCTCCAGCCAGGCCTTCGCGGCCGCGAGCGGCAGGGGCACGTCGTTCTTCGGGCCGACGATGCCGTTGTTGAGGTCGAACCGGCGCAGCCAGTACGTCCGGTCGACTGGGTTGCGGACCAGGAAGACGTACGTGGCGTCGTCGACAGGGATGAACCACACTCCCGTGTCCGTCTTCAGCCACCGCGTCGAGGACCCGTGGAACAGATCAATCTCCTCGACCTGGATCCGGGACAAGTCCAGGTGACGCTTCGTCCTCTCCTCGGCCGCCCGGACAGCTTCGCGGAGCGTCTGCTCTTCGCCCTGCATCACGACGTCGCGGCCGGTCAGGTCGACGATGGAGGCGAGCCTGTGGCGGGTGGAGGCGCCCATCACGTCGAGGATCAGCGCATCCGTCTTCCCGGTCTCCGGGGACAGGCGCAGCGCCCGCCCGGCCATCTGGCAATACAGGCCAGCCGACTTCGTCGGTCGGGCGATGACCACGCACGACGTCCACGGCGCGTCGAAACCTTCGGTCAAAACCATGCAATTCGTGAGGACTTGGATGGTTCCGGCCTTGTACTTCTCCAGCGTGGCGGCGCGGTCGTCCTTGGGCATGTCGCCCCACACCGGGGCGGCCGGGATACCTGCGGCGGTGAAGGCGTCCGCCATGGACTTCGCGGTCTCCACCGTCGGCGTGAAGACGACACCCGGCCGGTCGCCAGCGTGCAGCCGGTATGCCTCCGCGACGACCTCGGCGGCGCCCGAGTCGTCCAGGGCGTGGCCGAGCTGGCCTTCCTGGAGGTCGCCATTGCGGGTCTTCACCGAGTCCAGGTCGAGGCCCGGCACGATGACGCGCTTACCGCGGACGTCGCACAGATAGCCGTCCTCGATCATGTCCAGGATGTCGAGGGTGAACACGACCTCCTGCCAGACGTCGGCGAGGCCGCCGTCGGCGCGGGTCATCGTGGCCGTGAACCCGGCGACCGGGGTCCCGCGCCAGGCGCCGAAGTGCTCCAGCACCGCCATGTACGAGCGGGCCGCGGCGTGATGGCATTCGTCGACGATGACCATGCCGATGTCGGTGATGGCCTGGCGGCGGCGCTCGACGGCCAGGGTCTGGATGGACGCCACGACGACGTCGACGTCCTGGTGCTCGTCGCGTTCGGCCTTGACGATGCCGACGCGGAGCGCGGGCGCGACGGCCTTTATCTTGTCGGCGGCCTGGGTGAGGAGTTCCTCGCGGTGGGCGATGACCAGGGCGCGCTCACCACGGGCGGCCAGGGTGGAAAGCCGTTCGAGGATGAGGTTGGAGAAGACGACGGTCTTCCCGGCGCCCGTCGGCAGTACGACGGCGAGCCGGTTGTTGGCGGTCGTTGCCCAGCCGGTGGTGAGGGCGTTGATCGCCTCGGTCTGGTACGGGCGGGGCTTGAACGTCTCAGGCAGTTCGGACATAACGGTCACCTCGGTTCGCAAAGTCGTGGGCTCGCAGCGGGCTGGACCGGTCCTGGGACCGCTTTTTCGGGCCACTGGACCGCTTTGAAAAAGCGGATCGGGCCACACCCGGATAGGTGCTGAGCTGCGCGTTTTCGTCTCCGGGGCGCCAGGTGGACCGATTGGCCCGGTTTTCTGAGCGCATAGGGCGGAGAGCGCAGGGAGACACCTTCACGCACTCCCTATGGGCTGACGTAGAAGGGTGTCGGCTCAATCGCGTGTATCTAGGTAGAGAAATCGGTCCAATCGGTCCAGTAGATAGAGAGATAGAGAGAAGTCCCAGCTCAGCCCATGTTTTGGCCTGGACCGATCCGTTTTTGAAACCGGTCCAGTGGACCGAAAAAAGCGGGCCAGGCAGCTCGGAACCGGTCCAGGCGTTCAGGTCCATCGGGACAGCGCCTCCACCTTCAGGTGCAACACCCGCGTCCTGGCGCCCCCTGCGCTCACCCTCACCGTCAGGTGGCCCGGTTCCGCCGAAGGCAGCAGCTCGGCGGCCAGGAGCGCTTTGTGGACCCGCGTCGGGCTCGTTTGCAGCGGAGTGCGCATCCGGTCGGCCTGGGTGACAGCTGCGGTGTACGCGGCACCGGGGTCCAGGTAGATGTTGTCGCCGGACACCCAGCCGATCTTTTCCCCGCGCGCAGACAGGCGGTCCGTATCGTCCTGCGCCCAGCCCCAGCGCGTCGCCTCCGTGCGGGGAGGGACGCCATCAGAGTTCAGGTCTGCGAGGTAGGCGCGGCCGGACGTAAGTGCCGTGCGGATGGCCTTCAGGTAGATCGCCTCTGCGGACAGCGACTTCGTCTCTGCGGACTGGACCGCCGAGCCGTCGAGCAGCGCGGTACGGCACCGCTGGTAGATCGCCGTCCACTCCTCTTGCGTGATGGCGCCGATCTGGCGGGCGTACCGGAGGAACCACCGCAGGCCGAGGAGCAGGCCGGCCACGGCCTCCGGCGCGCGCGAGTGGCCCTTCACGTCCTTGGCCACCGCGTCGCGCCCTTCACCGAGCTCGGCCTTCAGCTGGGCGGGCCAGTCCTCGGCGGTTTCGTACTGCTCGGCAAGCCACTGCACGTACCCGGCCATGGCCTGCGCGTAGACGCCCTCGTCGGCAGTCCGCTGCGCGGGCGTGAGGCGGTCGCTGGTCACGTCGTCCTTGACGATCTCGACCAGGTTCGTGCGGGCCTGGAGAGACTGCCCCGGAGGCACGTCCTCCCCGGTGCACACCACCTGCGCCCGCGGGTACAACTCCGGGCGCACGGTGCCGTCGACACGCATCCTGGACCGGCCGGCGCTGTTCGCGGCCCCGCGCACGAGCCGCTCGACCTTCTCGTTCAGCTTCGCCAGATCGGTCTTGGTCGCGGCGGCCTGCGGGACGTAATCGTCGACAACCATCACGACGTTCGCCAGCTGGAAGGCGATCCCCTCCATGGCGTTCGCAGTCGACTGCCAGCCCGTGGGGAAACCGCGGACGGTCAGCTCGGGCCCGAAGTGCTGGGCGAACAGGGCGGCGATGTGGCTCTTGAATGCTCCGGTCCCGCCGAACGTCCACAGGGTGGTCTCGGGCTGGAGCGGCAGCGGAGCCCGGTAGGTGGCGCACAGCTGCGGCGCCATCACCTTGTCCGGCCCCAGGTCGAGCAGAGCCAGCGATGCCCTGACCGCGTCGACGCTCTGCCTCTTGTCCGGGGCCGGGAGGGCGTACCGATTCAGCTTCTCGGTGCCCAGGTCGACGGCTGTGGTCTCATCCATGCCGTCCGCGCCGAGCGCCCCGGTGCTGGTGAGGAACACGTGCCGACCGTCGATCTCGGTCCAGCCGGTGAACGCGTAGGTGGTGCGCTCCTCGACCATGCCGAGGCTGAGGAACTGGGCGGCGGCGACGACGTGCGCCTCATCTCGGGAGCACGGGTAGATGATTCCGCGGCCCCCGATCGCGTCATATGCCCAGTCGCGTGCGCTTTTCAGTCCGGCCTTGGTGACCTGCACGGTTCCTTGGGCGCCGTTGATGCTGCTGGTGACGTTGAGGGTGAACAGCTTCTGGGTCTCGGCGCCGGTGTGCCGGGTGACTTCCTCCGTGATCGTCGGGACGAAGTTCGCCAGATGTAGGGGTCCGAAGTGGCTGTTGACGTACAGGCCACCGCCGTCGGTGTAGTAGGGGGCGGCGGGCGCCTCGGGGAGTCCTCCCATCAGGTCTTCGGCCTCGGCGCGGGCCTGGTCGGAGAGGGCTTTGCGGGCCTCCTTGAGAGCGTCGTTGAAGTCGCCCGGCCTTACGACTTTCGCCGCGGTCAGCGCGTTCTTGTAGGCGCGGACCTTGAGGTCGCCCTGCGCGACTGCCCAGCGGGCGATGTTGTAGATGAGGCGCTGCCGCTCCTCTTCGTTGTCGATCCCACCGAGAAGTGCGATGGCGGCGGCGAGGTCGCTGAAGTCGTCCGGCGGTTCGGCCCCTTCGTCGTCCGGCAGGTCTTCGGCGGCTGTCGAGTCGTTGATGGTCACTTACCGGCCTCCCGGTACGAGGCGCGGATGATGGTCATGGCGATCTCGTTGTCGAGCCCGGCGCGGACGGCCGCCTTACGGAAGGCGTCGGCGACGGTCCTCGGTTCGACGTTGGCCTCCCGGCCGGCCTCGAACCCGTTCTTCGCCGCCCACCGGAGCAGCCCGGCAGTATCTGCTCCAGCCGCCCCCGCGACCTTCGTCACCAGTGCTCTCAGTCGCCTCGCGGGGTGCACGTAGGTGCGCGTCCGTGTTGCCTGCCCCTGCCCGCGCCGCTCCTCGGCGGTGTCGCCTCCGGTGGCTTGCCGGACGTCGTCGAGTACAGCGGCGGGCAGCGCGCGTGCGGCGGTTGTGGCCTCTGGGCGGTCGTGCGCGGCCCGGATGATGTCGCGTGACGCCTCGGACTCGCTGCCGCCGTGATGGAGCGCGGCGAACAGCTGGCCCGGAGAGAGGACGTGCCCGATGGCCGACGGGGTGATGCCCGGGAAGTTGTCGGTGCGGATGGTGACTGCGGCCCCACCCTTGTGGACAGCGACACCGTCTCTTGAGCAGCCGTCGGTCCAGCCGGGCCGGAGCCAGCGCTGGCAGCCGCCGCCGCAGTACGAGCAGCTTCCGGGGTACTGCTCGGCATAGGTGGCGCCGACGTACTCCAGGATTTCGCCGCAGCACTCGTGATCGCCGAGGATCTCCATGGGGCCACGTCCGCCCGGCGTCTGGGCGGTCTTCGGGCGCTCCGCCCGCGGCGTTGCGGCGGGCGGTGTCCTCTTCTTCGGCTTGGGCGCGAGGCGCGCGGCGAGTTCGAGGGCCTGCTCCAGGCTGTAGCGCGGCCCTCCGTCGCGGACGACGCGGCACATGGTCGGCGTGCGGCCGGGCTTCCGGTTGATCGTGCCTGGCACCCGGAGTACGCGGGCGAGATCCTTCACGCCGGTGCCGTAGCCGACGCCCATCTTCTTCGCACCGCTGAGGTAGATCGACTGCCAGGCCGACGAGAGTTCGACCGCGGCCTCGAAGGTGATGTCCTCGCCGATGACGACGGGCCGTCCGAACTCGTGCCAGTTGTAGAGGCCGCCGCCGGAATGTTCCTCCCGGGTCGCTTCCGGCAGGCCGCCGAAGAGGGGGATGTCCCGGGCTTCATCGGCCGAGGCCGGGAGGTTTTCGGCCTTGTGCAGATCGTTGCCGAAGTCGATGTCCGACCACAGGCCGAACATGGCCACGGAGTCCCGTGCGCTACCGCGAGTCCCCTTCGGAAAACGGCCGTTGACCGTGGTGACGCGGCAGTAGATGCCCTCGACTCCAGCGCGGTCCTGCTCAAGGACCCAGGCGACCGCGTGGTCCAGGTCGTCGGTCTGGATGCCGGTCCAGTTGCCCTTGCAGCAGATGGAGACGAGGCCGGCGGCGCCGAAGCGGGGGGAGAGCCAGGCGCGGACGATGCCCGAGTCCGCGGCCAGCTGCTCGACAGGGTTGTTCACGAACGTGTCCCTCGTACTGGATCTGGTGGTGGTCCGTGAAGCCGGGGGCGGGTCGGGGGGAATGACCCGCCCCCGGCGGCCTGTCAGCCGGTGCCGTCCGGGTCGTCCTGGCGGTGGATCCACTCACTGTGCGGCTCGGTCTCCGCGCACTGCGGATAGGTGCAGTGAGGCCAGGGGTCGCCGAGAGCGGGCCCGCGGCGGGCTCGTTGCAGCGCCTCCTCCTTGGTGAGCCCGTCGGTGGAGAACATGTCGGTGTAGGCGTTGCCGCCGGTCGTCGCGCCGTCCGCGCCGTAGGTGGGGATGTCCCTGAGCTTGTCGCCCCAGATCTCCCGCATCGCGTGCCCGAACGCCGGAAGGCTGTTGTCCATGAACTCCTTCGCCCACGGGCTGGACATGAGCAGGAGCGGCAACCGGTCACGGGAGATCAGCCAGTCCCCGGCTGTCCCCCAGCGCCCACCGAGGGCGTCCGGCTTCGCTTCCGGGTCCTCCATGACGAGGTCGAGGCGCAGGTCGATGTAGTCGAGCATGCATTCCCAGCCGAGTCGGCCATCACCGCGTTCCTCGTCGTGGACACGCTGGTCCCGAATCGCGAAGTCCTCCTGAAGCTGGGCCCACTTGTGGGCTTTGTGCAGGGGCCAGCCGAGACTCTCGGCGACGTCGGAGAGAAGGAGGTACTCCTCGTCCTCGGTGACGTAGACGATTGGCGCCTCCCCGAAGCCGGCCAGGTCGATGAAGGTCCCGGCAGGGAAGGGGGCGAGCCTCTTGACGGCGTTGATGCGTTCCAGCGCTTCGATCACGCGCGGGGTCTGCTCGTGCGGGCCGTCGTTGCAGAGCAGTGCGTCGTGCTTGGCGACAACCCGTTCGGCGAACAGGGTGTGGATGGAGAAGATCACGACGTTCCCTCCTGCTTCTGCAGCTGGTCGAGGACGTAGGCCGCGTGGTTCATGCGGCTGGCGAACTGGTGGAACTCATCGGCCTTGCGGCGGAGCTCGTCCGGGTCGGCGGTGCGCAGGACGGTGGTGTCGGACTTCAGGTCGAAGGTGAACACCACGGCCTTCACGGGCTCGTCGGGCTCGGCGTACACCTCGACGACCAGGCGCCCGTCCTCGTCCGTGCCCAGGTCGGCCAGTTCAGCAGCGCAGACGTCGTCCTGCGCGCAGAACCCGGTGCAGTCGGGCACCCGGTGCCCTTCCTCGACCACGACCGGGTCCGGGCCGGGGAGGTCCAGCACCTCGACAGTTCCGGTGAGGTCGAGAGACCAGTCCATCCACGCCTCGTGCAGCCGCTTCTCGCAGGCCAGCCAGGTATCCATGGCGCTGGACGCGTTACGGAACGCGATGCTGCGCGGGTCGTCCCACGGCAGGCCGGCAACCGCCTGGTAGTCGGCGGCGGTGACGGTCGCGTCGAACCGTGCGATGGCCTGCTTCCACGGCCCGTGCAGCAGGTTGTAGAGGTCTTCGACGTGGTCGCGCGGTTCGTCGGTGCTGCCGGACTCGATCTCCAGTCGACGGAGGGAGTGTCCGGACACCTCGTACTTCTTGGCGTAGCCGGCGGTCGCCCGGTTGTAGACCTCGACCGGGGACGGGGCGGGCACGTAGCGGTAGGGGGCCAGGCGGCCGGGGATACCGGCCGCCTGCGCCAAGGTCAGGACCGTCACGCCGCCACCTCGTCGAGGTTGGGGCCGACGAAGACGGTGTGGCTCAGCTCGGGCGGGAAGAGGTCCGTCGGCAGGCCGAGGTGCATGGCGATCAGGTAGCGCACGTAGACGTCGTGTGCGATCTCGGTGGCGTCGCTGCGGATGTGCAGCGTGGCGTCCTTCGGACGGCTGACGAGGTAGCCGAAGAAGTAGCTGGTGTCCACGTCTGCGAAGTTGTCGCTGGACAGGTCGACCGGCTTGCCGATCTTTGCGTTGGTGCGGGCGAGCAGTACGGGCAGGGGCAGGTCGCAGACCTGCTCAGCCGTGAGGGACTCGACCTCGGGGGCGATGCGGACCTGAACCGCATCGTCCGCCGGGTGCCCCTGGGGTGCTCCCTCGACTGTTGCCCGTGCGTGTACCGTGTTCATCGAGAACCGTTCTCTTTCCGGCGGCGGCGCTGATGGGGTGGCTAGACCCCGGGCGTCGCCGTCTTGCTTGTCAGAGCTGGGGAATGGGGCTGTTCTCTGGCGGGGCCGGGTGGCTAGACCCGGTCCCGTCGCAGTTGGGGTCGATCCCCAGGGCGCGCAGGAGGTCTGCGCGAGTGACTCGGTAGGTGCGCCCGACCCGCATGATGCGGACGGGGTACTCGCCACGCTTGGCGAGGTCGAACCCCTTGGTCCGCCCCAGCAGCAGGGCGCGGTTCGAGGTCTCCAGGTCGAACGCGACCGGCAGAGCGAGCAGCTCTGAAAGCTGCATGCCGCGCTCGGCGGGCCTCTCTGTGGTCTGTGCCGTCATCTCTTCCTCATCTGGGCGTGCGATGGGTCGTGGCGCGTTTCGCGCCGGCCGGGCAGCTCGCACTCACCGGCTTCAGTCTGGGACGGCCGAGATGTTGATGCCGTCCTGGACTGGTGTGACGACTGTACTCAGCTGGGAGGGCGAGTCAAGTCGTTCTCGGCTTAACTTCTTCAGTCCGTGCTGGACTGTGACAATCCGGCCGACTCTCTGTGGGCTGGCGCGTAGGTGTTGCGATCAGTCGGTGAGGGGCTGCTAGGTTCAGTCCATGACGAACTATGACGCTCAGTCCGATGAGCGAGAGCCGGACGAGTTGGCCGAGCATGCGAGGCACACCGCAGCGGTCGACTACGAAGTGGACGAGCGGCTGGAGCCCACGGACCCAGCCGTAAACGCGACTCGTGGTCAGCTCGGGGACGCCAGGAATATGGAGCTCTTGGCGAGCTTCAACCTTCGACGCATCCGCCAGGCCCTAGGACTTTCCCAACAGCAGGTCGCGGACAAGTTGGCGGAGAAACCGGACCGGGTCAGGCTCAGTCAGTCGCAGCTTGCGAAAATGGAGCGCGGCGAGCGGCCCTGGCGCCTCAACGAGATGTACGACATCGCTAATGCCTTGGGGATCCATTACGTCGAGTTCTTCCACAGCCAGATGCGCGACGACAGCGCTGAACTCCAGGTTCTGGCCGCGCGACTTAAGCATCAGGCCCTCTGGGAAGCCGCCGAACGGGTCGAAGAGGACTACAAGAAGGCCGTTCGTGCTGCCCTAGAGGCAGGTCGCAAACTCGTTCACACGGCGGCCTACTTCGGGATTAAGGACGAGAACGCGATGAACGTACTGGCATCTGAGGCCAGTCGAGCCGAAGAAGTTGAGTACATCGTCGAAGAGATCAACGACCCCAATCCGCGCATCAGCATCGAGGAAAGCCGGGAACGGGGGCGCAAGTTTGAGGAAAGCCAGGCTCGCCACCGGGCATTGGCTGAGGAAGAATGGGAGCGACTGGTCCGAGAGGTTGAGGAACTGAAGAAGCAAGACAAGGGTGAGTAGCTTCAATCACCGAAGGGGGATTCATGCCTGCATCTCGCCGCGCTGGCGGCATCACAAAACGCTGCGAGTGCCGCGGCCCGGACGGCAAGCGACTCGGTACGAAGTGTCCCCAGCTGTCGAAGCGCTCGCACGGCACCCACCAGCTCCGCCAGGAACTCCCCGTGGACGCTGAAGGCGGCCGCCGCACGTTCCGCCGCACCGGCTACGCCAGCGTCAAGGACGCGCAGACCGACCTCGACCGTATCCGCGCCATCCTCGACCTGGCCGGCGACGACGAGGACGGGCAGCGGCGCGTCGGTGACCTGCTCGCCGAGCTGCAGGCGACGCGTGGGCCCATCCCCGAGCCGGCCGAGGTGTCCCGGAAGCTGGGCGTCGGCGTGCCGCTCGACGGGAAGATGACGGTGGCCGAGTGGCTCGACGTCTGGCTGGCCGCCAAGAAGACGCGCAAGACGACGACGAACAGCTACGCCTCGCACGTCCGCGTCCATCTGAAGCCGCGCGTCGGGCACTTGCGCCTCGACCGGCTCAACGTCGGTCATCTGGTGGAGATGTTCGACGGCATCGACGAGGACAGCGAGACCATCGCCGCGGAGAACGCGGCACGCCGCGAGCAGGAAGCGCGCTGCACGCGCGGCCGTCCTGGCGTACCGAAGGTCAGCGAGCGGGCGGCGCTCGCCGCCGAGCGGGCCCGGCTGGCGGAGATGCCCCCGTACCGGCGCATCACGGGTCCCGCGTCGAAGCAGTCCATCCGACGCACGCTGCGGACCGCTTTGAACGCGGCGATCGCGCGGCAGCTCGTCACCTTCAATGCCGCGTCCCATGTCGAGTTGGAGTCGGGGCGCCGGCCGAAGCCGCAGTTGTGGACCGAGGAGCGGGTGCAGCGCTGGCGGGAGACGGGCGAGAAGCCGGGCCCGGTCATGGTGTGGACACCTGCCCAGTTCGGCGCGTTCCTCGACGCGGCCGAGGGCGAGCGCCTGTACGCCTTCTTTCACCTGGTCGGCTTCCGCGGCCTGCGCCGCGGCGAGGGCGTCGGGCAGGACTGGTCCAATGTGAAGCTGGACGAGGGGCTGCTCACCGTCGCGAAGGAGATCGTCGTCGACGGTTGGACTCCCGTGGAGACGGAGCCCAAGACGGACGGCAGCGCGGGCACGATCGGCCTGGACAGCGTCACGGTGCAGATGCTGCGCGAGCACCGGGCCAGGCAGCTGCAGGAGAAGGAGGCGGCCGGCGCCAAGTGGGTGGAGACGGGCAAGGTCTTTACGACGGAGCTAGGGGAGTGGCTGCACCCCGACGTCGTCAGCAAGACGTTCCGCCGGATCTGCGCGGGCACGGATCTACCGCCGATCAACCTGCGGGACCTACGGCACGTGTCGGCGACCGTGCAGCACGCGGGCGGCGGCGACCTGCACTCGATCAAGGAGACCCTGCGGCACTCCACCATCACGCTGACCTCAGACACGTACACGAGCCTGCTGCCCGAGGTGGACAAAGAGATCGCCGAGAAGGCTGCCGCCCTTGTCCCACGGGCCCGCAGGGGTGACGCCAAGGCGCCTGCGGAGTAGCGTTGTTGGTGGACAGCATGAGGCCTCGTCACCGCAGGTGGCGGGGCCTTTCTGCTCGCCCGCTGCTCGCCCGAACGTTCCGGAAGTAGGCGACACGGAACGGCACAGGGCGACAGATCGATGGGTATCCACAGTGTGGAGAACGGCCCTTGACCAGCACAGACCGGAGCGGCTCGCCACAGGGTGGCAGGGGGCGGAATAACCCGGTCCGATGGGTCCGCAGACTTTTAATCCATTGGTTGTGGGTTCGAGTCCCACACGGCCTACCGAAACACCCCCAGCTCAGAGGGATTTGGCGTGGGGGCTCAGACGTTTTTCAGGGCCTCAGTGATCGTTAGCTCGCCCTATGCTCGCCCGAAGTGCAAGCGATCAAGACATGGAGCGGCCCCCGGCCGGGCGTTGTCACGGGCCGGGGGCCTGTCCCGCCCGCCCCCAGAGCTCACGGGGTACAAGGACGGGCGGGGGCTTCAGGGTTTGGGTCGGTGGCATCCGCAGCCGCACCGGGGCTGCAGGAGGATGCCGCGGCTGTGGGGGAGCGGGATGTCCGCCGTCTGGCGGCACAGGTCGTGCACGTCCTCGTAGCCGGGCTGCTTCGCCAACTCGCACTCAGCCGACAGGGCGGGCGCCTCGGTGTTGAGGGGGTTCACGTGCTCTCCTCGTTGTGTATCTCGGCCCATACCTCGGGGGCGTCGCTTGTGTCGGAGCTCCCCCACCGGTCCGCGGTCTGGAGTGCGGTGATGAGGCTGCGCCACGTCTTGGTGTCGGACTGGTCGGGTGCGGTCACGTGGACGCGGATGCCACGCTCGACTGCGAGGAGGTGTACGGGCTCATCGAGGACGCGCTCCAGCGCGGTCCGGAAAGCCGCTGCTCGCAGGCTGATAGGCACAACACATCTCCACTCTCGTGCGAGAGAATGACTCTCGTACGAGACTAGACCGGGCGGCACTACTCTGTCACGCAAGGCACATGAAGGGAGGCGGACAGTGAGCACCGAAACGCCCCTGTACCTGCGGGTAGCCGAAGAACTGCGCGCCCGCATCGAATCCGGCGAACTGACCGCAGGGACGCGCCTCCCATCCGTCGCTGAGATCTCACGCCAGTACGGCGGCAGCAACAGCGTGGCGAGCGGCGCCTACAAACTCCTCGTCGAGGAGGGCCTCGTCGTGTCCCGGCACGGCGCCGGCCACTACGTCCGCGGCACCGAGGCGCCCGCGCTCCTCGTGCGGCAGCATCGCCGCCGGTCCGAGGACTCCCCGTTCGCGGAGGGCGCGGCCGAGCAGGGTGCGGTGGGGACGTGGCGGCACGAGTCGACGACCGAGCAGGCGACCGCGGCCGTTGCCGCCCGGCTCGGTATCGGGGCTGGGGATGCGGTCATGCACACCTCGTACACCTACCTCGCCAACGACCAGCCGGTGCAGCTGGCCGAGTCATGGGAGCCGATGGCATTGACTGGGCAGTCGTTGATTGCGCTGCCTGAGGTCGGCCCGTATGCGGGGGTGGGCGTGGCCGCGCGGATGCGGGTCATCTCGGTCGAGGTCGGGGACCCGGTCGAGCGGGTGCGGGCCCGGCAGGCGACGCGGCAGGAGGCGCAGGCTCTGGGAATGACGCCGCGTGGCCCGGTCCTCGCGATCGAGCGGACGTACTATGACCAGGCGACGGGGCGGCCGGTGGAGACGGCGGACATCGTGATGCGCGGGGACCGGTGGGTCAGCATCTACGGGCAGGCGCCCACCGGCTGACTTGGGGTCATGCCCGCAGCGTGACCCTGGGCATGACGAAACGCCCCCTGCACGGCCGTGGTGACCGTGCAGGGGGCGTCGTCGTGGTCAGGTGTTCCGCCACGTCAGGCGGGTTCCGGTCCGATGTTCTCCAGCCGCATCCGGAACGGGTACGTCGTGTGTGCGTAGACGATCCCGGATCCGGTGCCTTGATGGGCCAGTGCGACCGTGATGCTGCCCGCGTTGATGTGGCCGGAGGCGACGGTGAACATCTCCGTCATTTCCTCGTAGCTGAAGGACAGGGACGGGTAGAGGTCCGGATCGCCTTCGGGTAGCGGGCTGCTGGTGAATGTGCCCGCGTACACGGCGATCGCGCCTGTGTTGTCCAGGAGGACCCAGTCCAGGAAGTGGCTGCCGGAGCGCATGAATCCGCCGTAGACCTTGATCCGGTCTCCGGCCGCTGCGGGAATGGAGCACTGAAGCTTGGTGCCGGCGGACGTCTGCGCGACGGTCCAGGCCGCCGCCGCTGGTAGGCCGGAGAGGTTGTCGTCGGTGACCCGTACCGTCGCGGTGCGGACCGAGGATCCGCTGCCCCCGCCGGCCGCGGCGACCTTGGCGTCGACGTAGGCCTTCCGCGCCAGTTGGTTGTCGAACTCGGGGTCGAAGCCAGGCCCGAGCGGGATGCGTTCACCGAAATTCTTCTCACCGTCGATGACCTGGTCGCCGGTCGTACGGACCACGCCGGTCAGGGCGGCCGGGTCGATCAGCGTCGCGTAACTGCCGGTCACGGGATCCGGGACGATCACGTCGGCGAGGGCCACGGTCGGCGCGGCCTTGGGCAGGCTGATGTACCGGGTCCAGCCGGGGGCGTTCGTGAAGTTGGCGACGACCTTGTACGTCCAGCCGGTCGGGGACATGCCGGTCGCGTCGGTGGCGATGAGCTGGACCGAGAACTGGCCGTCGACGAGCTGGGCCTTCACGCTGCCGCCGAAGACGACGTCCTGGCCGCCGATGGTGACGAGGTCGGGTGCGGTGAAGGTGATCGTTCCCTGGATCCAGGTGCCGTCGGGCAGGGTTAGGGCCTGCGCCGAGTGCACGGTGACCTGCTCGACGCCTCCGGGCAGCGGCATGTCGTTCTCCTCACAGCCTTCGGTACGAGGCGGTCATGGTGAGCGCGGCCAGGCCGAGCAGGCCGTGGCTCTGGGGCTGGGGGGTGGGGCTCGGGTCGGCTGCTCCGTCGCGTCTGCAGACGAGGGCGTCCGGATCCCAGGACGGCGCCTGGAGGTGGTAGCCGTCGGGGCAGGCTGGGCCGGGATCGCCCTTGTCGCCTTTCTCTCCCTGCGGGCCCTGGGGTCCGGGGACGGTGGAGTCGGCCCCCGGTTCGCCTTGCGGTCCTTGGGGCCCGGTGGCGCCGACCGCCCCCGAGGGGCCGGGTACGGGCGTGATCGTGGGGGCGGCCTTGCCCGGGTCGCCCTTGTCGCCCTTGGGTCCCTGCGGGCCGGGGATCGGGACGGGCACGGCCGCCCGGTCGGGCAGGTCCTTGACGGCCTTGGTCGGATCCGGTGCGGCCGGTGTGCCGCCCTTGGCCTTGATCTGGGCGCGCAGCACCCGCACGTCGGTCGCGAGCGTGGACACCGCGCTGCCGCGCAGGTCGGCCTCGGCGGCGAGCTGGTCGGCGCGCGATGCCTCGGTCTGCACGCGCACGTAGACGAGCATGACGGCGCCGGTGAGGGCGAGCAGGAACGCGAGGAGAGCCAACGGCTTCCACCGGCGGGCGAGCACCCGTTCGGTGCGCGTCATGGGGTGCCTCCCAGCTGGGTGACGAGCAGCCGCAAGCGCGCCACCTCGAGTTCGAGGACTTCGACGCGCTGCTCGGCCTTCGCCTGGTCCGCCTCGGCTTTGTCCCGCTCGGCGACGAGGCGTTGCGTGAGGTTGTCGTAGCCGGTCAATGCGGTGCCCTCCTGCTGGGCTCGCCCCGCGACCTTGGAGCCGTACATGGCTGCCGCCCCGGCCACGATGGCGCTGCCGATCACGCCGATAGCTGTGGTCAGGGCGGCGTCCATGCTGCCTCCAGGTCGCGCTCATGGGGCAGGGTCAGGACCCCGCCGGGGTGCTCGGCGGGGCGGAGGGCCGGTTGGGGACGGCCCAGGTGACGCCGAGCGCGCCGAGGACGGCGAGCACGATGGTGACGGTCTCGGCGGTCGTGACCGTGCCGTCCTGCACGGCGGTCGCCGCGGCGGCGGCGCCGGCCGCCGCACCGGAGACGACGGCCTTCCACATCTTCGAGATCTTCATGGCGGAGCGTTCCTCTCAGACGTTGGGGACGTGGAGCTTCGCCCACGAGGTCGGGCCCGGTCTGCCGTCGGCCGCGGGGCCGGTGTAGCCGAGCTTGCGTTGCCAGGCCGCGTAGGAGCGCTCGTCTCCGGGGCCCCACACGTCGGCGTTGGCGTCGGACTGGTAGCGGCCGCAGCCCTCGGCGACGAGCCGCTTGTGCATGGCTGCGATGACCGGGCTGCGGCGGCCCGTCTCGAAGAACGAGGCGCCGGGGAACGGCTCGTAGACCGGCTTGGTCGCCGGAGCCGAGGTGACGCTGACGAACTCTGGCCAGGAGCCAGGATCCTGATGGTCGTTCTCCGGGACCTGGCTGTGCCCGTACCAGCCGCCTTGCTTCTCCCACACGGACTCGCTGCGGTGCGGGGTGAAGTCGGCCGGGCGGCCCATGGGCCACGAGTTCGGGACACCCCACGAGTGCACCCAGGCCTGAAGGTCTGCCCACCCCTTGCACGGGGTGTCGACGAGCCGCGGGTACACCTTCGTGCCAACCCGGCAGTAAGGGAAGAAGACGGCTTCGATCTGGAGGACGACCGAGCCGGCGCGGTTGGTGCGGGTGCCGCCCGCCTGGTCGACGAGCGACTTGCTGCGGGAGTTGGCGGGCACGAACTGGGTGAAGTGCCCCTCGAACGGATCCCACAGGATGTGAGGGGCGACCGGCGCGCCGCCGCGCGCGAAGTAGCTGCGGAGGGCCGTGTACGGGACCAGGTCCACCGGCTTGGCCGCGCTGGCGTTCTTGTCCCAGGTGATGTGGGCGATGGCCTTGGCGGGGCCGCCGTCGGTGGGCTGGTGGTCGCCTATGTCGAGCCGGGTCGCGCCCGGCATCCACAGTTCGGGCATCAGGCGTTCGCCTCGTCCGTGTCGGCCTCGTCGTGCAGTCGCTCCGGCAGGTGGCTGTAGTCGAAGTAGCGGAGCAGGTGGGTCGTGCTCGGGTGTCGGGCGATGTCGGGCATGGTCGCTCCAGGCATGAGTAGAGCCCCGAGCCGGGCGGCGCGGGGCTGAGAGGGGAGGGTCAGGAGACCTCGGGCTGCGGGTCCAGGAGGGTCGCGGTGAGGATCTCCATGTGCTGGCCGCACTTCCCGCACTGCACGAAGCAGTCGACGCCGTTGTTGCTGTAGAACTCGGGCACGGTGAAGACCTGCTCGAAGTTCACGCACTCGGGGTTGTCGTCGCGCGCTGTGACCTCGTAGTACAGCGCGGGGTCGAACGTCACGCTCACAGCCCGATCACCATCCAATTCAGGGTTGTTGTCGTGGTGTTGGTGCGGGTCAGCCACAGCGTCAGGCCGCTTGAGGTGAGGTTGTTGAAGGAGACGCCGGTGACCTGCGTGCCCGGCAGACTGGTGTTCGCGGTGACGAGAGCGATGAAGGTGCTGCCGGCGACGCTGAGCCCCGACACGGTCGCCGAGGTGGGAGTGTTCGCGGCGCTGGGCGTGATGTTCGTGGTGCCCCACGCGAAGTTGCTGGCCGTCAGGACGCCCTGCACGTCCAGATTGGCGTTGCCGCTTTCGCCTACCCCGGCGACCTCGCGGAAGGCGCTGACGACCACGGTGGGGACGCCGCCGCCTGCTACCGAGCCGAGGTCCACCATGGACAGCCAGTCCGATGCCCGGATCGATCCGGACACCAACACCAGGTTGTTTCCCACGTCCGGGAAAACGCTGTACTCGACGCTCGCCGGCACCTCGCTGATCCGGTCGTCGACCGGCTGGAAGCTCAGGCCGCCGGAGATGAGACGGGCGCTGATGGGGATCTCGTCCGGGTCCTGGAGGCCGCGGGTCCAAAGGCCGGCGCCCCCATCGTCGGTCGGCCCGAGTTCGGCGAGGAGGGTCAGTCCGTCGGCGCTGTAGATCCGCAGCCTGCCGACGGTGGCTTCCCCCATGCGGCGTGCGGCTCGCAGCTCCCGCATCTGCCGTTCCAGAGCGGCCACCTTCCGGGCCAGGCTGGTCGGGTCGCCGGGCAGCTGGTCGAGCTGTTTGGGCATTCAGCTCTCCTCCACGAGGATCGGGCGGACGCGGTCGGATCCCGGTTCCAGCTCCCACGCCCAGCAGCGGGCGGTCACGCTGGTGCCCTGCGGGTGGCGCGGCGACTGCTCGACAGCCAGGCAGAGGGTGTCCCCCAGCGCCCAGTCCTGGCCGAGCCGCGGGGCCTGGGAGGCGACCGCTTCGACGGTCCACACCTGGGCACCCTGCGACATCAGCGTCACAGCCTGCGAGGCATGGGAGTTGAGCTGGTCAGGGTCGGTTACGCCGGTGGCGGGCGTGAACCGGTACTCCCAGCGCGGCCACCCGGCTGCCAGCAGCGCAGTGGCCTCGTACACCGCGGAGGTCAGGCGGGAGCTGCCCTCCCCCTCCCCGCGGGCCAGGACGGTGGTGGCGCCTTTCCCGGCCTCGTAGGACTTGGCGAGGCTGTAGGAGTCGACGCAGCCGGGGAAGTCGAAGGTGACGGCGGTTGCGCCCTGGACGCCGATGGCCGGGCGCACCCGGAGCGGCCACTGGAAGCCGTTGTGGCTGGCGTTCCAGACGGTGTCGATCGTCCACTCGGGGCCGCCCTCGAGGCCCATCAGTTCCTGAAGGCAGGACAGGATGCTCTTGTCGTCGCCGTCGTCCGATGCGTAGTCCAGCGTGGTGCCGGTGGACGGGGCGTCGATGACGATCGGCGGCCCATAGGTGAGGGCTGGGGTGACCAGGCCCGTGATGATGTCGGCCTGGTCGGCGCCCACGAACGTCTGGGTGCCGGGGAAGCGGCTGTCCAGGTAGCGCTCCATGGTGGACAGGCCGAGGTCCACGGTCTGGGCGCTGCCACCCGTTTGCGGGAGGGTGACACCGGACCAGACGGGGATGTCGGTGGCCTTGTCGACGGCGACGAGGACGGTGGTGCCCGGGTTGGTGGCCGCCTCCCAGTCGTCCGGGGCGCCGGGCAGGTAGAGGCTGGCCTGAAGCGTTGTGGCCTCGCCGAGCTTGCGGGACAGGGCCCCTGACGGGGTGAGGGCGGACAGGTCCTCGATGATGTTGCCGGTGCGCAGGTCGCATCCGAACCAGGCGAGGGTGACCGCGGTCATGGGGCCGCGACGGGCTCGACGGCCAGGAGTCCGTCAGTGGCCCGGGTGACGGTGGTCAGGGTGCCCACGCTGCTGAACAGGTACTGCGGGGTAAGGGTGACGCTGGCGCCGGGCGTCCAGGAGCGCAGGACGCGGCGTGTGCCGTAGTTGCGGGAGCCGACGGTGGACAGGCCGTTCGCCTCCGAGGCCGCCTCGGTCACGCCGCCGGAGGCCCGCCACGCCATCCACCCGGACGAGGTGCCCGTATTCGTGTTCATGAGGGCACCTCCCACGCTGATCCACACGAGCCCGCTCGGCGGCACTGTGAACGTCAGCGCCGCCCAGTTGCCCCCTGGGAAGTCCTGGAAGGTTCCGGCGGTGAAGCTGGACGGCTGGCTGACCTGAGCCGAGGTGAGCGGCGTGTAGGGGTTGATCCTGCGCCAGGCCGAGCCGTTCCAGCGCAGCAGACCCGAGCCGTCGTCGTAGAACTGGCCGACATACGGGTTGGACGGGGCGGTCGACGCCGGCAGGATGCCGCCCGGCGCCACCGTGTTGGGCCGTACCGCGGTGGATACCGACGGCGAGCCGGCGCCCGAGTGGGGCACGGTGATCGTGGCGAGGGGCAGGTAGATCTGTGTGCCCGCCGGAGTGGGGGCCACTGGCGTGGACGAGGCGGTACCGGCGAGGTAGACGACGTCGGTCTGCCGCAGGCCGCTGGCGTCGAAGTCGGTGTCCCAGATCCGCAGATACACCAGGTCGATGCGGTCGAGGGTGGCGTGTGCGGCGGTGAGCGTGCCCGACCAGGTGGAGGTGAGCACACCGACGTAGACGCCGTGATCGGTGAGCATGGCCGTGCCGGGTGACACGTTGATCGTGGACCCGGCCAGCGTGACCGTCAGTCCCGGGTCGCCGGGCCGTACCCCCGCCCGTGTCCCGAACGTCGTCCCGCTGGACATCACGAATGCCCTCAGGGCGTCCCTGAGGTTCTGCCCGTTGTAGCTGATGGTGTTCTGGAACATCGGGGTGTCTGGCATCAGCGGGCTGCTTTCAGATCCAGGCCGAGCGCCAGCGGGCGGTCAGCAGAGCAGAGGAGTTGTAGGCGGCGGCGCGGAACTGGAAGGTGACCATGCTCTTCGCGGGGATCACCGGCCAGTCGCTCGGAATCGTCAGGAACCTGCGCCGCGACACCACTCCGTTGAGGGTCACCGTGTGGGCGTCCGTGTCGATGACGAGCTCGTCGCCGCTCGCGAGGTCCTGGCTGTAGTTGAGGAACCGGGCCGATCCATCGGGCATCTGCGCAAGGATCTGCGGGGCGGACACAGGGCCGTCGATGACGAGGACCGGCCTCGTCTCGAACGTGCCCGCGTTCAGCGCGATGATCTGCCCGGCCACCGCGGTGGCGCTCAGCGTCCACGGCATCGTGGCCGGCAGGGTGAGGCCGCCGCTGGTCGAAGGGAGAGCGGTCGATCCCTGCTGCTGGGTGACGTCGTACCGGCGCGGGTCGGCAGCCGTCACCATCACCGAAAAGGTCGCCTTGGTGTCGGTCACGTACTCCAGGAGCAGATCGCCGGAGCGTCGCACGGTCGCCTGCTTCGGCGTGGTCTCCCACACCGTCAGCACGGTGTCCGTCAGGCCGGCCGCTGCCCGCAGCTGCTCCATCGCAGACTCCAGCAGGGCCTGCGACGCGGCGACGACCGTTCCGCCCAGAGTGACGGGGCGCGAGCCGAGGTAGACCGGGGAGGCCCACGTCCCGTGGTCGCCCTCCCGGTCGGTGTACTCGCCTCGGACGCCCGGCGAGTCCCAGCCCCTGATGGTCTGGAGGTACCAGGCGGTGCCATCGGCGTCGACCTCACCCAGGTCCACGGCGCCCAGGCTCGCCCTGACCCCGCCCCCCAGGGCGGCACCTGGCGTATACGGCATGCCCTACCCCCTTCAGCCGGTGAAGTTGATGACGCGGGCGATGTCGTGTGCCTGCTCGGCGGCCGACTGCTTGGCGCCGTGCAGGTGCACCTCGATGTGCTTGGACACCTCGCGCGCCACCGCGGCCGTGGAGGGCGCCGACCCGTACCGTCCGGCTGGCACCAGCTGGTAGCCCATGGCGGCCGCGGTCTTGGACAGCAGTGCCCTCGATCGCGACGAGCTGTTCCAGGGGATCCACGACTCACGCACGCCTGCCTCGCCGCCGAGCACCATGGTGGGCCGGGAGAGGATGCCGCCGGCCGCCATCGCGACACCGCCCTGCTGGTTCCACTGCCGCACGAAGGTGTCCTTGTAGGCCGCGGGCAGCGCCTTGATCTGCCCGGTCATCTTCGGCACCAACGCCTTGATGGTGGCCACGTCCAGACCTGCCGCGATCAGGTCGGCGAACCCCCGGTTCGGGGCGCCGCGTAGCGTCGTCAGCAGGGTCAGGCTGTTGGCCAGGTCCTCGCCGGTCAGCGTCCCCTGGGCGGTCTTCACCTGCGCATTCGCCTTCGATGCCGCGGCGGTGTTGCCCGCTGCCTCGTGGGCGAGCGTCATCGCCGAGGCGTCGCCCTGGGCGGCCAGGGCCTGCGCCAGGTCCCCGAAGCCCTCACTCGCGAGCTTCTGCAGGTCCGCGGCGAACTGCTGGGACTCCTTCGTCGAGCCGTTCAGCTGCTTCGTGAAGTCGGCGAGGGTGGCCTTGGCGTACTCGCCGGTCTTCTGCAGCTTGTCGGTGATCGACTTGAATTGCTTGTCGCTGGCCTTGGCGAGCGCGTTGACGAGGGCGTATCCGTCCTCGCCCATGCCCTCCAGCAGGGCCTGCAACTCCTTGCCGCCCCGGGCGCCGACCTTGGCGAGGTTCTTCCTCCACTTGTCGGTCGCCGCGACGGACTTGTTGAGCTGCGCCTCGTAGGCGTTCAGGTTGAAGCCGGCGGGCGCCTTGGCGCCCTTCTTCACCCCGAGGGCCTTGTCCGCGGCGTAGACGTCCTGCCGCTCCTGCGCGACCTTCTTGTCCGCGGACTTCTTCGCCGACGTGGCCTTGTCGACCCGCTCCTCGGCGGACCGCAGCTGGGCGGCGGTGTGGTGGCCCTTGCGGACCCTGGAGAGGTTCTTCTCCGCTTCCCTCAGGTTGTCGGCGGCCTTCTTCTGCGCGGCGAGCGCCTTGTTGAGGTCGTCCCACGCCTTCTTGAGTGCCTCGACTTCCTTGTCGTAGCGCTCCATCGCGTCCGAGGGGCCACCGAGCACCGGCTGCCCAGTCGGCGAGTACTGGAACCCGCCGAGCAGACCGCCGGAGGCGAACCACTGCACCGAACCGCCGAGACGCTTCACCGTCTCGGCGGCGATCTGACGGGACCGCGAACGCTTCGACGGGGCGAGCGGGATGTACGCCTCGTCTCCGGCCTCGTCCTCCGCCCATACCCGCCACGTGCCCTTCCGGGCGATCTGCGCGACGTGGTTTTCGTGCATGCCGCCGTCGGCGTAGAACGTCAGAATGCCGCCGTCGGCCTGCGCATTGACGCCCCGGCCGCCCTTCCCGGTATTGATCGTCCGGTTCTCGGTGATCAGGGTGATGGTCTTGCCGTGCAGGGCGTCGATACGCGCTTGCAGGGCGGCCAGCGCCGTCTTCACCCCTCCGGTGGGCACCGTGATGGAGATCTGCCTGTTGGGCAGCCTCTTCACCGTGAAGCCGACGTCCTCAAGCGCCTTGATGGCGGGACCGCTGGGCGCCCGCACCGTGATCGACTTTCCTGCCGGGACGGAGGACAGCTTCTGCCCCAGCGTCGTCAGCTCGTCCGCGGCCTTCTCCGCGCCCGGTGTCGTGACCGTCGTGGCCACGCCTGCCGGCAGCCTCAGGTAGGCGGCGGCGAGCGCGTCGACGGCGTCCTTGGAGAATCCCCTGGCCTTGAGGTCCTCCTTGAGGAGGCCGATGTCACGCTCAAGAACTTTCTGCCCGGCCTGCTGGCTGTTCTTCTCCTCGGCGACCGCCTGGGCGTGCTCCATCGCCGCGTTGGCCGCATCCAGGAACGCTGACTTGACCTTGCGGCCCTTCTCCGTGGTGACGTCCAGCGAGTGGCCGTTCTCCTTCACCGCGTCATTGAGGTCGGCCAGGGACTGGCGGAACTGGATCTCCTGCTGGGCCGTCGAGATCGCAGTGCCGTTGAGGCCCTTCAGTGCGTCGGCCAGCTTCTCCGCCTCGGACCGCTGGTCCTGGATTTCGTCGGCGGTGAGGCCCATCTCCTTCGCCAGCTGGGCTTGGGAGTCCGCGGACATCTTCGACTGGGTGTCGGTGTCCGTCAGCGCGTTGGAGTACCCCGGCAGGAGCGTGCGCAGCTTCTCCGTCGACGTGCCCTGCGCCTCGGCCTCCTTGGCCAGTCGGCTGAACGCCTGCGCTGCGACGTCCGGGGCGCCGCCCTGGACCAGGTTCTTGAGGGCTTCGTCGACAGCCTTGAGCTTGTCGCGTGCTTCGTCCAGAGGCTGGGAGTCGGAGCCGAGATGGGTGATGGTGTAGAGCGAGTCACCGATGCGGTCCAGGACGCCCGGGTGGGCGATACGGGCCGCAGCGTCCCCGAAGTCGTTGAGGTCAGCGCCGAACTTCTTGGTGAGCTCGCCCGTCGCCTTGCCGGTCTTGCCGAAGGTGTAGAGGGCGTTGCCCAGCTTCGACACGTTCGGCGGGGCGTCCTCGAACGCCTGCTTCAGCTTGTCTGCGCCGAAGGACATGGCCTCCAGGGTCGCGACGACCACACCCGCGCGTCCCAGGCCATTGAGGAGGACCCGCGTCCGCGCGGCCGTGATGCCGAGCTGGGTCAGCGCGGTGCGGGTGGCGGCGATCCTCGGGAGCAGCAGAACGAACCCGGTGACGGCGAGGGTGGCAGCGCCGCCGATGCCGGTCAGCATGGTGATGGCGTGCTGGGCTCCGGCGGGCAGCTGGTTGTAGGCGTTGACCAGCCGGGTCACCCACTGGACCATGCCGCGCAACGCGCTGTTGGCGGAAGTACCGCCCTCGATGAGGGCGACCTCGATGGCGCCGCGCAGGCGCTGCAGGTCGCCGACGAGGTTGTCGGTCTGGATGGACGCCATGCGGCCGGCCGCGCCCTGGTCGTCGACGGCCTTGACGTACTTCTGGATGCCCTGCGCGCCGAGCTCGTAGAGGATCGTCGCGGAGCGGACCGCGTCCGATCCGAAGATCGTGGCGAACGCGGCGTTGCGGGCCTCGGGGGTGAGGTTCTTGAAGGACGACTGGAGGTTCCCGGCAAGCTTGGTGAGGCCGACGAACTTGCCCTGGCTGTCGTAGGCGGTGAAGCCGAGCCGGTCCATCATCTTGCGGGCTTCGTCCGACTGCGGCGTGAGTCGCTGCAGCATCACCTTCAGGGACGTACCGGCGTCGGAGCCGATGAGGGCGTGGTCGGCGAACGCGGCGAGCGTTCCCACGGTGTCCTCGAGGGACAGCCCGGTCTGGTTGGCGAGCAGGCCGCCCTGGCGCAGGGACATGCCCAGGCCGTTCATGTCGGCCGCGCTCTTGTTGGCCGCGGCGGACAGGACGTCGGCAATGTGGCTGACGTCCTTGCCCTGTAGGCCGAAGGTGTTCATCGTCTGGGCGGCGATGGTCGCCGAGTCGGCGAGGTCCATCTGCCCGGACGCGGCCAGCGCCAGGGACCCCTTGAGGGCGCCCCCGGTGATGTTCGCGACCGAGACGCCGGCGCGCGCCAGCTCCGCTTCGGCGTCAGCGGCCTGGGTGGCGGTGAACGAGGTGGTCTTCCCCGCTTCCAGGGCCGCCGCGCGCAGCTGCTTCATCTGCGTCGACGAAGCCCCGGTCACGGCGCGGACGTTGCTCAGAGCCTTGTCGAACTTCGCGGCCGACGCGGCAGCGATGGCGAAGCCGGTGACCATCGCCGTGCCGACCGCAGCCCCGGCGCCAGCGAGACGGGAGGTGTTGTCGGCGGCCTGCCGCATGCCGCGCGTGTACTGGCTGATGTCCGCGCGCAGCCGGACGGTGACGGTACGGGTGGCCACGGGTCACCCCCTCGTCAGTCAGTGCTGGGCATGCGCTCGATCTGGACGTGCAGCCCGTCGGAGCCGCTCTTGTTCTTGGCCTGGTGGGCGCGCACGGCCCGGGCCGAAGTGGCGCACGCGTGGCACCGGATCAGCTCGGCGCTGTAGGAGAACTCGTTGGCCCTGTCCGTGGCCTCGCTCCAGGGCTGCCTGCACTCCGGGCACGCGTCGGCCTCGACGTGCAGGAGGGCGAAAGCCCAGGCCCGGTCCTCCCGCAGCCACAGCGGCTCGCCGTCCTGCACGACGCGGCCCATCAGCACGGACCGGGGAACTCCCCATGCCCGTGCGGCTTCTACTTCTCGCCGCCAAGGGCCGCCAGGAGCGCGGAGGCGGCCAACGAGAAAGGGATGAGTTCGCTGCTGTTGTGGACGTCCCACGCGGCGTCGAACAGCTTCTTGATCTCGCCCTGGTTGAGCTTCTCGAACAGCTCGGCGGCCTGGTCCTCGGTCATGACCGGGTCGACGCAGGACGCGGCGATCAGCGCCTTGATGAAGCTCTCGCCGAATGCCTCGTTGTCGCTGGTCGGCGGGTGGGCGGCGAGCAGATCCGAGTACGCCTTGTCGCCGATGTACCGCAGAGAGAACGGGACTTCAGCCTTGCGGGCCTTGTCCCGGACCTCCTTGAGCTGGGCGGCCAGGGCGCGGCCCGGGTGCTCTTCGGTGAGGTCGGACGGCTGCCAGTCCTCGGAGACCCTGGCCAGCTCGTCCGCGAGGCGCTCCGCCTCGCCCGCCAGGTCGCCCCGGATGCACACGCTGACGGTGCGCTCCCGGGGCGTCGCCTCGGCGAGGATGTCGTCGATGCTCGCCATCAGGCGACCAGCGCGTTGGTCGCGGGCTGGTCCGTGACCTTCATCGGCGACGTGAACTTCGTGACTTCGTTCGCGGCCGGCGCCACGTTCGCCCGCTCCCCGCAGGTGATCGGGTACACCTCCACCTGCTGCCCGACGGTCCACGCCGTGGTGTAGGCGATGCCTCGGCGGACCACGAGGTAGCCGCTGACGCCGTACATCAACGTCGTGTAGGGGGCGTCGTCGCTGGGGTTGTCGCCCCGCTTGAATGTGAGCTCGTTGTCGAAGCCGATCCGGCCCACGGTCTTCGTGTCGAAAGTGGACGCCAGTGAGCTTGTGTCGACGTCGGCGGTCGTCGGGTCGGTCTTCAGGCCGTCCGGCGTGATCCGCTTGGTGAGATCGAGCGCCGCGTTCAGCTCGGTCGTGGTCGGCGCGTTGATGTTCGCAATGGACGACGCCCACGCCACGCGGGTCTTGCCGTCGCTGATCAGGTCACCCATGAGGTCCTCCAGGGCATGAGAAAACCCCGGCCAGACGGCACGGGGCGGGCGATGGTTGGGGGCGGATCAGATCCGCAGGGCGGCGACGGTCACGGTCGTCGCGGAGCTATAGCCGATGGCGCACAGGCCGTCGGAGGCGTTCTTGAGAAGGTCTTCGTTGAGCGGGCCGATCATCTTGTCGGCTCCGGCGGCGATGGTGACGGTGACGTTGGAGACGGCCTGTCCGCGCACAACGGCCGCAGCCGTGAGCGTGACGGTGATGCTGGCCCCCGAGCCGTTCTTGACGTGCACGAAGTTGCGATCTCCCGGCGCGCACTTGTCACCGCCGCCAGCAGCGTTGCTGTAGTTCGGCGCAAGTCCGGCCAGGGAGATGGCCTGGGTGGTGAGAGTTGCCATGGGGTGCCCTCCATCAGGCGGGAGTTGAGCGGATCCGGTACTGGACCGGGAGGAAGTAGACGGGTGGGGTGACGTCGTCATCCCGCCCTACGGGTGGCCCGCCCAGGTCCTCTGGGGGCCAGCAGGAGCGGCCCTCGACGATCGGAGGGGCGGCCAGAGCCTTGCGGACCTTGTCGGCGACCCACAGCACGCGCTCGACGTCGCTGCCCACGCAGGTGATCTGCATGGTGGAGTCGAAGTCGGTGCGCTCGTCGGCGAGGGACTCGCACACGGACATGCCGGGATCGGGGTAGAGGACCGCGTACAGGTCCGGCCGCGTCCAACCGCCGGTTGTGGGCTCGCCGCCCACGTATACCGTCAGGCCGGCCGTCTCCAGGGCGCCCTTGACGGCGTCCTGGTGGGGCAGCACCTCGGGAACAGTGGTCATCTGCTCACCACCAGGCGAGGCCGCGTTCGGCGATGAGCGCCATCTGAGCCTCGAAGCGGGGCTCTTCGACGTCCAGGGCCCGGCCCCCGTCGCGGTGCGGTGGGTTCTTCGCCGACCCGTACTCGAGGAGGTTGCCCAGCGCACCCTGGGGGGCCTCCTTGTCCGGGCCGATGATGGCCATGACGATGTCGCGCCCGTAGTTGGCGATGTCGAAGCCCACGGCCGCCGGGTAGGCGGGCGCGTGCCGGCCGGAAGACTGCCGGGCGTTCTTTCGCCAGTCCCGCTTGATGTTCACGGCGCCGCGCATCGTGACCGAGCGGGCATCCCTGCGTATGCGGGGAATGGCCCGCGCCAGGTGCCGCTCGAGGCGCCGCACGTCGCTCATGTCGAAGCGGTTGTCCATTACGACCGGTCCTCCGTGATCAGGCGCCAGGCGGTGGCCTGGTCGCCGAAGTTGGCCCCGGTCACCCAGAGGACGAGCCCGATCATGCGGGCGTCAGGGGAGGCGAGGACCTCCACCTGCATGCCGGGCAGAACGCGGGTACCGGAAGCCAGCTGGGTGCCTGCGGGCAGAGCCACCTGGTACTCCAGCAGCCGCACCTCACGGCTGCCCGCCTGGACGTCCTCGCCGGCCGCCTGGGCGATCGGCTTCACGCGGGCGATGCCCTCGTACAGCGTCGTCTTCGCCCCGGGCGTTGTGGTGCCGGTGGTCCGGTCGAAGATGCCGTCAGCCTGCGAGTACAGGCGCACGGTGTCCCGCATCCGCGCCTCGGCCGCCGCGCGCCCCGCGGCGAGGACGTTGTCGACGCTCATGTCGCCCCCGGCACGATGCTGAACGCGCCGCCCTGCGCTGGTCGCAGCTCCTCGGCTTCCTCGTCCGACAGATAGATCTCGCCCCGCGAGCGGGAAGAGTCGATCGTGTAGGAGAAGTCGTCGATGGACTCCTGCCGGCGCCCGTCCGGGTTCTTCAGGACCCGCAGCACCATGGAGCAACAGACCTTCTTCGAGACGTCCGTTGGCGTGGAGTACTGCGGAAACCGCTTCAGGATCAGGGCGGTGGCGTCGTCGAGCCAGGCGGTGGCCTGGCGTGCCTCGGACGACGTCAGATCGCGGCCCATGCGGTCCGCGAGGTCGGTGAGGGTTGCCAGTGCCACCGGTGCCTCCTACTTGGCGCCGTCGCCGCCGTCGCCCTTGTCGTCGGACTTGGCGGAGGCCTTGACCTCGCTGACCTCGTAGTCCTCGGGCAGGGCGCGCAGCCGCTTGATGACGCCGGCGTCGGACGTCTCGAACTGGCCGTCCTTGAACTGGGCCCAGATGCCCTTGTCGTCCTGGAGGATCAGGCCGGGGTACTTGCTGGTCTGGAAGTTCGCCATGGCGGCGGTCTCCTTACGTGAGGTCCTTGATGAGGCCGTGGTAGGTCTCCGGGCCGTACTCCAGGCCGACCTCGCCGTACAGCTGCCACTTCTCCGAAGCGCCCGACTTGGCGAGCGGCTCGGCGAACAGCAGGCCCTTGCCGGGGATCTCCAGCCACACCGGGGCGCAGACCGAGAGGTCGACGATGGCGACCTGGCCGGTCGGCATCCAGCGGTTGAGCATGACGCCGAAGGTGCCGAAGTCGGTGACCAGCGTGTCGACGGCGACGCCGCCGATGTTGCGGGTCATGGTCGGCTGGTTGAGCGTGGCCGTGGTGTAGAGGTTGGTGAGGTTCACCTTCTGGCCCGGGCCGGTCATGATGACCGTGCTGTCCTGCGGCAGCTTCGCGCCGTTGCCGTACATCGTCGACAGAGTGGCGTCCACGATCGCCTTGGACAGGGCGCGGCCGGTGCCGCCGTTGGCGTTCACGTTGGTGGTGATCGCCGTGAGCAGGCCGCGGGTCTTGCGGGCGGTGCTGTTGTTGGCCGGCTTCTGGTAGGTGCCGGTCAGGAACGACATCTCGACGTCGACCGCCATCGACTCGAGCTCGGCGGTGATCTGCGCCGTGAGCTCGTCGTCCACCGGGTTGTCGTCCATGCCGATGTTGATGCCGGAGTACATGCCGGTCGCGGCCTGCCGGGTGTAGGACACCTCGACCGCGGACTGGTGGATCTCGACGACGTTGGAGACGTTGCTGCGGGACCGGGCCACACCGGTCGGAGCCGCGGCACCCTCGACGACGCTGTTGTTCGCGGTCGACGTGCGACGGTCGACGGTCTGCCACTCGAACTCGACGGACTTGGTCCGCTTGCCGCCGGACAGGCCGCCGATGGACGCCAGGAAAGGCGTCTCGGTCGGCGTGACCGAGTAGAGCAGACCGTGGTAGTTCGGCAGGTTGTAGGTCGTGCCCTGCCCGCTGACTGCGCCCATGACGGGCTCCCTTCTGGGGGTGAGGGCTTGGCCTTGGGCCTGCCCTTACTTGCTTGCTGGTTGCTTGATCTCGCGCAGCTGTTGCGTCTTCAGCGCCATGGCCCGCTTGGTGTCGCCGGCCTGCTCCGCTTCTGCGATCTGCTGGGCGAGGTTGGGCGGGATGCCCGGCCGGGCACCCTGCGCAGGGTCGGGCCGCGGAGTGCGCGGTCCGGGCTCGGCGGCCGCCCAGTGGGGCTTCCGTTCGAGCAGGCCGTCCAGTGCCGCCTTGATGGCCTCGCGGTCGACGGCTCCCTCGTCGGTGACGAAAGTGCCGCCCTGGAGCGCGTCGACGGCGTCTTGAGGGTCCTGGAAGCGCCCGGCGGCCAGGGCCTCCACCTGGGAGCTGACGGCGAGCCTGGTGGCCGCCTCCGCCCGCTCCTGGGCTGCCTTGAGGGCGTCCGCCTGCCGTTCCGCCTCGGTCTTCTCGGCGTCCTCGTAGGCCTTGAGCTTGGCCGCCTGGTCCTTGCTGAGGGCCTCTGCGTCCTTGGCCCGCTGCTTCCAGATGACCAGGGCCTTCTCGCCCTCGGCGCCCAGGGGCGGATCGTCTCCGCCGCTGCCAGCTGGGGGCGTTGCCGGGTCGGTGCCGGGCGCCGGAGGCTCCGGGGGCGTGGCCGGGTCGGCTGCAGGCGGCGGGTTGCCCGCGCCCGGGTCGATCGGCTCGGTGGGTGTGGGTGTGCTCATCTCTGCTCCCGTTGCAGGAGTTGGGACCGCCGGCGTTGCACCGGGGTCAGGTCAGATAGCCGAAGCGCCGCAACATGGCCAGCGCCTCATCCCGGCTCTCAGCCAGCCGGAAGATCTCCTCGGGCATCAGGCGGGGAGTCCTGAGCTCGAAGAGGGGCAAGCCCCGCCGCACGTCGATGCGGTCGCGGGCAAACCGGGTGCCGGTGCGGGCCTCGGTGCGCGCCCGTTCCAGTCGGTAGAAGGCGCCTCGCCGCGTTGCCCCCTCCGTCGTCGCCAGGACATGGCGGCCGTAGGCGGTCATCGTCTGCATGCCGCGGCGGGCGTTGACGACCTGCGCCATATCCGCGCCCTCACGGATCGCGCGGGCGCCGGCCTCGCCGAACACCCGGTCCTGCTCCGCCCTGGACAGGCCGTTGAAGTACGAGCGGGGGTTGATGAACCCGGCTCCGCCGAGGTCGTCGCTTCCGCGGCCGCGCCGCTGGTTGCGGGCGATCAGCGTGGTCGGCAGGTGGATGCAGTCACACCTCGGATGGCGCTGGAAGCCCTTGTTCCAGCCGTACTCCTTGCCAGCCAAGATGATGCAGCGCGAGCACGCGGGCGGGTTCACCACCCGCACATAGCCCTGGATGGTGCGCCGGGAGGCCATGGCTACACCCGTCGCCCCGCGGCCCGCATCGGCGACCTGGGTGGTCGTGATGCGCAGGGCGGACGCCAGGGAGCTGCGGAACGCGTCCTGCATGGACTGCCCCTGCAGCATCCGCACCTTCCAGTCGATGATCGGCTGGTAGAGCAGCGACACCAGCGGCCGCCCGTCGGAGGCCACGCCGGACAGGGCGCCCGGATTGACGCGGCCGGCCGATACCGGATCGGCGTCTTCGGCGGCCAGGACGTCGTCCAAGTACGGATCCGCCAGGCGCGCGGCTTCCGTCTGGGCTTCAACCACCGCGGCGACGAGCAGGGGGGACAGTTGCTGCCAAGACCCGCTGATGTCGGCCCGGTTGATCTGCCGCCACACCGTCTGCACCTTGTTCGCGGCCCGACGGGCGATGACCTGCTGGCGCCGGTACTGCCCGAGGGCGATCTCGCGCAGCTCGGCGTCGACCGCCACGGCCTACGCCTCCGAGGGCGCGCCGGCCGGGGTGTCCGTCCCCGGCTTCGGCCCGTACACGGCGGCGATGTCCTCGCCCAGGACCCGGCTTACGGCGTCCTGGTCCATCTGCCGCATCCGCTCCCGCTGCACGGCCGTGTAGCCGAGGTCCTCGCGGGCCTGCTCGACGGGCAGGATGTTCGCCTGCACCAGCTTCACGACGGCGTCCGCCTTCTGCGCGAACGTCGGCGTCGACGCATCTCGCCACAGCGTCTCCAGGTTCAGCGCCCGCGGGTCCCAGTCACCGTCACGGAAGCGCAGGATCAGCCGGTTCATGCACTCGTAGGAGCCGCCGAACGAACGCTGCCGCCGCTCGGCGCGCTTCACCAGGCGGGTCTCGGCGGACCGGATGGCGTCCGCCGACGGCGGGTTGTTCGTGTCGAGGCCCAGGAAGTTCGGCGGCAGACCCGACAGGCCGCCCACCAGGCGGGCCAGCAGCTCGATGGTGGAGTGGAAGTTGGACAGCTGCGCCTCGGGGAACTGGACGACGTCCGCGCCGTCCTCGCCGCCCCGCTTCTTCGTCATGGCCCAGATGCGGCCGGCGATCCGCGACCACTTGGAGACCTGGTTGCCGTTCTGGTCGACGAAGTCCTCCTCGTCGATGCCGAACGCCACCCGGCGGGGCACGGCGTGGAACTCCTCGCTGACCATCATGTCCGTGGCGGCCTTGCAGGCCGCGTCGCTGAGCGGCAGGACGTTGGCGATCTCGGAGACGCCGTTGGGCTTCATGATGCGGCCACGGTTGACGAGCGGTACGACCGGGACTTCGCCCAGTTTGTGCCCGTCGCGGTCGGTCTCTGCCCACGTCGTCACCGAGGTCTGCCTGTAGTAGACCGTCTCGTTCGGCAGGTACAGGGCCGCGTACCGGTCCGTGACCGCGTCGGTGATCGGGTCCTGCTCGTGCCAGCGCTTCAGCGCGGCCCGCACCTGCCGGGTGCGGGGGTCGCGGTCCACCTGCATCTGCAGCGGGGATTCCGTCGTGATCAGCGGGACGTCCGGGTTCTTCTCGTTGGTGCCGACCACCAGGAACGAGCGCCGCATCACCAGCGCATCCACGTGTGCCTGCTGCGACTTCTCGTCCATGCCGTTGGCCTGCCAGATAGCCCACAGGTCCTCGGCGGCGGCCTCGTCGTCGGCGTACCGGAAGCCCTCGACGTCCAGGCGCTCCTCGAGGGAGTCGACGACCAGGGACGGCCAGTTGATGACCACCTGGCGGATCTGGTCGCCGAGCTCCTCCAGCAGCTCCGGGTTCAGGTAGGACAGGTCCTGTTTGCCCTCGTAGTACCGGTTCAGGTCCTCCAGGCCCGACTGGAGCCCTTCGTGGACACGGGCGAGGTAAGCCACCCAGTCGGCGGGGGTGCGGTCCTTGGCCTCCACGCTGCACCCCCTTCACATGACGATGACGGTGTTCTTCTTCTTGGGCTTGTTCAGGCCCGCGGCGATGGCATCGCAGGCCGCCTCATGGGCGATGGTGGAGATCACGGCAAGGTCGATCTTCAAACTGGCCGACGCCTTGCGGAGGACGTAACGGCGCATCGGCCGCGCGGCCTTGCGGGCGTTGCGGACGTGGATCGACGTGGACTCACAGCCGTCGTGCCGGAAGCGGGTGTCCTTCTTGGTGACGTCAGTCAGCAGCTGCTCGCACGCGGCGTGCATCTGCACCACCCGGTAGGTCTGCCACTCGGTCACGCGCTTCTCGCCGTAGCGGGCCTGCCACGCGGCCAGCTCGCTGGTCCAGTACGGCGGGTCCCCGTACATGCGGACCACGTCGAACCGCTCCATCAGTTCGTCCAGCGCGGCGTCGACCTCGAGGCGCGGCACCTGGCCGTCCCAGTCCTCCGGATCCCAGATGCACGGCCGGTTGTCGGGCCCGTAGGTCGGGGTGAACTGGTAGCCGTCCAGCGTCTCCGCGCGGAAGCCGGTCCAGTCGTCGACCTCGGAGCCGTCGAATCCCAACACCAGGCGGGTCCCGTCCGGGACATCCTCCAGCGCCATCCGCGCGTCCCAGCGGTCTTGGACCATCCAGGTGCCCATGCCGGCCGTGATGCGGTTGCCGTAGAAGCGCTCCGCCTCCGCCGGCTCCTTCTCCAGCAGCTCGGCGGCCTCGCCCTCGATGGAGTCGAGGTCGATGTGATGGCTGCCCTGGTACACCGAGGCGTGGATCTTCCGGCGCTCGGTCTTCTTGGCGTAGTCCAGGTCTTTGGGCGGCAGCCGGTGGTACCGGTAGACGTCCTTGACCTTGGTCTCCGCGGTCTTCTGTGCCACGGAGTTCTCGGTCGGATCCCAGGCGTTCGACTGCTCAAGGCTCCGCCCCGACATGCCCGCCAGGCCACGGCGTTGCGTCGTGGCCACCTTGGTCATGCCGTTGCCGTCGGTCCAGATACCCGTCTCGTCCTGCGCGGCGAACGTGATCGGATTGCCCAATCGGCTCTGCGCGGAGGCCGTGACGACGTCGATGCGGCCGTCGTTCGGCAGCCGGATGAACTGCTCGCCGACCTTCATGATCTCGGCGAGCGGCCCGTTGCGGATCATCGCCTGCAGCGGGCGGTAGGTGTTGTCCGTCTGATCCTCGGACGTCGCCGTGATCTGGATGAGCGGCTGGTTCCACGGCCGCCCCATCGGCTCGCCTGGCTCGTACTCGTACACCCAGCCGCAACCGCAGCGGTAGTCCGTGCAGCGGAAGCGTTCGCCGCCGCGCGCCCAGCCGTTGAACAGCACCGGGCCGACCGCCTCGGCCGCCACGATGGACGCTGCCCACGGCCCCTTGCCCGACTTCTGAGGCGCCACCGCCTGCACGCGGCGGTAGGCGAATGCGGTGGACAGCTGGCCGAGTTCGGCGGTCGGCTTGATCCGGTAGAGGTTGGCCGTGATCCGCAACTGCCAGTCGTACATCTCGAACGGCTGCGGCGTCGGGTCGAGGCCGCCCACCGACTGCAGCTTGCAGTGCCGGGTGATCCAGTCCGGCACGACATACAGGGTCGGGAAGTCGAGCGACCGGGTTCCGTCGTCAGCCGCTACCACCGGACACCGCCCTCAGCCGGGCGCGCGCCGAGGCCGGGGCGATCGTCGGACCGGACGCCCCGGCCGGCGCCTGGTCGTCCTCGCTGGGACGCTCGATCCGCCACCGGTTGGCCCGCATCCCTGGCATCGTCAGCCCGAGACTGTCGGCCATCTGCCGCACCAGGGTTCCCAGGTTGACGAAGGCGTCCGGCTTCTCCGCCTCGACGAGGCGGCGGACGTACAGGGCGACCTCGATGTCCTGGCTGCACCTCTCCCACATGAAGGCCTGCGGCAACGTCCAGAGGCGTTCCCACAGTTCGGCTTCGCGGTCGGTCTGCTCGGTGAGCGGCCAGTCGGGCGTTGCGCCATGGCGGCCCTCGGCGGGCAGGATCGTCCACTCGCCGGCGTCTCGTTCACGCCGTAGCGCGTCCGGGTCCGGGGCCGGCCCGGAGCGGCTGCGTGCTCCACCTTTCGGCATGTTGATCACTCCAGTTGGCCGCGTTGCACGGCGTCAGTGCCGTCACCTTGCGTGACGGCGGAGCATGATCACCGGGAGGTCTGAACCCTCCAGACCAGGCAGCCATC
>Ga0182007_10000250_pt1 | contig 36098 bp, 40 predicted proteins | sample Sormic07211113_1_FD_123023 | JGI IMG/M metagenome (GOLD analysis project Ga0182007, IMG submission 123023) | Rhizosphere microbial communities from Sorghum bicolor, Mead, Nebraska, USA - 072115-113_1 MetaG | ecosystem: Host-associated > Plants > Roots > Rhizosphere | place: USA: Nebraska...
GCACCATACAAAACAAAGCCCTCGTAGAAATACGAGGGCTTTGTTGTTTCTGGCATCTAGAGAGGCGGCCCTTGTAGATACCGTCTTAACCCTCCCCTGCGCCAAATCTACCTGCACACCGCCCCATCACAATTTCACTTCAGCGCTAAGCACTTAACTGCCTAATCCAGTCAAGGCTCGCCACGGTAGAACCGGAAGGCCGGTATTCACACCCGATCCATCCTGTGTAGCCACGCTGCTCCAGTGCTGCGAACAAGGCTGCAAAGTCGATGCTACCCGTTCCCGGCTCGTGACGCCCCGGGCAGTCGGCAATTTGCACATGAACTGTTCTGTCGTAAAACCGAGCCAGAACATCTGCTGCGTCTCCAGTCAGAAGCTGGGCATGGTAAAGATCGAGGATCAGCCCGACACTCGGGAAGGTTTCCAGCACTTGTTGCGCCTTGCTGAAGTCAGACATGTAATAGCCCGGCATCTCCTGCGCACAAATTACTTCGATAAGCGGCCGCAAACCCTGATCCTCGAAGTACTTGACGGCATACTCCAGGTTGCTCCCGAAGACACGCCCTGCGTCATCCTGCGTCGTAACACCAGACATAATGTGGACATCCGAACATGCCAGCGCCTTTGCATAGCTGGCGGCCCGGAGCAAACCGTTGCGAAACTCTTCCTCCATGCCCTGCAAGGCAGCGATGCCTTTGGTAACGCCAGCCGGTGCAGCGAATTGAATCAATGGCAGACTGTATTGAGCCAGATGGTCGGCCAAGAGACTCGCGTCGAACTCATAGGGTGATGGGAACTCCACCGCCCGAAAACCAGCTGCGGCGGCTGCTTCGATGCGTTGCAGAAAAGGCAATTCATTGAATTGGAAGCCGAGATGAGCATTGAACTTGAGCATTGGGTAAATATCCATCCTGGGAAGAAAATCATCAGCCTGAAGCATCCTTCGTAGCTCCAGCACAGCACTATAGGTTGACGTTGTCAGCAAGCTCAAATCGTGCGGGACTTTTTTGCTCAAACCAGGGATACGACGATTTCCATTTGGGAAAATAACGTTGCCCCTTTTCCACTTCTCAGAGGTCATTGTCCCCAGATACCGCTCCTGGCTGGGGCTCTTTGCCAATAAAAGGGGCGGTTTCCACTTCCAGCATCAGCAACACCATTTCCGTTAACTCGGCGTCGGATTTCTGTCCCGCATAGAGGTCATGGAGTGCTTTGGCAAAGGGGATGCGCAGGTCCTGGTTTTCTTCGCGGGCGGTATCGCTGGATTGCATGAGTTCGCTGATGGCTCGCAGCACAGCCGCTTGCCACCGAGCGGTGGTCCTGGGACCACCGCTGGTGATTGCAATCAACTTATCCTTCGTCAGCTGGCGAAGGGCAGGTTCTCGCAACGGCTTATGCGGCTTTGGGTTGCGAGTGATCTTTGACATACCGGACGATACTCAGCGTTTCCTGCCGGAACTGCTCGTAGTCGATCTGCTGGGCGTTAATAAAGGTGCTGCCCATCATGGTCAGCGAGCCCATAAAGCTGGCTTCGGAAATTTCCTCGTCGCTCGCGCCAAACAGGCGCGCGGCTTCGGTATGGAACAGAGCGCAATACTTGCAACGGGTCGCCCCGGATACCGCCAGACCTATCAACTCCTTGTACTTATTAGGAATCTTGGTATCTGCCAGCCAGAAATCCCGGGCTACGCCCCAGAATCCGATCGCGCCGCCTTCCGGCATCTGCTTGATCCACTCCGGAACCAGACCCAGGGTCTGTTCAATTTCCTGATAGGTATCACGAATGGCCATTTGACACCTCCTTACCTCTGTAGAGACATCTTCTATAGAGATATAACTAGTTTAGTTCCCTGGCGGCCATGCCAGAGCCGGCTGCAGCACGACTTCAGCAAATGAACTCTTAACCATCGTAGAAACAACAGGATGGATTTAGACTTTTCGGGCGCAATGACGTACCGCTCAGTACCTGGAGTTATCAGACTTGGCGGGTTGGCTAAGAGACGATCTTCGGATGATGCACGTGCTGGTAAAGCGTGCACCATACAAAACAAAGCCCTCGCAAAAACGCGAGGGCTTTGTTGTTTCTGATGTTTAGAAAACAGGTCTTAGTGACCCGCACTCTGCCCGCCATCAACATGCAGGATTTCCCCGGTGACAAAGTTGGCGCTGTCCAGATACACAACAGCCTGAGCAATATCGCTGATCTCGCCCATGTGCCCAACCGGATGCAAACTCCCCAGCGCTTCATGGGTTTCCTCTCCGTGCATCGGCGTTTTGATGATGCCGGGGCTAACCGCATTCACTCGAATCCCGCGCTTGGCGTACTCGATGGCCAGGGATTTGGTCGCCGCGTTCAAGCCACCTTTGGTCAACGACGCCAGTACCGATGGCACACCGTCAATGGCGTGGTCCACCAGGCTGGTGGTGATGTTGACGACGTGGCCTTTGCCCTGCTTCTCCATCTCGGTGATCGCGAGTTGGGTGATGTAGAAGAAACCATTCAAGTTCACCGACAGCACCGCGGCATAGTCTTCAGGGGTGTAAGCAGTGAACGGCTTGGCGACGAAGATCCCGGCGTTGTTGACCAAGGTGTCGATGCGGCCAAAACGTGCGATCGCTTCACGAATGACTTGCCGAGCGACCGCCGGGTCGCCGATGTCGCCCGCCACGGTGAGGATGTCCGGGTCGGTGGACGGTTTGATCGAACGCGAGGTGGCGACAACCTTGTAATCGAGATCACGGAAAGCCTTGACCATGCCTGCGCCGAGCCCTTGGGATGCGCCAGTAATTACGATGACTTTTTTCGAATTGCTCATGGTGAACCTCTACTCATAAATAATGGTTTGAAAAAGTGATTAATCAGGCTTCAACAGGCGCCTGTGCCATTTGTCTCAACATCTGTTCGTAGTACTCGACCGATTGCGAACCGGACACCAGGTGACGGCCGTTCAGCACCATGGCCGGTACCGAATTAATGCCGCGCTCGCGGTAAAACACTTCAAGCTCACGCACTTCCTGGGCAAACGCTCCGGACACCAACACCTCACGCGCACTCGCCGCATCCAACCCCACTTGCGCTGCCAGTCGAACCAGCGTCTCGCGATCGTTCGGGTTCTGGCCGTCGGTGAAATAAGCACGCAGCAGGGCTTTCTTGAGTGCGACCTGACGCCCTTCCTGCAACGCCCACAACAGCAATCGGTGAGCATCGAAGGTGTTATGGAAGTGGGTGCGCTTCTCCAGATCGAACTTGAACCCGATGGCCTCACCCCGAGCGATCTGCATCGCTTTGCCAGCGGCGACGTCCTCGGCGCTGCGCCCGTACTTGCGCATCAAGTGCGCAACCGCGTTCTCGCCTTCGGCCGGCATGTCGGGGTTCAGTTCGAAAGGCTTGAAAGTCAGCTCGACCGAGATCTCACCCGCCACGTTCTCGATCGCTTGCTCCAGCGCCGTTGCACCCAAGGCGCACCACGGGCACACCACATCGGAAATGAAATCGATGGTGACGGAGGCGGTCATGACTGCCCCTCCGCCTCAGCCAGTTGCTTGCGGTACTGGGTGGTGGTGATACCGGCATAGCCCCAGTTATCGGTGTCGACTTCCTCGATCACGATGTGGGTCAGGTCCGGGCGTTTGTTGAGGACGCGTTCCAGGGTTTCAGTGATTTCGGCGATCACCTGAGCTTTCTGCTCCGAGGTAACACCATCGCGGGTAATGCGTACGCTGACAAAAGGCATGATGAGTCTCCAGTGACCTGCCCTTCGGGATGAATGGGTAGGTGGGCGGAGCTCAATGTAAGAGGTTGGTTTGGGGGGATAAAGGTGGGGGCGGGAACATCATTAGTGACGTGGTGTAATGAGTCCGCACTCAGGCCAGATCTTAACCTTTATGCTAAATTATGGCTGGCCAATAATTATGGCGTATCCATAAAAAGAGGTGGTCGACCAAGCGAAAACAGATTTGGTGCTGATCATCGACGAAGTGCAGCACGCGATTTCCTCCGACGACGGCAATCAACTGCTCCTGGCACTCAAAGCCGCTCGTGATGCAATAAACCCACGCCCTAATACACCTGGCTACTTTCTGTTCATCGGAACGGGATCGCACAGGGCGCAAGTCAGCGAACTGACTGCAAAGCGGAACCAAGCATTTTCCGGTGCAACGTCGGCGGCTTATCCGGTGTTGGGCATGGGATTTATGCGATTACGGATCAGTTTGTTCAGGAGAGTTGGTTGGAAGAACGAGCGTTGATTGACGCCAGTTAGAATCCAGATGAAGCACGTAGCTCAATGCCGACTGGCCATTGAACGGTGCGGCGGTGTTGGGCTTTTCCGCAGCCTGAAAAGACGCCGACATACGGTCCGACACACACGTTGACACCCCCACTATAGGGGCAGAGAATTAAATCGAGAGCGCGAAACCGACTGCCTCCAAGTGGCAATAGTCGGCGGAGGGACCTCGTTGATGACTTGGAAATCGACGCCTGGTGAGACCTCTTCTCCCCTGCTTGAGGGAGCACAATATCAAGCACCTTTTCATGAAAGCAGCCTGATCAGGCTGCTTTTTTTTGCCTTGGGAAAAGGTTTCGTTGATAAAACAAGCAGCCAAAAAACGCCCACACCTCCCCCATCCGGGCCACTTTCTTGACCCCGATCATCTCCCCTCCAACAAAAATCTCGATCCTGTGCAAGCCTCCAGCCATCGGACGCAGAATCATTTCGCTACTAAACTCGGGACAAGCATGCTCTGGTGCAGGATCATAGCCAGCACGCGACCCACGCCCACCGGGCGGCAAGGTACACAACAATAGCCAGCCCACTTTAGAGGGCATTACCCAAATGGATAGCAGAACCTTACGCAACCTCATGCGCATCGTGCAGACCGGCTCGTTGTCGGCGGCGGCAGAGCATTCCTTTTTGACCGTGCAGGCATTGGCCGCGCAGTTGAACAAGGTCGAAGAGCAGTTCGGTTTTCGGTTGTTTCGTCGCTCCAACAAGGGGCTGACCCTGACCACACAGGGCACGGAGCTCACGCCCTACATGGACAAAGTGTTGGTCGCCACGCGGCAGCTGGAAGAGAAAGTCGCCGCGCTCAAGGTGCCCGGGCAGCGCACGCTCAAGGTTGCGCTTAACACCACGCTCTCGGCCGACTTCAACCGGCGAATGATCGGACGCCTCATCGAGGTGTTTGCTGATTATCAGCTGGAATTCAGCTACGCCGAGTCGATGGAAAACCTCAGCAAGTTGAAGAATGAGGACTTCGACCTGGCCGTGCTGATCGGGCCGCAACAGCCGGGGTTGCCCAGCATTGCCCTGCCCGATGTGCAAGTGCAGGTGGTCGGTGCTCATTGCGGTCAGGAAAACGACCCGCTGGTGCTGCTTGGCAATAAATTTCAGGTTCGGCCGGCCGATGACTGTCCGTATTCCCACAGCTTCTTGCGCTTTCTCGACGCAGGCCTTGGCAACTACGAGTCAGGCAAGCGGATGATCTATTCCTGCAGTGAAACCCTGACCCTATCGTTGATCACGCAAATGGACGGACTGGGCATGGTTTCCCGTGAGGCGGCCCTGCGTAACGGCCTGACCATTTTCCCGGGGTTCGAGGACTCCCTCGAAGTGCGGCTGGCGATCAATAATCCCGAGTTGTCGGGTCAGGCCTTGAATGAAGTGGTCGATCTGCCGTTACATGAACGAGCCGAGCGCAATGTACGCAGCCGTTCCCACCGCAACGGAGAGAAAGAGATTTTTGCTGAAATACGCACATAACAACGTCGGAATGGCTGCATAAAATTCCGGGCGATCGAGCTGCACATGCTGATCCTTGATCAACAGGGGCGTGAGGCTGATGGCAGCCACGATCGCCACCGGCAGGTATTCCAGCGCCCGGGCGACCAGAGGTGGCCAATGATCGGTGCTCACCTGCAGCGGCAACGCGCGTGGCAGGAATGTCACGGCCATCATCAGCGCGACGACCAGGATCAGGAACGTTTGGTCAGGCATACACCCACTCCGCAGCCCACGAATGTGGCGATGAATACGTTGAAGGGTGAGTTGCCAATCAGGCTCAGTGCACCCATGCAAGCGACCGCGGCCAGTGCGGCGATCAGTTTGTTGCGGGTGTTGCAGAGCGATACCAGCACGTAGAGCATCATCGCGGTCAGTGCATAGTCGAGCTGATATTTGATCAGGTGCGCCGCGTACTGCGCGCAGATCGCCCCCAGCAAACCGCCGAGTACCCACGAGGTGTGGCAATACAGATTGAAGCCGATCAGGTAACGCACATTGACCGGCGAGCCCTTGCCCAGTTTGACGCTGTGGAAGGCGAACGATTCATCGGTCAGCCCACCGGCATAACACCAGCGTTCCAGACGACTGAGCCCCAGCGCTTGCAGGGCCTTGGCCATATAGACCGACATCAGCATGTGCCGCGCATTGATCAGAAACGTGGTGAGGATAATGGTGGTCAGCGACGCACCGCTGGAGATCAACGCCAGGGCGGCGAACTGCGAGGCACCGGCGTAGACGAACAGGCACATCGCGACCGGCAGCCACACGGGCATCCCGGCATTGACGGCCATCAGACCGAACACAAACGACACCGTGAAGTAGCCCGCAACCACCGGGCTGGCTTCAGCAAACGTGCGCGAGGGCTGGGGCTCGACCATCAGCGGCTGGCTGCTGGACGTCTCATTCATAGGTCCCTCTCAAAGGTAGTTTCGCCGCGCGGCTCACAAAAGCCCTGGGCACTCCAAAAGCGTTTGCCGGCAAGGTTAGCATCGTCGACGAACAGGAACATCCGCAGCACACCCACCCGTTTCATGTCCGCCGAGGCCGCTTCCACCAGACGTTGACCGACGCCCTGGCTGCGATACAACGTGCTCACCGCCAGGTGATTGATGGTGCCACGGCTGCCAAGCATGCCGCCCAACACCGCGCCGACCACTTCGCCACCGACATCGAGTGCGAGGAACGCGGTGGTGGTTTTCTGCTCCAGCACACCGCGCAGGCATTTGGCGTCCTGCCATTCACAGAACGACACTTCTTCGAATTGCCGAAAGAAGCGCTCCAGGCGTTGGGCATCCTTGGCCGTCGCGCGTCGCAGCATCACCGGTGCAGAGCACTCGGTGATGTTCATCATGGGGTCGAACTGTTCAGCGAACAATGTCGAAAGCGGTCCCGGGCCGCGAGAAGGAAATGGCCAGAATCTGCCGATAGGCCATTTCGTGAGCATGGGTGTTGCGCGCCGGTGTCACGTAGTGACGCATCTCGCGATCGAGGAAGTAGGTGGTGTCGAGGATTTCCATATAAGTCGTCGCCGCCAGCTGTTCCTCTTGGGCCGAATACAAACGGCTCTCCGCCCCGTCCACATTGTTGCGACCCCAGAAATGCACACCGCTGAACGGATAACCGTCGCAGTGAATACCTTCCGGGGTGATTTCCAGTTGCTTGCCCGGCTTGATCTCGATGCGGATCTGATGAATCTGGCATTGCCAAATTGCGTCGTGCAGTTCCGGCGGCAATACGTGTTTGTACACCTCGAAATCCGTATCGATCAGGCTGCGCATCACCGGCGAATTAATGACCTCATTAGAGAAGTCCTGGAAGTGCCGCTCCAGTCCACCGACGTAGCTGTTGTTGGCCTTCGATTGCACGTAGGCGCGATGTTCCAATTGCTTCAAGTCACGGGTGACCGGGTTGTATTCAAAATCGCTGTAGCGACGAAAACGCATGCCCGCATCGGCTTGGCCGTAATAACTGTCCGGCTCCATGTTTTCCCAACTTTTGGTCAGTCTGACGAAGTCGGAAAAATGACCGAAGAGATTGAAGTCGGCTCCCTGGACGTTGACATACTTGTCGCGCCGTAGCGATTCGCCAACTTCTCTGTTCAACACGATCATTACTAGGTCTCCGCTGCATTAAGCGGCCTAATCTAGTAGGTGCCGGATTGACGGCCCATGAGAAAGAATTTCAGGCATATCAAGCGTTGCTTGAAACGCAGGATAAAGTTGCTCCAATTCGACTTTTTACGATCGAAAACAGCCTTTTTCGGTGTTTTCATATGGTTATGAGGCAAAAAAAACCCCGAACCAGTCAGGGTTTTTATCGAGTCTGAACAACTCAGCCGATCATCAGAAGATGTTGATCGGGTAATCCACGAATACGCGCAGTTCGTTGCCGCTGACGTTGTACTCGCTGGATTTCTGCGACACACGCAGGATCGAGCTGCGTACCTTCACGCTCAGGTCTTTGGCCGGGCCACTCTGCACGACGTACTTGAACTGGTTGAAGATCTCGCGCTCGGTGCCGCCTTCGCTGGTGGAAGTGGTGATGTTGTCGCCGCGCACGTAGGCCACGTTGTAGCTCAGGCCCGGAACGCCGAAGGCGCCGAAGTCCAGACCGTAACCCAGCTGCCAGCTGCGTTCGTCTTCGGCGTTGAAGTCGGACCAGTAGGAGTTCGCCAGGTAAATGGTGTTGCCGCCGTCGCCGACGCGGTTCTGGCCGCGCTGATAGCCACCGTAGGCATAACCCAGGTTGCTGTCGCCGGTGCTGCGCTGGTGGGCGAGGGTGAACGAGTGCGGGCCGGTGGCAAAGGTCGCTGCCAGGCTCCAGATTTTGTTGTCGTCGCCGGTGACACCGTTTTCCCGGACGTAGGAGTTGTCCAGCTTGGTGCGATAGCCGTTGAAGTCCAGGGTCAGGGACTGATCCTTGGCAATCGGGAACACGTAATTGGCGTTCACGTATTGCTTCTTCAGTACGTCTTCGACGTCGGAAGCGTACAGCGCTGCCTTGAACTGCTCAGTGAACTGGTAGCTACCGCCCAATACGTTGATCGACTTCAAGCCACCGCTGTCACGGCCTTCAGCGCTTTTGCGCGATTCGGCGGTGAAGCGACCGGCGTTCAGCTCCAGGCCTTTGATCTCTTTGGAGGTGATCAAGGTGCCGGTATAGCTTTCCGGCAGCAGGCGGGAGTTGTCGTAGTTAAGCACCGGCAGGGCCGGCATCTGGTCACCGTAGGTCAGGACAGTGCTGGAGATACGGAATTTGACCGCGCCACCGAACTTGGACAGGTCATCCGCTGCGTTACCGCTGTCGCCCTGCTTGAAGAAATCGATACCACCGGCGCCGCTGCGGCCTTTGCCGCCGTCCAGACGCAGTGCGTACAGACCGAAGGCATCCACACCCACACCGACGGTGCCTTGGGTGAAACCGGATGAGTAAGTACCGATGGCCGCTTGGCCCCATTCGGCTTTGTCCGGGTTGCCGTCTTTATAGTCACGATTGATGTAGGCGTTGCGCAGCAGCACTTTGAGGCTGCTGTCTTCAACAAAACCCTTGGATTCGGCCTGGTCGTTAGCCATGGCCTGTGTGGCGCTCAACATCCCCAGTGCGATCAGGCTGATTCGCTTGTTCAACATGTTATTTTCCTTATTACGGGTTGATACGCTCTGTGCCGAACAGCTGAAACGGCGCTATCGCGCTCTTTTTTCACCGCAAAAACAAAAAGGCCCGCCCACGAAAATTCGCGGCGGGCCTTTTATTGTTTTGTCAGTCGTGGCGGTTAGCCACAGGCGTTGGGGCGCATCCTATCTGCGCCCTTAATGATGTGTCAATTTCGTGAATCTTCTGTAAATAGGCGAAAATCGTCTAAGAAATCACTTGTCAGCGATAGCCAATTGCACGACATGGCTGTCGACGAATTGTTCGAAATGGGTGACTTTTCCGTCGGCCAGAGTCCACAAGTGCGCGACTCGGGCATTCATCGCACGACTGGTGGCTTTATAGACACCGCTGTAATTGCCGTAGGCAAATACCTTGTCGCCCTGAGCGACATAGTTCTCGACCTTGAACCGAAAATCTTCCCACTCAGTGCCCAGGCGCTTGAAGACATTTTCGACGATCGCGTCGAAACCGACGTAGGTCCCGGCATACGGAAAACCTGCGGCTTCGGTCCAGCGGGCGTCATCGGCCAGCGCCGCGGCGGTGTTGCGCGCATTCTCCTGGGAGTTGACGCCTTCGTAGGTGCTTTTGATCAGGCTCAGGTTATCCATGGTGACTCCAGGTGAGTTCAATGGGCGCAGCCGTCGAGGCCACAGGTTTGAAACGCGGATGAAGACTCTGTTGCCGCAAGCGACTGGCTCAACCATTGGGCGAAGGCTTGCGGCTTGCCGAGCCAAGGGCCGATATCGACCAGGGTGAACTGGCCATCCTGTTCCAGCGCGAAGGTCGGGAAGCCCTGACCGCCGACACGGGCCAAGAGTGCGCGGCTGTCCTTGATATGGCGACCGGTATCAGCTGCACTAAATGCCTGCTGGAAAGCCTCGGGCTCAAGACCTGTCTGTGCGGCAAGTTCAAGCAAAACAGCCTCGTCAGCGATGCGTCGACCTTCCACGTAATGAGCCGTCTGCAAACGCCCCAGCAACTCCAGTCCGCGCCCGGCGATCTGCTCGGCTGCCAGCACGGCGGCAATCGGCGGCGTGGAGTCGAACACCGCCGTCTCATCACGCAGCAATCCCTCAAAATATGCTTCGCCAAACGGCTGGCCGGTGTACTCGGCGATGCGCCGGTCGTGGGGCATGACGTAATTGCGTAGTTGTGGCGAAACGGTTTGGCGATTGGCACCGCTCATCATGCCGCCGCCGTGGCCGATCACCGGCAACACGGTTTGGGCAGCTTGCACCAAGGGTTTGGCGCCGTAGCACCAACCGCACAATGGGTCGTAAATGTAGTGAAGGGTCATGGGAAGACTCCGGCAATAAAGTAGGAAAACTCAATGCCGGCAGACTAATACTCAGATCGTTTTGGAAAAACGCCGGAATCGATTTCAGTCTGTTTCAAGAATCGGTCGAATGCCCCTTAACGGGCACCCACCGATCTTGCAGGCACCCACTTTTGCGACGGGCATAAAAAAGCGCCGCCTTCCCGGCAGCGCTTTTATCCATCCGTTGTTTTTCTTCTTATCCTTCCATCACATCCCACAATGCTTCCAGTTCCGCCTCGCTGAATAAACCAGCGGGATAGCGCTCGATCATCATCCGGCGCGGATCAGGTTCTCTGATCTGACGCGTTCCATTGGACTTCAACCACTGTGCCAGGACTTGAAGCGATTCGCTGTTAACTGCCAGGGGATGCAGTGCCCGCTCGCCCACTACGTTCATTTCGGCGTTCATCTCAGCGCTCTCTCCTGGTTTGTGAGCGGCTAACTTATCCAAGGTTTATGACAGAACATCGAAGTTCTCTCCCTCCCCGTGTTGCGCCATCGAAGATACAAGAGCTATGCCAATGTTTTCGAAGTGTCGATAAGTAGATACAAAAAAGCCCGAAGTCCTGATGGGCTGCGGGCTTTCTGCGAGATAAGGAGGCCAAAATCGTTGCTCAATCGATTTTTCAATCAACTCAAGCTGTTACGTCCTCACTCACTCCTTGTGTGGAGCGGGCTGTTGTTGGGTAAGGCAATGGATGTTACCGCCCCCAAGTAACAGTTCGCGACCAGGCACCATGACCACTTCGTGTTGCGGAAACACGCTCTGCAAAATCTCTTTGGCCGGCCCGTCCAGTGGGTCGTCGAAGCTTGGCGCGATGATGCCACCGTTGACGATCAGGAAGTTCACATAAGAGCCGGCCAGGCGCACGGTCGGATTGCGCTCCTGAGTGCCGTCCACCGGGTCCACACCGGCGCACTCTTCTTCGGTCGCATACAGCGGCCCCGGAATCGGCATTTTGTGCACCGTGAACGAGCGCCCCTTGGCATCGGTGCTGTTTTGCAGCACGTTCATGGCCGCCTGGCAGCGCGGGTAGTTCGGGTCCTGCGGGTCGTCGGTCCAGGCCAGCAGCACTTCACCCGGACGCACATAGCAGCAGAAGTTATCCACATGGCCGTCGGTTTCGTCGTTGAACAAGCCGTCCGGCAGCCAGATGATCTTATCCACAGCCAGGTTTGCGCTGAGCACCGCTTCGATTTGCTCGCGGCTCATGTGCGGATTGCGATTGCGGTTGAGCAGGCACTCTTCGGTGGTGATCAGGGTGCCTTCGCCATCGACATGAATCGAGCCGCCTTCGAGCACAAAACCCTCGGTGCGGTAGCGCGGGCTGCGCTCGATTTCGAGGATCTTGCCCGCCACCTGCGAGTCACGGTTCCACGGCGAATACAAACCACCGTCGAAACCACCCCAGGCATTGAAGTCCCAATCCACGCCACGGACTTCGCCGCTGGCATTGATGACGAACGTCGGGCCGGTATCCCGGACCCAGGCGTCATCGCTGGACATCTCCACCACACGAATATTCGGCACGTCGAGACGGGCGCGGGCATTTTCGTACTGGCCAGCGGAGACCGCCACGGTCACCGGTTCGAAACGCGCGATGGCCTTGGCCACTGCAACGTGCGCGGCTTGCGCCGGTTTGCCACCCAGGCGCCAGTTGTCCGGACGCTCGGGCCAGACCATCCAGGTCTGGGTTTGGGGTGCCCACTCGGCAGGCATGTAAAAGCCGTCGGCGCGAGGGGTGCTGTTCAACGTGGTCATGGCTTCAGGACTCCAGGGAACCGTCGAGGGTTTTAATCGCGCCGTACAGGTTCGGACGACGGTCGCGGAACGAACCCCAGGCGCTGCGAATGTGCTCCAGCTCATCGAGGTCGAAGCTGTGAACCAGAATGCCTTCTTCGGTTTTGTTCAGCTCTTGGACCTTCTCGCCAAACTGGTTGGCGATGAACGACGAGCCGTAGAAGGTAATGTCGTAGCCGTCCTGCTCTTCATTGCCGATGCGGTTGCTGGCGATCAGCGGCATCAGGTTGGCACCGGCATGGCCCTGTTGCACGCGCTGCCAGTGGTCGCGGGACGAAATGGTCTTGTCGTGCGGCTCACTGCCAATGGCTGTCGGGTAGAACAGAATTTCCGCGCCTTGCAGCGCCATGCTGCGGGCGCACTCAGGGAACCACTGATCCCAGCAGATGCCCACGCCGATTTTCGCGTAACGGGTGTTCCACACTTTGAAACCGGTATCGCCCGGATTGAAGTAGTACTTTTCGTGGTAGCCAGGGCCATCCGGGATGTGGCTTTTACGATAAATCCCGAGGTTGCTGCCGTCGGCATCGATGATCGCGATGCTGTTGAAACGCGCGCGTCCGGCCAATTCGTAGAAGCTGATCGGCAGCACCACTTGCAGTTCCTTGGCGACTTTCTGGAAGTGCTTGATGGCAACGTTGTCTTCTACCGTCGTGGCCAGTTGCAGGTAGTCCGGGTTCGGCTTCTGGCAGAAGTACGGAGCCTCGAACAGTTCCTGGATCAGGATGATTTGCGCACCTTTGGCCGCTGCCTCACGGACCAGCTTCTCAGCGGTCTCGATGTTGGCTTCAAGGTCCCAGGAACAAGCCATCTGGGTGGCGGCGACGGTAACGATACGACTCATGAATCATCTCCTGGGCAAGTGCTTGAGGGTCAGTGTGGCATCGACCGATGACAGAACGGGAATCACCGGGCGTGGTTCGTCCACACCGTGGGCAGTGGCGACTTTATAGCCGATAAAAATCGGCTTTAAAAGCAATAAATATCCACCAGCTCTAAATAACCTCAAAAATTCCCGATAACAATCGACATTTGCAACCTCTACGAGCTGCCTACAAACCTTCGTCCAGCACCTTCGACAGCATGTCCACAAAGAAGTCCACACTCTGCCGCGACGTGACCATCGGCGGTTTGATCTTGAGGATGTTCAGGTAATCACCCGTCGGCTGCATGAAAATCCCCAACTCACGAAGGCGATCGCACAACGCCGTGGTTTCTTCGGTCGCCGGTTCAAGGGTTTCGCGATTGCGGACCAACTCCACGCCCAGATAAAAGCCGGAACCGTGCACCGCTCCCACCAACGGATGCCGGTCGATCAGGGCTTCAAGACGTTCCTTGAAGTACCCGCCCACGACCTGGGCGTTTTCCCAGAGTTTTTCTTCTTCCATCACATCCAGCACCGCCATGCCGATCCGGCAACTGACCGGGCTGCCGCCAGCGGACGAGAAGAAATAACCCTCGGCCTCCAGCGCTTCGGCAATCTCCCGACGGGTAATGACGGCGCCCAACGGCTGGCCGTTACCCATGCCTTTGGCCATGGTGATGATGTCGGGCACCACGCCCTGCTCTTCGAAACCCCAGAAAAATTTACCCATGCGGCCGTAACCGACCTGCACCTCATCGGCGATGCACACCCCGCCCTGAGCACGGACCAGTGCATAGACCTGCTTCAAATAGCCCGGCGGTAGCGAGATGCCGCCGGCATTGCCATACACCGGCTCGCAGATGAAACCGGCGAGTTGGCGTTTCTGCCCGGCGATTTTCGCCAGGTTGTGTTCGACGCTGCGCACGTAGTCCGGCGCGCTGTCCGGGCCACGGAATTCGCCGCGATAGGTGTTCGGCGCGGTCACCGGGTGCACCCAATCGGGACGGCTGCTCAAGGCCTTGGGGTTGTCGGCAATCGAGGTCGAGACCGCATCCGCCGCCACCGACCAGCCGTGATACGCCTCCAGCACACTGAGCATGTCGCGACCGCCGCTGTAGGCCCAGGCCAGGCGAATCGCCAGGTCATTGGCCTCGGTGCCGCTGTTGACCAGGAACACGCGATCCATGTTGTCCGGTGCCAACTTCAACAAGCGCTCGGAAAACTCGGCAATCGCTGCGTAGTGAAAACGCGAGTTGGTGTTGAGCAACGACCATTGACGGCCGGCGACGGCGGCCATGCGCGGATGACCATGACCCAACACTGCAACGTTATTGAGCATGTCGAGGTAGGAGCGGCCCTGCATGTCGATCAGGTGATTGCGCCAGCCCCGCTCGATGCGCGGCGGGTCGACGTAATAATGCTTCTGGGATCGGGCGAAACTGGCATCGCGGCGGGCCAGCAAGATTTGCGGGTCGAGTTCTTCTTCTGCATCGCAGGCCAGCCCCAGCAACGCCGCCGGTGACGGGCACAACGCTTGCCAGGCGGCGGCGCGCGAAGGTGTGCAAAACAACGGTGCGTCGAGCTGAGCGCTGCGGCACAACTGTACGATCAACGCTCCGCTGACAGAGCCCAGCACCTGGCCTTTGACCAATGCTGCGCCCGCGTGCAACGACGGTGTCACACCCCACAGCCGTAAACTCAGTTGTGGACCATCCAGTTGCAGCACACCCACTGCCGGCTGGTGAACCGTTCCGGCAAACGGCGATTCGACCGCCGTGCCATGGGGCACTCGCAACTCGACATGCAGAGGGCAAGTGGCCGGTTCAGTGGCGCTGTCCGGTTGGGTGCGAGACAGACGATATTGCCCATAACGACTGGCCGCCAGACCATGAGCCGCAGCAGCTTCGGTCAACAGACGCTGGTCGATCCCCTCTTGCTCCCAGTTACCCGCTTCGAAATGCGGGCTGAGCACGCCCAGATCGATCAACGCAAACTCACGCCCCACCAGACTCGGCAACAAGGGCGCAAAGCTTTCGCTGCCGATGCTCGGCAGGCCTTGACCAACCGCAGCAAGAATCGCCGCCTCCATCAACGCCAGCGGCACCGATGTGGCCACGCGGAAAATTTCCCACTCATGGGTCAGGTTGTCGCGACTGTACTCATTGCCCGGATCAATGGTGACCTGCTGTTCGCCACTCAGCACCAACACCGCCGAACGCGCAACGATCAGCGGCCAGAGCGCCAGCAGTTCTTCATGTTGCAGCGGATTGATCGCGTGATAGGCCCGAACCGCCGGCAAGATGTAGAACGGATCGCCATCGGCATGGTGCAGCAGCGCGGCACAGGTCACCGACAGATCGGTGATCCGCCAGGTTCGGACCAGGTCGCCGAAATCGATGACACCCTGCAACTGCCATTGGCGCTGCGCATCTCGCTGCCAGACCACGTTGTCGTCGGTGATGTCCATGTGAATCGCCTGCACCGGCAGCTTATCCACCAAGGGCTGCAAATGGCGCTCGGCCTGCTCGGCCGCTTCAGCAATCAGCTTGCGTTGCTGATCATCCTTGATCACCGGCAGCAAATGCGCGATCAACGCGTTGGCGTGGCGGGCGTCCCATTGAAGGGTGCGCTCAAGGCCAGGATGGTCGAAGCCGGCCAGCGCCAGGTCCATCTCGCCGCAGAGCCGACCGAAACCGGCGACCACGGCCTGGCTCAGATGGTCGAGGTGCGTCAGGGACTGGCCGTCGATGTAATCGAGCAGACGTACATGCACCGCTTGACCGCCGACCTCCAGGGAGAGCAGGTCTTTACCATTTTTGGCCGGGATCACTCGCGGCACCTTCACGCCGGGATGTTCGACCAAGCGCTTGAGCCCTGCGTGCTGGGCTTGCAGCTCCAGCACCGAATAATCACCACGGCAGATTTTCAGGACGAAACGTCCCTGCTCGCTGTCGACGCGGTAGTTGAGATCCTGCTGGCTTCCAAGAGCCTGCAACCGTCCGCTCAGCCCGTAATGTTCTTCCAGCAACTCAAGCGCTTGCGCCGCGGACACTTGCGGGCTGGGCAGACTGGCGCGGTGAATCAACGTGGCGAGCGGCATACAACGACCCCTGAAATTTTATTAGGTGCTTATATCGCCACTGCCGGGTGCGATACGCAACCCCCCTTCCCTGATTGGCCCGAATCAATGCGTGAGCAACTCTCTTCACCGTCCCACTCGCGCCTGCCGGCACTTTGCGTAAGAATGTCGCCCATCAACGCCTATTGCTGGAGAAACACCATGAATGTAGTCACCACCGACCTGCCAGGTGTTCTGATCATCGAGCCCAAGGTATTTGGTGATGAGCGCGGCTTCTTCTATGAAAGCTTCAACGCCAAGGCTTTCGAAGAAGCAACCGGCCTGAACACCCGATTCGTGCAGGACAACCATTCCCGCTCGCAAAAAGGCGTACTGCGCGGCTTGCACTACCAGCTGGAAAACACTCAGGGCAAACTGGTCCGCGTCACCGCCGGTGAAGTGCTGGACGTGGCCGTGGACATTCGCCGCAGCTCGCCGCATTTCGGCAAATGGGTCGCGGTGCGCCTGTCCGCCGACAACCATCGCCAGCTCTGGGTACCAGAAGGTTTTGCCCATGGTTTCGTGGTGCTGAGCGATTTCGCTGAATTCCTCTACAAAACCACCGACTACTACACCCCGTCGGCTGAACGCAGCATTCGCTGGGACGACCCGGACTTGGGCATCGACTGGCAGCTGGACGAGGCACCGCAGCTGTCCGCCAAGGATCAGGCCGCCGCGTTCTTCAAGGACGCTGAAGTCTTCTCCTGAATTGCCGTCTGAATTTTCAGCGCCAGCATGCACTTGATCCAGGGTGCGCAGACTGCGCCCGCAAGCCTAGGGTCTGTTGAGGTTTGGTAGCGAACCGCGTTGCTACCAAACGTCAACAGACCCTAGGCATAATGCGTCTGTCCCCACAGGCGCTTGATGCTCATGACACCGACCCTCCCCCGCAGACCCCGCTGGCGCAGCCTGGCACTGCTTGCGTTGTGCCTGGCACCCTTGCTGTGGCCGCTGGAGCATCTGGCCGAGCGTTATTACCGCAGCGAGCTGGCCGGGCAGAACCGTCAGACCCTCGACCTCTACGTCGCCAACCTGTTGGGTACCCTGCACCGCTATGAAGTGCTGCCGCAGATTCTCGGCGACCTGCCCGCCCTGCGTGCGACGTTGGGCGCCCCCGACGAGGGCGTGATTCAAGGCAATGCCAATCGTCTGTTAAAACACATCAGTGCCCAGACCGGCGCCGAAGTCATGTACCTGATGGACACCACCGGCAAGACACTGGCGGCCTCCAACTGGGACAAACACGACAGCTTCGTCGGCCGCAATTTCTCTTTCCGTCCATATTTCAGTGAAGCCATGGCCGGGCGCCTGGGGCGCTTCTTTGGCCTGGGCACCACCTCGGCCAAGCGCGGTTACTTCTTCGCCGCGGCGGTACACGATCGTGAAAAAATCATCGGCGTGTTGGTGGTCAAGGTTGACCTCGATCACACCGAAAGCCTCTGGGGCAAAACCCCGGAACAACTGCTGGTCACCGACCACAACGGTGTGGTCATCCTCACATCGCGGCCAGAATGGCGTTTCCGCTCGACCCGTCCATTGAGTGATGAGGAGAACAAGGCCGTCGCCGCGATTCAACCCTATCCGACCCGCGATCCAAAGCCGTTGAGTCTCGACCCCAATGCCTGGCTGACCCAAACCCGGCAGATCGAAGAAACCGGCTGGAGTGTCAGTATCCTTGCTCCACGCACCCTGATTGACCGCCCCGTGCGCACAGTCGTGGCCATCGGCGGCGCAACGCTGCTGGTATTGATGCTGCTGCTTGGCCTGATGATGCAACGCCGACGCCATTACCTGGAGCGGATCGCCTTCGAAGCCAAGACCCGCCAGGAACTCGAAGGCCGGGTCGCCGAACGGACCAGCGACCTTGAGGGCCTCAACCGTCGACTGAAACAGGAAGTGCTGGAGCGCGAACACGCCCAGCAAGAACTGGTACGCGCTCAGGATGATCTGGTACAGGCCGGCAAGCTCTCGGCGCTGGGAACAATGTCGGCGAGTATCAGCCATGAACTCAACCAACCGCTTGCGGCCATCCGCAGCTACGCGGAAAACGCCGAAGTGCTGCTCGATCATCAGCGCACCGAGGATGCTCGCGGCAACCTCAAGCTGATCAGCGAACTGACCGGGCGCATGGCGTCGATCATCGCCCACCTGCGCGCCTTCGCCCGACGTGATCGCCATGCCCCGGAAAGCGTGGCCCTGCAACCGGCGCTGGACGACGCACTGGCGTTACTGGCCAAGCGTCGGCGCAGCATGGAAGTCGAGCTGATCCGCGACCTGCCGGCCGCCACCCTGTGGGTCGAGGCTGGAGAAACCCGTCTGCGCCAGGTACTCGGCAATCTGCTGGCCAATGCGCTCGATGCCCTGACGGAAAAAGGCCCGCCGCGTAAACTCTGGTTGAGTGCCCAATCCACCGCCGACGGCGTCACTCTGTACATTCGCGATAACGGCCCCGGGTTCTGCCTGGAAGCGCTGGGTCGTGCCGGCGAGCCCTTCTACACCACCAAGACCCGCACTCAGGGACTTGGGCTGGGGCTGGCGATCTGCGACACCCTGATGCGCGCCTTCGGTGGTGAACTGTCGTTCTCCAACCATAAGGAAGGCGGCGCCCTGATTACCCTGAAGCTGCGCGCAGGCGCGCCGGGTGTGAGCCTGCAACCGTCCGAGGACCGAAGTGCATGACCATCGACAACCGCATCCAGGTCGTGTTGATCGACGACGATCCCCACCTGCGTCAGGCCCTGAGCCAGACCCTGGACCTGGCCGGCCTGAAGATCCTGCCGCTTGCTGAAGCCAAGGGCCTGGCCGGGCAACTGGAACGCGACTGGCCAGGCGTGGTGGTCAGTGACATCCGCATGCCGGGCATGGACGGCCTCGAACTGCTGACCGAACTCCACGCCCAGGATCCGGAGCTGCCCGTGCTGCTGATCACCGGCCACGGCGATGTCCCCCTGGCGGTGCAGGCCATGCGCGCCGGGGCTTATGACTTTCTGGAAAAACCTTTCGCCAGTGACGCCCTGCTCGACAGCGTACGTCGCGCCCTGGCCCTGCGCCGTCTGGTGCTGGACAACCGCAGCCTGCGGCTGGCCCTGAGCGATCGCAACGAACTGAGCGCCCGACTGGTCGGGCAATCGGCGCCGATGCTGCGCCTGCGCGAGCAGATCGGGGCACTGGCGGCGACCAAGGCTGACGTGCTGATTCTCGGTGAAACCGGTGCAGGCAAAGAAGTGGTGGCCCGCGCGCTGCACGACTTGTCGAGTCGGCGTAACGGCCCGTTCGTGGCAATCAACGCCGGGGCCCTGGCCGAGTCGGTGGTGGAAAGCGAGTTGTTCGGTCACGAACCCGGCGCGTTTACCGGCGCGCAAAAGCGCCGCATCGGCAAGTTCGAATTCGCCAACGGCGGCACGTTGTTCCTCGATGAAATCGAAAGCATGAGCCTGGACGTGCAGGTGAAATTGCTGCGCTTGCTGCAAGAGCGAGTCGTCGAACGCCTGGGCGGCAATCAGTTGATCCCGCTGGACATCCGCATCATCGCCGCGACCAAGGAAGACCTGCGGCAATCCGCCGATCAGGGGCGCTTCCGTGCCGACTTGTATTACCGCCTGAACGTTGCGCCGTTGCGCATTCCGCCGCTGCGCGAACGGGGCGAAGATGCGCTGGTGCTGTTCCAGCATTTCGCTGACGAAGCCAGCGCCCGCCACGGCTTGCCGCCCCACGAACTGCAACCGGGGCAACGGGCGCTGCTGCTGCGTCACAGCTGGCCAGGTAACGTGCGGGAACTGCAGAACGCCGCCGAGCGCTTTGCCCTGGGCCTGGAGCTGGCACTGGACAGCAGCGCACCGGATGGCGGTGTCGGCACCACGGTTGAAGTGGTCAGCGGCGGCTTGAGCGAGCAAGTCGAGAACTTCGAGAAGAGCCTGATTGCCGCCGAACTGGCGCGCTCGCACAGCTCCGTGCGCAGCCTCGCCGAAGCGCTCGGCATTCCGCGCAAAACCCTGCACGACAAGCTGCGCAAGCATGGCCTGAACTTCGCCGATGGCGGCACCAGCAGCCATACCGACGACCTCGATTGAGCTACCGTAAAATCATCCCTATCAAACAAAAGGCCCGCGAATGAACCGCGACAGTCGTCACCTGGAATCGATCCTCTATCGCGACATCCCCCTCACGCGGGACATGGGCCTCAAAGTGCTCGACTGGCATGACCAACAACTGCGCCTGCATCTGCCGCTGGAGCCCAACGTCAATCACAAGAGCACCATGTTCGGTGGCAGCCTGTATTGCGGCGCGGTGCTGGCCGGCTGGGGCTGGCTGCATTTGCGTTTACGTGAAGAAGGTATCGAAGACGGGCACATCGTGATTCAGGAAGGGCAGATCAACTACCCGCTGCCGGTCACCATGGACGCGACGGCGATCTGTCAGGCACCGAACCCGGCAGTGTGGAGGAAGTTCCTGGCGATGTATCGACGCTATGGGCGGGCGCGGTTGACGCTGCATTCGCGGATCGTGAATGCCGGGAGTGAAGAGGATGCGGTGAGGTTTACCGGGCAATACGTCCTTCACCGGTAAAGCAAACGATCTTAAAAGATCGCAGCCTCGTTGCACTCGACAGCTCCTACAGAGAAGCGCGCCCCCTGTAGGAGCTGTCGAGTGAAACGAGGCTGCGATCTCTTGATCTTTACGCCCGAGCGAGCGCCAATAGTTTCTCCCGCCATGCCGCTTTAGCCGGCAGCGCCAGGAAGAACTCATTCAGCAACGATTCCCGCGCCGGATAACAGAACGGCGCGCCGCTCAAATCCAGCACCTCACCGCCGGCGCCTTCCAGCACACCTTGAGCCGCGGCCGTGTCCCACTGCGAAGTCGGCGCCAATCGCGGATAACAATCTGCAGCCCCTTCCGCCAGCAGGCAAAACTTCAGTGAGCTGCCGATATTCGCCAGTTGCAGCTCGCCCAGACTGTCACTCAACCCTGCCAGTAAGCGCTCCTGCTCAGGGCTTGAATGCCGACGACTGGCGACCACCGTGAAGGCTTCACCCGCAGCCGGCACCTCGCGAACCTGAATTGGCAACGGCTCGGCGTCTTTATCGCCACGCCAGGCACCCAGCCCGGTACCGCCGACATAAAATCGCCCGCTGGTCGGCATCGACACCACGCCGAACACCACACGCCCCTGCTCGATCAGCGCGATATTGACAGTGAACTCTTCGCTGCCGGAGATGAACTCCTTAGTGCCGTCCAGAGGGTCGACCAACCACCAACGCTGCCAGCCGGCACGCACGCTCTGGGGGATGTTGGCATCCTCTTCGGACAGCACCGGAATAGTCGGGTCCAGCGCCGTCAACCCGGCAAGAATCACATGGTGAGCGGCCATGTCGGCAGCTGTGACCGGGGAATCATCGGACTTTGCCGTCACAGCAACGTTGACGCGCCAGAACGGCAGGATCGCCTCGCCAGCCTTCAATGCCAGTTCTACCACCGGTGCCATCAACGGATGGGGAAAATTCAACTTCATGGCAGGAACACCCCACGCTGAGTCAACAGATCACGGGCCAGATACAGCGCCGCCAAGGCACGGCCCTCGGTGAATCGCGGGTTCTGCGCCAACGCCGACAATTCCCGCAGGTTGATCTTGTCCATCCCCATCGGCTCGGGCTCGTCACCCTCCAGGCGTTCTTCGTACAAATCGGTGGCCAGCACCACCTGGATTTTCTGGCTCATGTAGCCAGGTGACAACGACAACTCGGTCAGATGCTCCAGTTGCCGCGCGCCATACCCGGCCTCTTCCTTGAGCTCCCGCTCGGCCGCCGCCAGCACGTCTTCGCCCGGCTCGATCAAGCCTTTGGGCAGGGACAATTCGTAGGCATCGGTGCCACCGCAGTATTCCTCCACCAACACGGCGTGGTCCGCGTCGAGCATCGCCACGATCATCACCGCACCATAACCAGCGCCTTTACCGACCAATCGCTCGTAAGTGCGTTCCACGCCATTGGAAAAGCGCAGTTTCAGCTCTTCGACACAGAATAATCGGCTGGTGGCGACGATCTCGCGGGCGAGTATGGTGGGTTTCTGGCGCATGAGAAGCTCCTTGGCGTGAACGCGTTACTATACCCGGCCTACCCTGATTGTTTACCTCGGATATCTTTTTTACCGCTGGAGAAGTTTTTTATGTCCCTGCTGCCCTGGCGCGACATCGATACCGTTCTGCTGGATATGGACGGCACGCTGCTGGACCTGCACTACGACAACCATTTCTGGCTGGAACACCTGCCAAAGCGTTATGCCGAGTTGCACGGGGTGAGCCTGGCCATGGCGGAGCTGGAATTGCAGCCACTGTTCGAGCGCCATGCCGGTCAGTTGCAGTGGTATTGCCTGGACTTCTGGAGCGCCGAACTGAAGTTGTCGGTGCGCGAACTGAAACTGGAAACCGCGCACCTGATCGCCTTGCGTCCGGATGCGGACACTTTTCTGGCCGCGATCAAACAGGCCGGCAAGCGCGTGGTACTGATCACCAACGCCCACCGCGACTCGTTGTCATTGAAACTGGAAAGAATTGAACTGGCGCCGTATTTCGAGCGCTTGATCAGCTCTCACGATTACGGTTTCGCCAAAGAAGACCCGCAGTTCTGGGATGCCTTGCAGGCCGATATCGGCTTCGACCCGGCACGCTGCCTGTTCATCGACGACACCCTGCCGATCCTGCGCAGCGCACGCAATTTCGGGGTGGCGCACCTGCTGGCCGTGAGCGAGCCGGACAGCCGCAAAGGGCCGAAGGACACGGCAGAGTTTGCGGCGGTGGGGGATTATCGGGAGCTCATCGCAGGGCTTTAGAGTCTGACGCGGTCGTTGTGGCGAGGGAGCTTGCTCCCGCTGGAGTGCGAAGCGCTCCCAATCTGGCTGAGTTCCTTCAGAAAGGTGCATTGGCCAGATTGCGACTGCTGCGCAGCCGAGCGGGAGCAAGCTCCCTCGCCACAGGTTCTGTGTTATTCAGGAATCCGCAACACCTGCCCCGGATAGATCTTGTCCGGGTGCGAAAGCATTGGTTTGTTGGCTTCAAAGATTTTGTTGTACTTGTTCGCGTCGCCGTATGCCGCCTTGGAAATCGCGCTGAGGGTGTCGCCCTTTTTAACGGTGACGAACTGCGCTGCCTTGGCAACCGGCCCCGTTACGGTGATCTGGTCATCGACACTACCGACACCGGCAATATTGCCCACGGCCAACAGAATTTTCTCCTTCTCTTCCTGGCTTGCCACTTCACCGGTGACGGTGACTTTGTCGCCATCGATGGTCGCCTGAACATTCGGGTTACCCAAGCCGACCTTGCTGATGTGTGCCTTCAGCTGCTCGCTGGCGTTGGCATTGCCGGGTGTCAGCAGATCAATAAGTTTTTCACCTGCTTCTTTCACAAAGCTAAAAATACTCATGGTGCACGCTCCTTGGGATTTGGGTTCCAGACGCCCAAGACTAGACCAGTCGTTTGAAGACCGGCTCCCAGCCGACCAATGACCCAACCCCGCGCAGGCGGTAGAATCGCAAACCTTGCCGGCGCCCTGGAGCGAAGATGGACATCAAGCAGCTGAAATTCCTCATCGCTCTCGACGAAACCCGACACTTCGGCCAGGCCGCCGCGCGCTGTCACATCACTCAGCCGACCTTGTCCATGCGCCTGCGCAGCCTTGAGGAAGAACTCGAGCTGCCGCTGGTCAATCGCGGCCAACGCTTCGAAGGTTTCACGGCACCGGGTGAGCGCGTGCTGGCATGGGCGCGTACGGTGCTGGCGGCCTACGACGGTTTGCAGGCCGAAGCGGCGGCCTGTCGCGGCAACCTCGTGGGTACGTTGCGTCTGGGGGTGGTGCCGCTGTCGAGTTTCGACCCGGTGCCGCTGATGCAACGCCTGCATGCCGCACACCCGAACCTGCGGTTCGAACTCTCGGCCCTGAGTTCCGAACAGATCCTTGAACAACTGGCGAATAACCGTCTCGACCTCGGCGTATCGTACCTGGAGCATCTGGACGGCGAGCGCTTCGACTCCCTGGCGTTCAGCGAAACCCGCATGGGCCTGCTCTACGATCAACGCTTCTTCAGTTTCGGCGAGGCGCCGCTGAGCTGGGAGTCGCTGATCGAACTGCCCATGGGCATGCTCACCAGCGGCATGCACTTTCGCCAGTCCATCGACCATAACTTCCACAGCCGTGGCCTGACCCCACAACCGTTGCTGCAAACCGATGCAGTCCACCAATTGTTACAAGCGGTACACGGTGGCCTGTGCTGCGCAGTGATGCCGCTGAACAGCGGCCTCGAAAACCTCACCGATCACTTGCGCCTGCAACCCATCGAAAGCGCCCAGACCCTCGCCCGGCTGGGACTGATCATGCGTCGCAGCGCTCCGCGTTCGGCCTTGGCAGAAGCCTGTTTTGCGATCTATCAGAAATCACTGACAGACACTTGATCGACGCCATCTATCGGTAGATCAGTAATAGCGATTAGACGCGACATGTTGACGCGCCTAGGCTTAAAGCTGACCAAACCGTCGGTGATGCCTAATGAACGCCAAGCGCCCCGGCTGCGCGGCGCCCGCTCTCGAAACGCCCGCGCCCGCCGCAAGCCAGACATACAGTTACTGCAACCTCGAATACTCCGAATCATCCAGCACCGCGCTGGCTGAGGAAGTCGCGTTGGCGATCGCCTACAACGGCATCAGCCAGGCCGTCATGTTGGTGACGCCGACGGACCTTGAAGACTTCATCGTCGGCTTCAGCCTCGGCAGCGGCATCATCGACGACGCTTCAGACATCTATGACCTGCAACTCAGCGGCTCGGGTTCGGCGCAATACGCGCAAGTGACCATCGCCAACCGCGCCTTCTGGAACCTCAAGCAGCAGCGCCGGCAACTGGCCGGCACCAGCGGTTGCGGGCTCTGTGGCGTGGAAGCGGTGGAGCAAGCGCTGCCTGATCTCAAGGTGTTGCCCGGCGCCCCGCTGCCCCCGGCCGAATGGCTGGACGGTCTGCGCCATCGCATCGGCGAATTCCAGCCTCTGGGCCAGCATTGCGGCGCGGTGCATGCGGCGGTGTTCATGAATGGCAAAGGCGAATTGCTGCTGGGCCGTGAAGACATCGGCCGACACAACGCCCTCGACAAGCTGATTGGCGGGTTGATCCGCCAGAAAATCCCGACCACCGATGGTCTGGCGATTGTCACCAGCCGTTGCAGCCTCGAATTGATCCAGAAAGTTTTACGCGCCGGCATCCAGACCCTGGTCAGCCTGTCATCGCCCACGGGCCTGGCCGTGCAATGGGCCCGTCGACACAACCTCAATCTCATCCACCTACCTCAGAAAAGTGCACCAAGGGTCTACAGCCCTGCGTTGGAGAATCAAGCGTGAGTCAACACCAACAAGCCGACCAGAAACCTGTTCCACGTTACAAGCCCTATAAGGGTGCGGCCGGTGGCTGGGGCGCGCTGGCCAGCGTCGCCCGGGCCTGGCTGACCAGCGACAACGCGTTGAAAAATCTGCGCATGATGCTCAAGACCAACAAGAACGGCGGGTTCGATTGCCCCGGTTGCGCCTGGGGCGATTCCCAGGAAGGCGGCATGGTGATGTTCTGCGAGAACGGCGCCAAAGCAGTGAACTGGGAAGCGACCAAACGGCGTGTCGATGGCGCGTTTTTCGCCAAGCACAGCGTTAGCTCGTTGCTGGAACAAAGTGATTATTGGCTCGAGTACCAGGGCCGTCTGACCGAGCCGCTGAGCTACGACGCCGAAACCGATCGTTACAAACCGATCAGCTGGGAAGCCGCATTCGCCCTGATCGGCAAACACCTGCAAGGGCTGTCGAGCCCGAATCAGGCCGAGTTCTACACCTCGGGCCGTGCCAGCAACGAAGCGGCGTTCCTCTATCAATTGTTCGTGCGTGCCTATGGCACCAACAATTTCCCCGACTGCTCGAACATGTGCCACGAAGCCAGCGGTGTGGCATTGGCCCAAAGCGTCGGAGTCGGCAAAGGCACCGTGACCTTCGACGATTTCGAACATGCAGATGCAATTTTTGTCTGGGGCCAAAACCCTGGTACCAACCACCCGCGGATGCTCGAGCCACTGCGCGAAGCGGTGAAACGCGGTGCGCAGGTGGTGTGCATCAACCCGCTGAAAGAGCGCGGCCTGGAACGCTTCCAGCACCCGCAACACCCGATCGAAATGCTCACCAACGGCGACAAACCGACCAACACCGCGTACTTCCGTCCGGCATTGGGCGGCGACATGGCGATCATGCGCGGCATGGCCAAGTTCCTGCTGCAATGGGAGCGCGATGCGCAGAAGGCGGGTGAGCCTGCGGTGTTCGACCACGACTTCCTCAATGAACACAGCGTCAATGTTCTGGAATACCTCGGCATCGTCGACGACACCCCGTGGGAGCAGATCGTCGAGCAATCCGGCCTGCCCCTGGTGGAAATCGAGCAAGCGGCGCGCATGTACGCCAAAGGCAAGAACGTGATCATGTGCTGGGCGATGGGCATCACCCAGCATCGCCATTCGGTGGCGACCATCCAGGAAATCGCCAACCTGATGCTGCTGCGCGGCAACATCGGCCGGCCGGGGGCCGGTCTGTGCCCGGTGCGCGGCCACAGTAACGTGCAGGGCGACCGGACAATGGGCATCAACGAACGTCCGCCGGCGGCGCTCCTCGACTCTCTGGAGCGGCGCTTCCAGTTCAAGGTCCCGCGCGAAAACGGCCACAACGTGGTCGAGGCGATTCACGCCATGGCCGAAGGCCGTTCGAAAGTTTTCATCGGCCTGGGCGGCAACTTCGCCCAAGCCACCCCGGACAGCCCACGGACCTTCCAGGCCCTGAGCAACTGCGACCTGACCGTGCAGATCAGCACCAAGCTCAACCGCAGCCATTTGATCCACGGTAAAGACGCGCTGATCCTGCCGTGCCTGGGCCGCACCGATATCGATATCCAGACCGAAGGCGCCCAAGCGGTGACCGTGGAAGACTCCTTCAGCATGGTCCACGCCTCCAACGGTCAGTTGCAACCGTTGTCGAACCTGATGCGCTCGGAGCCTGCAATCATCGCTGGTATCGCCGCCGCGACCCTGGGCAGCAAACCGGTGGACTGGAACTGGCTGGTGGCTGATTACAGCCGCATCCGCGACCTGATCGCCGACACCATCCCGGGCTTTCGGGACTTCAACGAGAAAGTCCAGAACCCCGGCGGTTTCTACCTGGGCAGCAGTGCCGGCGCACGTCGCTGGAATACCCCATCAGGTCGGGCCAATTTCCGTCCGAACATCCTGCCCAAACACCTGGTGCACGAACGCACCCGCGCCACCGGCGTACTGCCGGACCTGATCATGCAGTCGATGCGCTCCCACGATCAGTACAACACCACCATTTATGGTCTTGATGATCGTTATCGCGGGGTGAAAGGTCAGCGGGATGTGTTGTTCGTCAATGAAGCCGACCTCATTCGCCTGGGCTTCAAACCGGGGCAAAAGGCTGACATCGTATCGATCTGGGATGATGGCCGTGAGCGGCGGGTCAAGGGTTTTACCCTGCTGGCGTTTGATATTCCTGCCGGGCAAGCGGCTGCGTACTATCCGGAAGTGAACCCGCTGGTGCCGTTGGAAAGCACTGGGGATGGCAGCCATACGCCGACGTCGAAGTTTGTGGCGATCCGGCTGGAGGCGGCGAGTGAAACCGGGTTGATCATGGCCAAGTCAGCTTGACGCAGCGATGGCGGTAGCCCACTCAACAAATTTTTCCGATCCGTACTTTCCAATCGCCCACAAAAAAGGCCGTTTTCATATGAAAACGGCCTTTGAGAAGTAGCTAAAGACCGGCGAAAAACACTTAAGTTCCGCCCAAAAAACAGCAACTTATAGAAATGTGCTCAAGTCGTGTTATTCGTCGGATTTCTATTGTCACAACCATGACACAGCCTCAGGATCGCGCCGTCATCCCCTTGAGGTTCCTCTATGAAGTTCTCCTCGATTCTCTTGTTGTCCCTTGGCCTGGTCAGTGGCTTCGCGTCTGCTGGCGGCACCACCGAAGCAGGTGTGGGCGGCGCATTGGGCGGGGTTCTTGGCTCGGTCGTCGGTCAATCACTAGGCGGCAGTACAGGTTCAACCATTGGCGCGGCCCTGGGCGGCGCGGGTGGTAGCGCAGTTGGCGCAGACAGACGCAGCCGTGGCGAAGCCGCCATTGGCGGTGCGTTGGGCGCAGCTGGCGGTAACGTGGTCGGCCGCAGCATGGGCGGCACCACCGGTAGCCTGATCGGCTCCGCAGCAGGCGGCGGCCTCGGTGGCGCGCTGGGTAACCATATGGGCAACAGCAGCAATGACGACGATGATCGTCGTTCCTATCGTCGTGGTTATGACGATGATGATCGTCGCTACTACCGTGGTCACCCGGGTCGCGGCCATGCGTATGGGCATCGCAAGCATCACCATCGCTATCACGATGACGACTGAGGCTTGAATCGCCTCGTCGACCGTTAGATCGAAAAATCGCAGCCCTCGGGCTGCGATTTTTTTTGCCCTCAGATCGCCAGTCGCTCCAACGCCCCGCGCAACCCGGCAGGAATCGCCACCGGCTGATTCGACAGCCGATCGACGAATACATGCACGAAGCGCCCTGCCGCGCAGGCCTCATCTTCTCCAGCCTTGAACACCGCCAGCTCGTACTGCACCGAACTGCTGCCCAACTTGCCGACCCGCAGGCCAATCTCGATCCGATCCGGGAAGGCGATAGACGCGAAGTAATCGCAGGCCGAACTCACCACAAAACCCACCACCTCACCGTCATGGATATCCAGGCCGCCGACTTCGATCAGGTAGGTGTTCACCGCCGTATCGAAAAAACTGTAGTAGGTGACGTTATTGACATGACCGTAGGCGTCATTGTCATGCCAGCGGGTGGTGATGGGCTGGAAATGGGGGTAGTCGGTGCGATGGGGCATCGGGTTGGACATCAGCGTCGGTTCCTGGAGTTGGATGGCCAGTTTAAGGTGAAACTGCGAAGGCGCTGTCACAGGCACTACCTAAATCACATGTCGGTAAACCCTCTGCCCTGCGCCGCCAACTCCCCAATCAACCGTGCCGGGGCCCAGTGATCCCCCTGTTTGGTCTCAAGCTGCAACAACCGCAGATGAATATCGTCCAGCCCTTGCTGATCCGCCCAGGCCATCGGCCCGCCCTTGTCCGCCGGGAAACCATAACCGTTGAGGTACACCAGATCGATGTCGTGCGCCGACGCCGCAATGCCTTCCTGAAGGATCTTCGCCCCTTCATTGACCAGTGCCAGCAAGCTGCGCTCAAGAATCTCCTCTGGCCCTATCTCACGCCGCTGAAACCCCAACCCTTCGCTGATTTCCAGCACCAGCGCATCGACTTCCACATCATGCTCAGCCTGACGACTGCCCGGCTCGTAATGGTAATACCCGTCGCCGCTCTTCTGACCGAAACGCCCGAGCTCGCACAAACGATTGTCCACCTGAACCTCCGGCGCATCCTGGCCCTTGCCAGCCAATTCCCGCGCGCGCCACTCCAGGTCAATGCCGACCACGTCATACATGCGGAACGGCCCCATGGCGAAACCAAAACCTTGCAGCGCCGCATCCACCTGATAAGGCAACGCCCCCTCCAGCAGCATCTTGCGCGCTTCGAGCACGTACGGATGCAGCATGCGGTTGCCGATGAAACCGTGACAGTTGCCCGAGACCACGCTGACCTTGCCCATGCGCTGGCCCAGTGCCAGGGCTGCATCAAGCACCGCCGGAGCGGTCTGGGCGCCGCGTACGATCTCCAGCAATTTCATGATGTGCGCCGGGCTGAAGAAGTGCAGGCCCAGGACCTGCTGCGGGCGGCGAGTGGCGGCGGCGATGGCGTCGATATCCAGCGCCGAGGTATTGCTGGCCAGAATCGCTTCAGGTTTGAGCAGACCGTCGAGTTCGCGGAAGATCTTCTGCTTCAGCTCGAGGTTTTCGTAGACCGCTTCGATCACCAGATCAACATCGCGGATCGCTGCGTAATCGGCAGCCGCCGTCACCCGAGCAACGCACGCATCCGCCTCGGCCTGATCGATCCGCCCCTGACGCACGTTGTGGGCGTAAGTATCAGCCACGCTGGTCAGCGCCTGCTCAAGCATCTGTGGATTGTTATCGACCCACTGCACAGGCACCCCGGCGCTGGCCAGGCACATGACAATGCCACGGCCCATGGTGCCCGCGCCAATCACGGCGGCGCGCTGAATATCGAACGATGTCTGGCTCATGGTTGTTGTTCTCTTATTGGCGATCCAAAGACAGTCCTCACCATAGTCAGCCGATGTGTGTTTTTGAAGTTTATTCCTGTGATGGGCGACATTCAGCGGATGGATGCGCCCCAGACAATCCCTACAGATTAGAGGTTCGCTTCAGCCCACGTCCGGACCTCGCCATATGGATACTCCTCCAGCGCCGCAAACCCCGGAATCGACCGCGCCTTGAGCTTGGTAAACAACGGCACGCTGATCCCGCACAAAAACCGCGTCACGCGCTCCGCCGATGGAGCACTTCCCGTGTGCTGCTGGTGCCTGTGGATAAAATCACCGCACAGCGCCTCGAAATTTTTATCCACAAGCGCCGGCAATACCGGTGGTTCGGGTAACCGCGCTACGTGGCCGTGACACACCGAACAATGCCCGCATCGCTGTGGCGCGTTTTCATCGCCGAAGTACTCGGCCAGGCGATATCCCAGGCAGTGGTCGGTGGCGAACAGATCCAGCATGGCGTGAATCCGCGAAATCTCGGTGCGTTCGTGCTGGGTGAAGTAGGTGTGCAATTCGGCGCTCAAGGCCTGGGAATCGAAGTCGGCTTGCAGCAGGCTATAGACCTCCGTCATCTGCTTGCTTTCAAGCTCCACCCAGCCCTTTTCCTGGAAGTAATCCAGCGCCTTGACCACTCGACTGCGCTCGGCGGAATGCTGCTGATACAGTGCGTCGAAATTCACCGTGGCCCAGGTCCGTGCGCGACTGGAAGTCTGGATGATCGCCGAGACGAAGTCCCTGCGCTCACCCTCGAAACGGGCCAGCAACGCTTCCGGCTCCTGCAAATACTTGAAGCGGTATTCGGCGTAATAGGCATAGCGTGGAGCGATCAGCCCACGCAACTCCAGCTGTACCAGCAAGGTCTTGAGCGGCAACTGGCGGATGTTGCTCTGATCGGCCAAAGGCCCCAGCAGAAACTCCCACTGCCCCTCGGGCGCAGCGGCTTGCAACTCGTCGAGCACACAGCGAATGCCGTCCCGCTCCGGTGTGTCGCCGTAGACGAAATTCTCCAGCACGTTAAGGCTGTCGCGGTTGGCCAGCACCAGGCAATCGGACGGCTGCCCGTCACGCCCGGCACGGCCGATTTCCTGGCTGTAGTTTTCGATGGATTTGGGCAGGTCGAAATGCACCACGTTGCGGATATCACTTTTGTCGATGCCCATGCCGAAGGCGATGGTGGCGACGATGCAATTGGACTGCCCGCCCATGAACCGGCGCTGAATCGCTTCCCGTTGCTCGTGGGGCAAACCGGCGTGATAGGCCTCGGCCTGTATGCCGTTGCGCGCCAGATGTTCGGCGATGTGCTCAGCGGTTTTTTGCAGAGTGACGTAGACAATGCTGGGCTGGCCGGGACGCTGGCTCATCCACTCGACCAGGCGGCGGCGCTTGTCCTGGCCACGCACCGGTTCCACCAACAGATTGAGATTGGGCCGGTAGAAACCGGTGGTCACCACATCCTCAGGCGCAATGGCGAACCGGGCCTCCATGTCGGCGATCACCTTGGGTGTCGCGGTGGCCGTCAGCAGCAGCGCCTGAGGGATGTTGAACTGGCGCTGATAGTCCGGCAGCTTGAGGTAGTCGGGGCGGAAGTTGTGACCCCACTCGGAGATGCAGTGGGCCTCGTCCACCACCAACAGCGAGATCGGCACCTGCTGCAGAAAATGGCGGAAACGCTCGTTCTTCAGGCGCTCCACGGAAATCATCAGAATCTTCAATTCGCCGGACTTTGCCCGGGCCATCACATCGCTGGCGTCATCGCGACTCTGGGCCGAATCGATACTGCCTGCCGCAATGCCGTGGCGCTGCAAGAACGCCAACTGATCCTGCATCAACGCCAGCAGAGGCGAGACCACCAGCGTCAGGTGCGGCAGCAGGATGGCCGGTAACTGATAGCACAGGGATTTGCCCGATCCGGTAGGGAAAATCGCCGCCGCCGAGCGCCCGGCCAACACCGCGCTGACCGCCGCCTCCTGGCCGGGCCGAAACTGTGGATAACCGAAAACCTGTTCCAGGGTGTTGTGCATAAGCTGTCACTCCGTTGACCGCTGCGAAGCCCAAAGCCTAGCCGGCGAACGCAGCGAGTCGAGAAAAGGTCGGGGGCAAAAACGATACGGGATGATACAGCGTCGGCCCATCGATTCCTTCGCCACAGATTGAAACAAACGAGGCACTTTGCCCCCTGACATCAGCCCCCTGTCAGCCGGTAAGGTGCGCCCCGAGAAAAACCATTATCCGCGAAGTTTTCATCAAGGCAGGACGCCTGCACGCGGATCCTTAAAAAGGAACAATCATGCCTGACACTCTGTTTTTTCCAGTCGCCCTTATCTTTGCATCCCTGCTGCTGAGCGGGTGCATGAAGCTCCCTGACGACCCCCTCTACGCTGCGCCCACAACGCTGGACAGTGCCTCACAGACTTAGTCGTCGATCGACTGACCTCGGGTAGCTACGGCACCAATACCGCCACCCGCAACTGCTCATCCAGCGCCTGTTCATGAAATACCCGGCTCTTGCTCGCCCACGCCGCATAAGCCGGGCTTATTTCCCCCGTAAACGCCGCCGCCAGCTGACGCAAATCGGCGACCCTGCGCACACGAGGACAGAAGAGTTGGTCCTCGCAGTTCTGACTGGCACTGCGATAGGTTATCAGCAACCGATCCCACAACCCGTCACGCACTTGCCTGACCGACTTGAGCTTCACAGCCCGCACGCCCAGTCGCTGTTTCAGCCCCTGCTCATCCAGCGCTTCGCTGGCTAGCAATGCCTTGCCCACCATTAACACCTCGGCGCGAGATGCGGTGTCGATGTCCGCTTGGGTGGTCAGCGCACCCGGCCAACCGGTTCGCTCCATGTTGGCCAGCACGAGCGAATGACCGACGTCAGCAGCACCCGCTATCCGACAAACACCGGCCCACAACAATAAAATCGAGGCCACACGCAGCCATTGCATACCTAATTCCCTTTAAGAGTTGACTCAGACGCTTCGAAACGTCCTACACATTCTGGCGCGCACCCTCCAGAGGCTGGATGCGTTAAGCCTGACAATCCCGTAGGAATATCGACCACCAAGGGAAAAGCTTAAAAAATAGTCGAGGGATGCGTAGGCAAAGGGCGATAACACCGGTAAACCCCCTACAAAACCTGTCCACTTGCACCACCTTGCGACGCCTCGCTGTGGCCCTCTATAGTTTTCGACGCGGCTGAAAACACTGTGTCGGCCCGCCGGCGAGACTGCCCGACTTCCCACAGGACTGACTTCGATGAACACGCGCCACTCGTTAACAGACCGCTATCGCCCGCTCAAAACCAGCTACAGCAATACCCCCGTGTTGGTCATCGACACCGAGGCCGATCCCCACGAAATCCTCGATGCCGCCCGACAACGCATCCGCGCCGCTGGCGACCTGCTCGAAACACTCTATTGCCTGTGCTTCAAACAGGCCGACGCGAAAGACATACCCAATATCGTCAACGCGTTGTACCTGCTGACCCAGGATGGCAACGAACTACTCGAAATCGCCCGGCAACGCCTGCCGAAAACCACAGCGGTTTGAGACCCTGACCACGATCCCCTGTAGGAGCGAGGCTTGCCCGCGAAGAACGATAACGCGGTGTGTCTGATGAAAAACACAGACAAAGCGGCCTGCGACGCATGGTTCAGAGCACAAGTACAAGCCAGCCTCGACGACCCTCGCCCCAGCATTCCAGATGGAGAAGCCAAACACCTGATGGCAATCAAACGAGACAAACTGCAAAAGAGATAAGTCCGTAGGCAACGCCCTATCAACGCTTCGTCCCGGTCCTACAACCGAAGACACCTTGTCGCCTATCGCTGCCCGGTGGCTCAAACCTATAGTCGTGACTGTCGCTGCCAAATCAGCGACTCGGGCTTGGTCACCCGAATGGCTCATATCTACGCGTCCGTTATATGCTGCCGGCACTTCAAGTGCCTGCACGCTATATGGTGGCTGTGTTTGGGACGCCCTCGGGCGTGCCGGGATGTGAGCCTCATCGGTTGACCAACCCGAACACAGTCCGCCTCCCATCGCTTGGTCACGGTGACGGCGGTTCTTCCCGATGCATTTGAGGCTAAAACCAATGAAGACATGGAATCCGCTCTCCAGCGATCGTTACCTTTCACTCCAATCCAACCTCACCGACACCCCGCCCCTGATCATCGACACAGAGGCCAACCCGCAAGACATCCTCGAAGCCGCCCTCCAGCGCATCCGAGCCTCCAGTGATCTCCTCAAAACCCTGCAATCCTTTACGTTTTAACCGCTGCCATCGGGCTTGCGCCCTTCCCCACGAATCCGACGCCCAATAAGATCCTCCAAAGCCCAACCGGATGCCCCGTAATGATCCTCGCCCCCAACTTCCCCGACGACCACGCCATGCACCTGCTCATGCAGTTGCTGCACGAAGAACTCGGCCTGCCCGAACGCAAAACCATCAGTCTCACCACCTCGATCAACTTTGACCTGGGTTGCGATGGCGCTGATGCGCGGCAGCTGATGGAAGCGCTGGAGGAACAGTTCGCCATCGATTTCGTCGACTACGACGCATATCGGTATTTTCAACCGGAAGGGTTTGATGTGTTTCTCAAGCGCCGAGCGAAGGGTCGTGGCGACAAAGTGCCGCTGACTATTGGGATGCTCTACAAAGCAGTCAAGAAACAACGGTGGGATACGCAGGAAGTGGAAGGGGTCGAGGGGATCTGATCAACAGAAGTGGAATTATTCTGGCTGTTTAGCGTGTTTACTGCGGGAATATTGCCAGTTTTGCCTCAAGGGAACTGAATCAGCGCTCACAAAAAAGCCGCCCCAAAGGGCGGCTTTCTCATTGCATCAGACCAACTCTTACAACTTCGGCCCAGCAGCCTTGATCGCGTCGCTCACGTCGAACTTCTTGAAGTTCTCGACAAACAACCCGGCCAGTGCTTTAGCAGCTTCATCGTAAGCAGCCTTGTCAGCCCAGGTGTTACGTGGGTTCAGCAGGCCAGTCTCAACGCCCGGCACAGCCAATGGCACGTCAAGGTTGATGGTGTCCAGGTGCTCAGTCTCGGCACCGATCAACGCGCCGCTCTGGATCGCTGCGATCACGCCGCGGGTGGTCGGGATGTTGAAGCGTTTGCCGACGCCGTAGCCGCCGCCGGTCCAGCCGGTGTTGACCAGGTAAACCTTGGAGCCGAAGCCGCGGATGCGCTTGATCAGCAGTTCTGCGTATTCGCCAGCTGGACGCGGGAAGAACGGTGCGCCGAA
>Ga0182007_10000251_pt1 | contig 36057 bp, 26 predicted proteins | sample Sormic07211113_1_FD_123023 | JGI IMG/M metagenome (GOLD analysis project Ga0182007, IMG submission 123023) | Rhizosphere microbial communities from Sorghum bicolor, Mead, Nebraska, USA - 072115-113_1 MetaG | ecosystem: Host-associated > Plants > Roots > Rhizosphere | place: USA: Nebraska...
CATCGCCCAGGACCAGGCACCGCCGCCGGAACTATGGGGCGTGGTCGCCATCGATCCGGCGCAGGAAGCGGCCAATCTGTGGCAAGGCTGCCTGGCATGGATGCGGCATGCGGATGCGGGCGAGGCGCTGGCCCGCATGCTGCAGGACGACGCCATGCTGAACCTCGACGTGCGCGAGGAATTCGAGCTGTGCGCGCTGCGCTATTGCGCCAGCGCCGGCTATGACCTGGCGCTGCGCCAGGCCCTGTTCGAGCAGCTGGACTGGGAGCACGACTTTTCCTACCTGGCGCGCAGCCATGCGGACCTGGTGCGCGCCGCCGTGCAGCGCTACCGGGCGGACCGTTCGTTCGCCCATTTCAGCGACAACCGCGACAGCTACCCCGGCCTGGACTGTATCATGTCGCAGCAGGCACCAAGCGCCTACGCGCGCCAGCTGTTCGATGAAAAATTCACGCTGCAGCTGCGCGAGCTGCTGCACGCGATACGCTGGCAGCACGGCGAGATGCTGGCCTACAAGCTCGATACGGACCTGTTCGAGCAGTGGGAACACGCCGTCCATGGCAAACGCTACTTCAAGCAGACGGCGCTCGCGTCGGGCGGCCTGGGCTTCGTGCTGCACTTCATGCTCGCCGGCGTGCTCGATGCGGCCGGCTTCAAGCTCGGCGACACGGCCGCCTATGCCAGCCTGCTCGGCTTCCAGGCGCTGGCCTTTGCCGTGTTGGCCATGCATGCCTTGCGCTGGCCGGCGTCCCTGTTCGCGCGGCTCGACTCGCTGCAGGAAGCGCTGCAGGACCGCCTGCCCGTACTGTGGCAGCGGCCCGGCTTGCGGCAACTGGGCTGGATAGTGCCCTACCTCGTACTGGCGCTGATGCTGTTCCTGCCCGAGCGCAGCGACACCATGCGCCTCGTCACCGCGGGCGGCCTGTGCGCGTCGGCCCTGCTCGCGTATGCGATGAATCGCCAGCTGCTGCATGGCATGCTGCTGCTCCTGGTCCTGGGCATGTCGCTGTTCGCCGCCATGTTCATGAGCGGCAAGGGCCAGTCGGCGCTGGCCATCGGCGACGCCATGCCGATGATGTTTTGCCTGGCGGCCCTGGCCCTGCGCAGCGCCACCGGCCTGTATGGCGATTGCGGCTGGCCGGAGGCGCTCTTGCCCCGCCTGCGCGCGGCATGGCTGATCGGCTGTGCGGGCTTGCTGTTGCAACTGTATTTGCAATTGCTGCCGGCCGCCCTCGTGGGCGCAGCGCTGTATGCCTGGTCGTGCGCCGGCCTGCTGTTTTCCCCCACCGATTTCAAATGGAAGACGATCTGGCCGGTGGTGCTGGTGCCGTCCCTCGCCAGCTTCGTGCTGGCCGGCCACGCCCCGGCCATCCGCGCCATGCCGATGATGCACAACAGCGTCGAGCTGGCCCTGGCTGTGCTGTATCTGACCTTGCGCTATATGTATCTGACGTACGGCAAGTCCTTTTCCAAATCACGGCTGTCATAATCAGCCCCACGAATTCAACCGCAACCACTTAACACCGAAACAAGCGCCATGTCCACACAAACCAATTTATTTGACGATGCCCAGCCTGAGCCGATCGAGCCGGATGAACCGGTATTCGACGGCGAAGCGCTGACCCTGTCCACCTTTGCCGAGCGCGCCTATCTCGATTACGCCATCTCCGTCGTCAAGGGCCGCGCCCTGCCCGACGTGTGCGACGGCCAGAAACCCGTGCAGCGCCGCATCCTGTATGCGATGAATGAGCTGGGCTTGAATTCCACGGCGAAGCCGCGCAAATCGGCGGCCGTGGTCGGCGACGTGCTGGGCAAATTGCATCCGCACGGCGACCAGTCCGTGTACGACGCGCTGGTGCGCATGGCGCAGGATTTCTCCCTGCGCTATCCGCTGATCGATGGCCAGGGCAACTTCGGCTCGCGCGATGGCGACGGCGCGGCGGCCATGCGTTACACGGAAGCGCGCCTGACGCCGATCGCCAAGCTGCTGATGGATGAAATCGGCATGGGCACGGTGGATTTCCAGCCCAACTACGACGGTTCGACGGAAGAACCGAAGCTGCTGCCGGCCCGCCTGCCGATGGTGCTGCTCAATGGCGCCTCCGGCATCGCCGTGGGCCTGGCGACGGAAATCCCGTCGCACAATCTGGCCGAAGTGGCGAAAGCGGCCGTCGCCATGATCCGCGATCCGAAGATGACGCACGCCGAGCTGATGGCCATCATTCCCGGCCCCGACTTCCCCGGCGGCGGCCAGATCATCACGCCGCCATCGCAGATCGCCGACATGTACGCGAGCGGCCGTGGCAGCATGAAGGTGCGCGCGCGCTGGAAGATCGAGGAACTGGCGCGCGGCCAGTGGCAAGCCGTCGTGACGGAACTGCCGCCGGGCACCTCGTCGCAAAAGGTGCTGGAAGAAATCGAGGAACTGACGAATCCGAAGATCAAGCTGGGCAAGAAGGCGCTGTCGCCGGACCAGGTGGCCCTGAAAGCGCTGATCCTCAATTCGCTCGACACCATCCGCGACGAATCGGGCCGCGCCGCCCCCGTGCGCCTCGTGTTCGAGCCGAAGTCGAAAAACCAGGACCAGACGGAATTCATGCTGATGCTGCTGGCGCATACGTCGCTGGAATCGTCGACCTCGATCAATCTGGTGATGATAGGCGGCGACGGCCGTCCGCGCCAGAAAGGCCTGGGCGACATCCTGCGCGAGTGGATCGATTTCCGCTTCGAGACCGTCACGCGTCGCACCGGCTACAAACTGGGCAAGGTCAAGGACCGCATCCATATCCTGGAAGGACGCGAAGCGATCCTGCTCAATATCGACAAGGTGATCCAGATCATCCGCAATTCGGATGAGCCGAAAGCGGCCCTGATCGAGGCGTTCAAGCTGTCCGAGCGCCAGGCCGACGATATCCTGGAAATCCGTCTGCGCCAGCTGGCGCGCCTGGAAACGATCAAGATCCAGCAGGAACTGGCCGAGCTGCGCAAGGAAGAAAAATCGCTGCAGGACCTGCTCGACAACCCGGGCTCGATGAAGCGCGCCATCATCCGCGAGATCGAAGCGGACGCCAAGCAGTTCGGCGACGCGCGCCGCACCCTGATCGAGGAAGCGCAGAAAGCCGTGGCCGAACAGAAGGTGGTCGATGAGCCGGTCACCGTCATCATCTCGGAAAAAGGCTGGGTGCGCGCGCGTACCGGCATCGGCCACGATGCGGCGCAGTTCACGTTCAAGGCCGGCGACAGCCTGCATGGTGCCTTCGAGTGCCGCACGGTCGACACCCTGCTGGGCTTTGGCAACAATGGCAAGATCTACTCGGTGCCCGTCTCGGCGCTGCCCAACGCGCGCGGCGACGGCGTGCCGATCACGACTTTGTGCGACCTGAGCGGCGGCACGCCGGGCAACGCCGTGCGCATCCTGCACTACTTTGCGGGCAATGGCGCCACCAATTTGCTGCTGGCGTCGAGCGCCGGCTACGGTTTCATCGCCAAGGCGGGCGACATGACGAGCCGCCTGAAAGGCGGCAAGGCCTTCATCACCCTGGACGATGGCGACGTGCCTCTGGAACCGAAAGTCATCCCCGAGGCGGCCAGCGCCCTGGCCTGTTTGACGGAAGGCGCGCGCCTGCTGGTGTTCGGCCTCGATGAAATGAAAACCCTGTCCAAGGGCGGCACGGGCGTCAAGCTGATCGACCTCGATGCCAAGGACAAGCTGCTGGCCGTGCAGCCGATCACGCAGCGCGGCGTGGTGGTCTCGGGCATCGGCCGCGCGTCGAAACCGCAGGATGCGTCGCTGGGCGCCACGGCCCTGGCCGAGCACTTCGGCAAGCGCGCCAAGAAGGGCAAGGCGCTGGCGGCCAAGCTGAAACCGGTATCGATGGCAGCCATCGGCTGACCGCCACCCAGCCACATGAAAAGACAGGTTCGCCTGTCTTTTTTTTCGCCTATCGCACTTGGCGGCGGCAGGCAAAAATAATTTTATAAATACTCCCCGCATTCCCGTTATCCCTGCAGGCATGCCACCGGCATGCCGCCCACGGACAGGAGAGCAAGGATGACACACAACGTTTCAGGCAGGCCGCCATGCAGCGCCTGACACCGGCAGAACGGCTGGTGGCGGCCATGGCGGCCGAAGGCTTGCCGTATAAAAGCATCGCCAGGGAATTGGGCAAGTCGCCGGCCACCGTGCGCAACCAGCTGCATGCGATTTACCAGAAACTGGGCGTGGGCAACCGCACGGCGCTCGCGCACAAGCTGCGCGGCCAGCCTTAACGCCGCGCCAGGCGCAGCACGTCGGGCGTCGCTTCGACGATGTCGATCACGTCCTGCGCCCCGCCAGCATCGCTGAGCGCATAGCGGCCCATGCCCAGGGGCACCAGCCGGGTAACGGGCCCGGCGCGGGGACGGTCGTCGGGGCCGGGCGCCATGGACGTCAATGTCGCCTCCCCTTGCGCCATGGCGCCGGCGGGCGCGCCAAACTCCAGCACCTTGCGCCCCTTGCGGCTGGGAGGAAAGGCGAAGGTGGCCGTGGGCCGGTACACCTCGATACCGTCGGCATCCTCCTCGAAGGAATGCGTCCAGCTGCCGCTGGGCAGTGCCGTTGTCATGCCGTGCATGCCGCCTCCCGTTTAATGCATTGACGTCAGAAACACGATACCACGCCGCCCAGGCTTTCATAGCCGCTCACGGAAGGCGACCAGGCCGTGCCGTTCCAGGCCTTGTGGAACAGGGCGCCATTCGTGCCCGTGACAAACACGTCGAGCCGGTTCGGCGCCCAGGCCGTGGCGCGCGGACGCGAGGTGCACACGCCGCCCAGGCTTTCAAATCCCGTCAGCGACGGCGTCCAGGCGCTGCCGTTCCACGCCTTGTGGTACAGGGCGCTATCGGTGCCGATAACGAACAGGTCGAGCCGGTTGGGCGCCCACGACACGGCTTCCACCTCGCCCACGCAGATGCCGCCCAGGCGTTCGAAGCCGTCGTTGGACGGCCCCCATTTGGCGCCGTCCCACCACTTGTGGTACAGGGCGCCATCGGTGCCCGTAACAAAAACGTCGAGGCGGTTCGGTCCCCACGCCACCGCCTTCGGCGACGAGGTGCAAATGCCGCCCAGGCGCTCGTAGCCCGTCAGCGACGGTCCCCAGGCCGTGCCGTTCCACCACTTGTGGTACAGCGCCCGGTCCGTGCCGATGACGAAGACATCGAGGCGGTTCGGCCCCCAGGCCACGGCTTCCGGCTGGCCCAGGCAGATGCCGCCCATCGCTTCATAGCCCGTCAAGGATGGTCCCCAGGCGGACCCGTTCCACCACTTGTGATACAGGCCGCGGTCCGTGCCGACGACAAACACGTCGAGGCGGTTCGGCCCCCACGCCACGGCGCGCGGGTCGCCCACGCACAGCCCGCCCATCGCTTCATAGCCGGTCAGGGACGGGCCCCAGGCCGTGCCGTTCCACCACTTGTGGAACAAGCCGCTGTCGGTGCCCGTAACAAAAACGTCGAGCCGGTTAGGCGCCCACGACACAACCTGCGGGGCGCTGGTACAGATGCCGCCCTGCCCTTCATAGCCGGTGACGGACGGCGCCCAGGCCGTGCCGTTCCAGGCCTTGTGGTACAGCGCGCGGTCGGTGCCCAGCACGAAGACGTCAAGGCGGTTCGCGCCCCAGGCCACGACGGGTGAGGAACTCTGGCGCGGCGTGGCGCCCGTGCCGCCCGCTCCCGTGCCGATGCTGGCGCGCGGACCATCGAGGCAGGCCTGCATGCGCGCCACCTGGCCCGCCGTGAACATGAACATGGCGGGATCGTCGACGTAATCCATGTAGTTCATGAACATGTCGCCATTCGGCCCGTTGCTGCAGGAAATGTGGGGGAACGAAGGCTGGCCCGTGTTCGGTCCGCCCTGGTTCGGCGTGTCGGCCACGTTGTCCGTGCCCGAGCACCCGGTGCCGTCGTCGCCCCAGATATGGTTCAGGTTCAGCCAGTGGCCGATTTCATGCGTGGCCGTGCGCCCCAGGTGGAACGGCGGCGCGGCCGTGCCCGTCGTGCCGAAGGCCGATTGCAGGATCACCACGCCGTCGGTGGCGGCCGGGCCGCCGGGAAACTGCGCGTAGCCGAGCAGGCCGCCGCCCAGCTGGCACACCCAGATATTCAGGTAGGTGTCGGCCGGCCAGGCATTCATGCCGCCCGTCGCCTGCGATTTGACGGCATCGTCGGCACCAAACGAGGCCACGGTCGTCTGGCGCCGCTCGATGCCGCTGGTGGCCGCGCCGTTCGGATCGACCGTGGCCAGCGCGAACTCCACGCGCGCATCGGCCGTCAGCGGCAGGAACGGCGCCGGCGTGCTGTTGACATCGGGATTGACGCGCCGGAAATCACGGTTCAGCACGTCGATCTGACTGGCGATCTGCGCATCCGAAATATTCTGCGCGGCCGTATTCCACACCACGTGCACGACCACCGGTATCTGCGTCACGCCGGAACGTGCGGCAATGCTGCCGTCACCCTCGTAGAGACCTGCCAGGTTTTCAATATCGGCGCGCACGCTCGCATACGATGGATCTTCCGTCAGCAGGCGGCGATGCACGTCCATCGTGGCGCAGGTGCGCACCTGCGGCGTACCGCCGCCCTGGCCGCCGCCGTCGCCGCCCATGCCGCCTCCACCGCCATCGCCGTCGCGGTCGCCACCCATGCCGCCGCCATCGCCCACGTGCATGCAACTGGCGCCGGCCATGCCCTGCGATGCCTGCTGCATGCCGCCGCCCGGCATGCTCCCCGCGCTGGCAGCTGCGGCATGGGTGGCGGCCTGGTCTGCGTACGACATGCCCAGGCGCGGCCCCGGCATGGCGTCGGCACCCGCCGCATCAGTGCCGGCATGCACGTCGCCCTCGACCGGCATGGACTGCATGGACTGCATGGACTGCATGGCCGGCGCGCCTTCCGCCGAACCGGTGGCCGGTGATTTTTTCGTTTTAGCGGTGCTCATGATGTCTCCTTCGTCTGTTGGCCAATTCACTATGGCACGGCGAAAAGAGGAGCATTTGTGCCAGATCAAGACTGGCAAGCGGTGCCCGAAAAAAGTGGCAGACGAAAAAAAAGACAGCCGAAGCTGTCTTTTTGGCTTGCGGGCCGTGGCCCGCAAACGGGGAATTACTTGGCGGCGGCAGCCTTGACTTCAGCGTCGGCCTTGGCCTTGGCTTCTTCGGTCTTGGTGGCGGCGAGGGCTTTGTCGGCGTTCGCTTCCACTTTTTCCTTGGCGACCTTGGCGTTCGCTTTTACGGCAGCCTTGGTGGCTTTCGCATCGGCCTTGGCATCGGTTTTATCGGCTTTGGCTTCCGCTTTCAGCTTGTCTTCCGCATCGGCGTTGACGACTTTGTCATGGGCCTTGGCTTTGGTTTTGTTCGCCTTGTGATGGGCGTCAGCTTTCTTTTCGTCAGCCTTCATTTCGGCCTTGGCGACATTGGCGTCAGCCTTGGCATCGACTTTGGCTTCCGAAGCGGCAGCCTTGTTGACGTCTTTTTGCGCGGAAGCCTGGGCTTTCACGACAGCTTCCGTAGCCGGCGCGGTTTGAGCGAAGGCGGCGGTAGCAAACAGGGTGGCGATCAGGGCGGCGAGTAATTTGTTCATGATGAGACCTTTCAATATGGTTTAATTTTATTCTTACTAAAGGCGGGCAAAATGTTCAAAATTTGCCAGGCATCGCGCTGTTTCTTGATGTAGCGCAATGGCATGACTTCATAGTAAAGATAACTGGCAAACCACACAGTGCGGTAGCGCACTCAACGAGAAATATGTGCAAATCGGCAAATTTCCCATCGAGCGCGGCCCTACGCTTCAGATCCTCATGCGCCCACGGCCAGGGCCGCGTGGCGCGCCGCCACCCACTCTTCATTGGCCGGCTCCACGCCCACCACGATGCGGCTGGCATCGGTGGAGATAAGGCTGGCATTGCGCGCATTGGCCTGCGCATCGAGCACGGGGCCGAGGAAACCGAGCTCGGCGCAGATGCGCTGGCGCAGTTCGGCGCTGTGCTCGCCGATACCGGCCGTAAACACCAGCATGTCCAGCCCGCCCAGCACGGCCGTCAGGGCGCCGATCTCGCGCACGATGCGGCGGATATATAAGGCCAGCGCGGCGCGGATGCGTTCGCCCGTGGCATCTTGCCGGTCCTGCTGCGCCAGCAAGACCGGCGGGTCGGCCGACACGCCGGACACGCCCAGCAAGCCCGACTCGTGGTACAGCACATGCGCCACTTTTTCCAGCGACAGCTTTTCGATTTCCATCAGGTAGATCACGGCGCCCGGATCGAGCGAACCGCAGCGCGTGCCCATCATCAGGCCGTCGAGCGCGGAAAATCCCATGGTGGTGGCCACGCTGTGCAAATTCTCCATGGCGCACAGGCTGGCGCCGCTGCCCAGGTGGGCCACGATGACCTTGCCGCGCGCGACAGCGCCGAAACGCTGCTCCAGCACCAGTGACTGGTATTCGTAGGACAGGCCGTGGAAACCATAGCGGCGCAAGCCCCGCTCCCACGCATCGTAAGGCAGGGCCAGCATCTGTTCGACCTGCGGCACCGTGTGGTGGAAGGCCGTGTCGAAGCACGCCACCTGGGCGATGTCGGGCCGCGACGTGAGCAGCACCTCGATCGCCTCGAGCGCGAACGGCTGGTGCAGGGGCGCCAGCGGCACATAGCTTTTCAGGTCCGCCAGCACGGTGAAATCGATGCGCACGGGGGCGAAGTACTTGCTGCCGCCATGCACCACGCGGTGCGCCACGGCGCGCAGCGCACGCCCGTCCAGCTGCGCCACCACTTGCGCGCGGATGTATTCGAGCGCCGCGTGATGCGGCTGCTCCGGGTCCAGCTGCAAGGCGACCGCAGGCAGGCCGCCGGCGCGGTACGTGGCGTTTTCGCGGCCGATGCCTTCGACCTTGCCGCTCCATTGCGCCTGCTGCGGCAGCACGCCGCCCGCCTGCTCGAACAGGGCGAACTTGATGCTCGACGAGCCGCAATTGAGCACGAGAATCAAGGCACCGTCGGCGTGGGTGATTGGCGCGTTCATGGCGGCGTGCTCCGGTAATGGTTGGCCAGCATCACGGCGATGGCGCACGAGGCGATGCGGCTGGCGCGCGAATCGGCGCGGCTGGTGAGAATGACGGGGATCTTCGCGCCCAGCACGATGCCGGCGCTGTCCGCGTCGCCCATGTACTCGAGCTGCTTGGCCAGCATGTTGCCGCTTTCCAGGTCCGGCACCAGCAGGATGTCGGCGCGGCCCGCCACTTCCGAGACGATGCCCTTGACGGTGGCGGCGGCGATCGACACGGCGTTATCAAAAGCCAGCGGGCCGTCGAGGATCGCCCCCGTGATCTGTCCGCGGTCGGCCATCTTGCACAGGGCGGCCGCGTCCAAAGTCGCCGGCATGTCCGCGTTCACCGTTTCCACGGCGGCCAGGATGGCCACGCGCGGGCAGGCCACGCCGATCACGTGCGCCAGGTCGATGGCGTTGCGCACGATGTCGGCCTTCATGGCCAGGTTGGGCGCGATATTGATGGCCGCGTCCGTGATGATGAAGGGGCGCGGATACGCGGGCGTCTGCATCAGGAAGCAGTGGCTGATGCGGCGCTTGGTGCGCAGGCCGGCGCTGGCCGACAGCACGGCCGACATCAGTTCGTCCGTATGCAGACTGCCCTTCATCAGCGCCTCCACTTCGCCCTTGCCCGCCAGTTCGGCGCCGCGCGCGGCGGCAGCATGGCTATGCTCGACGTCCTCGATGGCGATGCCGGCCAGGCTCAGGCCCGCTTCGGCCGCCACCGCTTCCAGGCGCGCGCGCGGCGCCACCAGCACGGGCGTGATCAGGCCGGCCGCATAGGCGTCGAGCGCGCCCGACAGGCTCAATTCATCGCAGGGATGGATCACGGCGACCCGGATCGGCCCCAGCGTGCGTGCATGTTCCAGCAGGCGCCGCGTGCCGTCGCCGTTATGCAGCCGCACTTCGGGCAAGGTGGCGCGCGCCCGCTCGATCTGCTCGGCCGGCGCAATCACCTGCGCCTCGCCGTCCAGCACCACGGCGCCATGCTGGTTGACGCAGCGGCAAGCCAGGGTCACGTGGCGGCTGCGCGGCTCGAGGGCCGTGACGGTGACGCTGATGGCCAGGGTATCGCCCACGCGCACGGGCTGCAAAAAGCGCAGGGTCTGGCCCGTGTAGACGGTGCCGGCGCCGGGCAGGCGCGTGCCCAGCACGGCGGATATGAGGGAAGCGCCCCACATGCCGTGCGCGATCACGCCCTGGTAGCGGCTGGAAGCGGCAAATTCGGCGTCCAGGTGTTGCGGGTTGTCGTCGCCCGACATCACCGCGAACAGGGCGATATCGTCCATGCTCAGGGTGCGCGTGATGCTGGCGGTGTCGCCGATGGCGATCTGGTCGAAGGTGCGGTTACGCACGATATGCAGATCATCGTCTTGGGTAGTAGTCATCGTGGTCTTCTAGGCAGAGGTAATGTGTTTGGCCGGTTTGGCTTTAGTTCCGGCATGGGATGCACGCGCGTCCGGCGGCAGCGCCTTCGCCTGCGCCTGCTGCTTGACTGCGCGGTCGAAGACGTCCAGCATCTGCTGCAGGCTCGCTTCCTCGTCCGGCGTCGGCGCCTCGGGCACTTGCAGCACCTGCTGCAGCCACTCGGCCAGCGCGCCGATGTCGTCCGGATCGGCGCGCGACAGCAAGGCCGGCAAGGCGGCGATGGCGGCATCGAAATCATGCAGCATCAGGCGCGCCTGCTGGCGCACGATGCCGCGGAATTCCTCCATGCCGACCTCCTGCCGGTATTGCGGCTTGATCAATTTGAGGGCCAGGTTGACCCTGCGCTCGTCGGCGATCATGCGGAAGCGGTAGATATAGAACAGCGCGCGCACGGCCGCTTCCACCAGGCCGCCCCGCTGCATGTCCTCGTCCATCTTGCGCGTTTCGCAGCGCACGTATTCGCAATGCTCGGGCGAGATGCCGGGATGGGGGCGCGGCGGCGTGGCATCGCCGATGGCCTGTCCCGTCAGCGCCTGCACCAGGGGCGAGCCGTAGACCAGGTCGAAGGTGGTTTCCTGCACAGTATCGCGCCAGTCGCGCCAGCCGTTCAAGCCGGCCGTGATGGCGCCGGAAACGGCTTCCTGCATGGCCAGCAGCGGATTGTCGGGCGATACCGGCTGGCGGTGGGCGCGCACTTTTTCCGCCTCCTTGGCCACCAGCCTGGCCAGCGGATTGTGATCGGTCCAGCGCTCGTACGACACGCGCAGCGGATGCGCAAGCTGCAGGAAGCGCGCGGTCTGCGGCGTGACCATGGCGCGTACCCACGGCTGCGCGAACGTGCGGTACAGGGCCAGGTTCACCTCGGACACGCGCGCGGCGGCGGCGAACTTGCGGTCGTTTTCCACGCTCGGCTGCACGATGGCGCGCACGTCCTCGATGCCGCGGTGCTCGACCTGCAGCACATAATCGCCGCTGGCCAGGTCGGCGTTCGGCGTGTCGGGCGTCTTGTCGACGATCCTCGCTTCGTAGATACCGGCCGGCAGCAGGTTGATCAGGTCGATATTGCTGGCGAATTTCTGGTGTTCCTTGTGCCCCACCTTGGCCGAAACGAAGATGCCCAGGTGGCCGATGCTGTCATGCACGGCGTAGACGATGGTCTGGTCGTGCATCAGCACGTCCTTGTCGTCGCGGTACAGGTCCGTGATCCAGCCCAGCGCCTGCGGCGGCGGCGTGATGTTGTCGCCATTCGAGCAGAACACGACGATGGGCGAACGGATATTGCGCAAGTCCAGGCGCACGCCGTCGGAGGTGATCAGTTCGGCCGTGGCCAGGCGGTTGCCGATGAACAGATTGTCGACGATGTACTGCATCTCGACGTCGTTCAGGAAGACGTGGCCGCCCCAGTATTTTTCAAATTCCAGGTAACGGGGCGCTTCCGTATCGATGTTCGCGTACAGGTTGTACTGCTTGCTCCACAGGGTGTTGGCCGGGTTGAGCTTCTCGAAATTTTGCACCAGGCTGGCGCCGTCGAAACGGCCGTTGCCCAGGTCGCCCGCCAGCGCCGTGGCCCAGCTGCCGCCCATCAGGCCGCCCGCGTAGCGCATCGGGTTGCGGCCATGCCAGCCGGCCCAGTAGGACACGGGCGCGCCGGCCACGATGATGGGACCGAACAATTCCGGGCGCATGGCCGCCGTCATGAGGATTTGCCAGCCCGCCTGGCAATTGCCGATGACGACGGGCTTGCCTTCGCTGAGCGGATGCAGGGCGATGACTTTTTCCAGGAATGCCGCCTCCGCGTGCATCACGTCCTCCACCGTCTGTCCCGGCACGGGATCGGGCAGGAAGCCGATGAAGTAGCACGGATGGCCGGCGCGCAGGGCCACGCCGATCTCGCTCTCGGCCTTGAAGCCGCCGATGCCGGGACCATGGCCGGCGCGCGGATCGACGACAACAAACGGGCGCTTCGATGGATCGGGCTCGGGCGCATCGGGCGTCAGGATGCGCGCCAGGCCGTAGTTGACGGGGCGCGCCAGCTCCAGGCCGGACATCACCAGTTCGGCGGGGAAGTCCAGCACGTTCGGCACTTCCTCGGCCAGGTGCTCCTGGTACTGGTTGCCGCGCCGGCGCATCACGTCCGCGTACAGCACGATGCGCTGCCACGAGTCGCGCGCATAATCGCCCAGCATGCCCAGGGACGGCAAGCCGCCGGTGGAGAAAAATGGTGCAGCTTCGGTCTTCATGGCTATCCTTTTCATGCAAAAAACGCCGGACCATTCCGGCGCGGGGGGCTACGCCATCTGGCTGATGGTCTTGCGAAAGCGCGCCAGCGCGAAGGTAAACAGGGCCGTGCCGATGGCCAGCAGGGCCAGGAACGGTTTCCACACCACGTCGATGCCGGCGCCCCGGTACAGGATCGCCTGGCTCAATTCGACGAAATGCGTGGTCGGGGCGATCAGCATGATGTTCTGCACCAGCTCGGGCATGCTTTCACGCGGCGTGCTGCCGCCCGAGAGCATCTGCAGCGGCAGCAGCACGAGAATCAAAAGCATGCCGAACTGCGGCATGCTGCGCGCCACGGTGGCGAGGAAAATCCCCATCGAGGTGGTGGCAAACAGGTGCAGGGCCGCGCCGCACAGGAACAGCGCGATCGAGCCTTCGATCGGTACGTGCAGCATGCCGCGCACCACCAGGTTCAGCGACAGGGCGGCGGCCAACAGCACCACCAGGCCCATCGACCAGACCTTGGCCAGCATGATCTCGGCCGGCGTCACGGGCATCACCAGCAAATGCTCGATGGTGCCGTGTTCGCGCTCGCGTATCAGGGCCGCGCCCGTCAGGATGATCGACAGCATCGTCACCTGGTTGATCAGCTCCATCAGCGAGCCAAACCACGCCTGGCTCAGCGAGGGATTGAAGCGCGCGCGCATCACCAGCTCCACGGGCGAGACGGTCGCGCCCCGGTAGCGCTTGGCGAATTCGGCTATTTCACCGGCGACGATCTGCTGGATGTAGCCGCTGCCGCTGAAGGCCTGGCTCATGCGCGTGGCGTCCACGTTCAGCTGCAATTCCGCCTGGCGCCCGCCCAGCACGTCGGCCTGCAGCTTGGGCGGGATCGTCAGCACGAAGGTGTACCGGCCCGCATCGAGGCCCGCATCGACCTGGCTCTGGTTGATCATGGCCGGCGGCGTGAACTGGGGTGGGAAGAAGGCCGAGGCGATGCGCCCGGACAGGGGCGAGCCATCCTCGTCGACGATGGCGATCGAGGCCATGTGCAGGGTTTCCGGCTTGGCCGTGGCGGCCACGTAGATGGCCAGGGTGAACGTGTAGAGGATCAGGATCAGCATCATCGGATCGCGGATCAGGCTCCAGATTTCCTTCACGCCCAGGCGGTAGATGTTTTCAAGGTGGCGCATATCAGCTCTCCTGTTTCTTCAGCAGCGCCACCGTCACGCCGAGGATCACGGGAATGGCGACGAGCAGGGGCCAGAACGAGGCGTGCAGGTCGCCGAAGCCCAGCGCCTTGTTGAATACGCCGCGGCTGATATTGAGCATGTGCGTGGCCGGGTACATCAGGCCGATGGCCTTGCCCACGCCTTCCATCGACGAGACGGGATTGAGCAGGCCGGAAAACTGGATGGCCGGGATCATGGTGCCGATCATGGTCACGAACAGGGCCGCGATCTGGCTGCGCGTAAAGGTCGAGGCGAACAGGCCGATGCCCGTGGCGCAGATATTGAAGATGAAGGTGGCGCCGATCAGGGTCGGCAGGCTGCCCTTGATCGGCACGCCGAAGGCGGTGACGGCCAGCAGGGCCATGAGGACGAAGTTGAACATGGCCAACACGACGTAGGGCACCTGCTTGCCGAGCAAGAATTCCAGGCGCGTGACGGGCGTCACGTACAGGTTGATGATGGAACCGAGTTCCTTTTCGCGCACCACGGACAGCGCCGCCAGCATGGCCGGCAGCATCAGCAGCAGCAGCGGTATCACGGCCGGCACCATGGCGGGCAGGCTTTTCACGTCCGGGTTGTAGCGGTAGCGCGTCTGGATGGCGACGGGGTTGCTCATCGTGATGCCGTAGCGGTGCAGGGCCTGGTCGGCCAGCCACAGCTGATGCATGCCCTGCACGTAGCCCTGCACGGTTTCGGCGCGCATCGGCATGGCGCCGTCGATCCACGCGCCCACCTGCGCCGGCGCGCCGCGCTGCACGTCGCGCGCGAAGCCGGGCGGAATCTCGATGGCCAGCGACAGTTCGCCGCTGCGCATGCGCTTGTCGATATCGGCATAGTCGCGCAGCGGCGGGCGCTCGACGAAGTAGCGCGAGCCGGCCAGATTGTTCGTGTAATTCTGGCTCAGGGTCGTCTGGTCGTGGTCGAGCACCGCATAGCTCAAGTCTTCGACGTCCAGACTGATGCCGAAGCCGATGACGAACAGCAGCAGCACCGAACCGCCCAGCGCCAGGGTCAGGCGCACGGGGTCGCGGCGCAATTCCAGCGCCTCGCGCCACATGTAGCTGAGCATGCGGCTCACGCTGAAACGGCTGCGCCGGTGCTGCGGCGCCGGTGCCGTTTCCTGCGGCACGGACGCCGGCGTTTCCTGCACTGTCGCCGCTGCCGTACCGCCGCCCGCCTCTTCCAGGTAGGCGATGAAGGCCGCCTCCAGCGACGGCGCGCCCTTCTTGCGCACCAGTTCGGCCGGCGCATCGCTGACCAGCACTTTACCCGCGTGCATCAGCGAGATGCGGTCGCAGCGCTCGGCCTCGTTCATGAAGTGGGTGGAAATGAAGATGGTGACGCGGTCGCGCCGCGCCAGTTCGATCATCAGGCGCCAGAAATTGTCGCGCGCGATGGGGTCGACGCCGGACGTCGGTTCGTCGAGGATCAGCATTTCCGGCTTGTGCACCATGGCCACGGCCAGCGACAGCCGCTGGCGTATGCCCAGCGGCAGGCTGTCGGGCAAGTCGTCCATCACAGCGCGCAAGTCGAAGCGCTGCGCCATTTCGTCGATCCTTGCCGCGATCTCGCCCTCCGGCACGTGGAACAGGCGCGCGTGCAGCACCAGGTTCTGGCGCACCGTCAGTTCGCTGTACAGGGAAAACGCCTGCGACATGTAGCCGACCCTGCGGCGCGTGTCGATGTCGTTGGAATCGACTTCCTTGCCGAACAGCCAGGCCTTGCCCTCGGTCGCCGGCAGCAAGCCCGTGAGCATCTTCATGGTGGTCGACTTGCCGCAGCCGTTCGAGCCGAGAAAGCCGAAGATCTCGCCGCGGCCGATGCGGAAATTCACATGGTCGACGGCCGTGAAGTCGCCGAAGCGCATGGTCAGGTCTTGCGCCTCGATGGCGACGTCCTGCGCGCTGGCAGGGTCCAGCGGCGTGATCACGACGGGCTGGTGGCCGGCGCGCTTGGCTTCGGGCAGCAGCTTGATGAAGGCCGCCTCCAGGTTGCCGCTTTCGGTGCGCGCCAGCAGTTCGGCCGGCGTGCCCGTATCGAGCACCTTGCCGTCATCCATGGCGACTAACCAGTCGAAGCGCTGCGCCTCGTCCATGTAGGCGGTGGCCACCATCACGCTCATCTGCGGGCGCTGCACGCGGATGCCGGCGATCAGGTCCCAGAACTGGGCGCGCGCCAGCGGATCGACGCCGGTGGTCGGCTCATCGAGAATGAGCAGGTCGGGATCGTGGATCAGGGCGCAGCACAGGCCCAGCTTCTGCTTCATGCCGCCCGACAGCTTGCCCGCCGGGCGCGCGAGGAAGGGCTGCAAGCCCGTGCTGCGGGTCAGCTGGTCGATGCGGCGGCGGCGCTCGGCCGCGTCATGGCCGAACAGGCGCGCGAAAAACTGCAGGTTTTCCTCGACCGACAGGGTCGGATACAGATTCTTGCCCAGGCCTTGCGGCATGTAGGCGATGCGCGGGCAGACGTCGTCGCGGTGGCGCGCATCGCGCATGTCGCCGCCCAGCGCCATCACGCTGCCCTGCTGCACGGCGCGCGCGCCGGCCACCAGCGACAGCAAGCTCGATTTGCCCACGCCATCGGGGCCGATCAGCCCCACCATGCGGCCGGCCGGCACGTCGAGGTCGATGCCGTCGAGCGCCACCGTCTTGCCGTAATGCTGGCTGACGCCCTTGATGCTGACGACAAAGGAAGTCACGTCCATGCTCACTGCGGAACCTTCGCCGTCAGTTCAGCGGGCCATGGCTGCTTCGCATCGAGGCGCACCCAGGCCACGCCGGGCAAACCCACCTTGACCAGGGCCAGGTGCTTTTGCAGCAGCTCGCGGCTGATCTGTGCCTTCACGCGGAACATCAGCTTCTGGCGCTCGCTGGCCGTTTCCACCGTCTTCGGCGTGAACTGCGCGCTGGCGGCGACAAACGAAATCGTGGCGGGAATCACGTAATTGGGCGCCGCGTCGAGGATGAGGCGCACCTCGCCGCCCATCGCCACCTTGCCTGCCGCCGTCTCGGGCAGGAAGAAGGTCATGTAGACGTCCGACAGGTCGACCAGGTTGAGCACCTTGCCGCCGCCGGCCAGCACTTCGCCCTGCTGCGCCACCAGGTATTGCACGCGGCCGTCGCGCGGCGCCGTCAGTTGGCCATCGGCCAGGTCGGAATCGATGCGCGCCGTGGTCGCCTCGGCGGCGACGACGGCGGAACGCGAACCGACCACCTGCGCTTTTGCCGCATCGATGGCCGCCTGCGCCGCCGTCACTTGCGCCTTGGCCGCATTCAGGGCGGCGGCCACGCTGCGCACGCGGGCGCGGTCGTCGTCGAGTTCCTGCACCGAGGAAGCGCCTTCCTTCGACAGGGTTTCGGAACGGGCCAGGCGGCGTCTGGCCGCATCGAGTTCGCTTTCGCGCTGCGCCACCATGGCAAGCGCGGCCGCCTTGTCACTTTCGCGCACGGCCACCTGCGCCTGCGCGCCGACCACGGCATCGGACGCCTGCTGCTGGCGCGCGCGCGCCTCGTCGCGCTGGGCCGTCAGCGAGTCGACCTGCATGGTGGCCAGCGGCTGGCCCGCCTTGACGAAGTCGCCCTCGCGCACGAGGATCTCCTTGACCCGACCGGCCAGCTTGGTGGCGACGTCGACTTCCGTTGCCTCGATGCGGCCATTGCCGCTGACAAAACCTTCGCCAGGGCCCGTGGGGCGCATTTTTTGCCAGGCCACGTAGCCCAGCACGAGAACGGCCACGACCAGCGCCGCGGGGATGAGTTTTTTCTTCAGTTGTGGAGTCATGGTATCGGGGCGATCAAATTAGTGGGTGGAAGCGGCGGCGGGTGCGGGTGCGCCGCCGCCCAGAGCCGCGTACAGGCTGACCTGGCTGGACAGCAGCGCGCGGCGCGTCTGCACCAGTTGCTGCTCGACCGTCAGCAGGTCGCGCTGCGCATCGAGCACTTCCAGGTAGGGCGCGGCGCCGTTGTCGTAGCGCAGCTTGGCCAGGCGCGCGCGTTCGCTCTGCGCGGCCAAGGTGGTCTTGCCGATATCGACCTGCAGCGCCAGCCAGCGCCGGTTCGACAGCGCGTCGGCCACTTCGCGGAAGGCGCCCTGCACGCTCTTTTCATAATTGGCCACGGCCACGTCGCGGCGTACCTCGGCCAGGTCCATATTGGCGCGGATGCGGCCCGCGTCAAAGATCGGCAGCACCAGGCGCGGCGCGAAATTCCAGGCCCCGCTGCCCGAGTCGAACAGGCCGCTCAATTCCGCGCTGGCCGTGCCATAAGCCGCCGTCAGCGAAATAGTGGGGAAGAAGGCGGCGCGCGCGGCGCCGATATTGGCTTGCGCGGCGCGCAGCTGGTGCTCGGCCGCGATCAGGTCGGGGCGCTGCGTGAGCAAGGCCGAAGGCAGGCCCGCATGCAGCGGCTGCAGCACGCTGGCGTCGTCGAAGCGGCTCACCTCGCCAGCCACCGGCGTCAGGTCGACGGGGCCGCCCACCAGCTGGGCCAGCGCGTGCGCCTGCACGGCGCGCGCCTGCTCCAGCTGGGCCGACAGCGACAGGGCCTGGCTGAGCAGGGTTTCCACCTGCGTCAGGTCCAGCTTGGAAATCGACCCCACCTCGAAGCGGCGCGTGAAGATGCGCAGCGACTCGGCGCGGCTGTCGACGGTGGCGCGCGCCAGTTCCACGCGCTCGTCGAGTTCGCGCAAGCCCAGGTAGCCATTGGCTACCTGGGCCACCAGGGCCACGCCGACGGCGCGGCGCGCCTCGTCGCTGGCCAGCAGGGTTTGCAGGGCGCTGTCCTTCAGGCTGCGCACCCTGCCCCAGAAATCGAGTTCCCAGGCGCTCACGTTCAAGCCCGCCTGGTACTGCGCGCTCGTCATGGCGCGGCCCGTCGGACTCAAGTCGTCTGGCACGCGCGCGCGGCTGCCGGAGGCGCCCAGCGCGATGGTGGGAAATTGTTCGGCGCGCTGGATGCCATACGCGGCGCGCGCCTCTTCCACGCGCAGCGCGGCGATGCGGATGTCGCGGTTGCCGGCCAGCGCCTGCGCAATCAGCGCCTGCAGGCGCGGATCGGCAAAGTAGGCTTGCCAGGCGACGTCGGTCGCCCGCGCGCCGGCCGGATCGGTTTCCGGATACTGCGCCGCCACGGGCAGCGGCGGCGGCGCGTACGGCGGCGCCAGCGAGGCGCAGCCGGCCAGGGCCAGCGTGGCAGCCAGCGCGGCCATCCTGGCGCGGTTGGACAAAGTAGAAACAGCCATGATCATCGTCTTCCAGTCAATTCAGAATGTTGTAGCCGCCATCGACATACAGGGTGCCGCCCGTGATGGCGCGCGCGCCGTCGCCGGCGAGGAAGGCGCACAGCGCGCCCACGTCCTCGATGGTGGCCAGGCGGCGCATGGGTGAGCGCTCGATGGCGTCGGCCATCAGGCGGTCGAAATGGGCGATGCCGGAAGCGGCACGCGTCTCCAGGGGGCCCGGCGAGATGGCGTTGACGCGGATGCCTTGCGGGCCCAGTTCGGCGGCCAGGTAGCGCACCGACGCTTCCAGCGCCGCCTTCACGGGCCCCATCAGGCCATAGTCGGCGATGACTTCCTCGGCGCCCAGGTAGCTCATGGTGGTCAAGCTGCCGCCGTCGCGCATCAGGGGTTCGGCCAGCTTCGCCATGCGCATGAAGGAATGGCAGGAAATATCCATCGCCTGCGCGAAACCGTCGGCCGAACTGTCCGTCACGCGGCCATGCAAGTCGTGTTTCGGCGCGTAGGCAATGGAATGCACGACGAAATCGATGGCGCCCCACTGCCGTTCGATCTGCGCGAACAGCGCCTCCAATTGACCCGGCACGGCCACGTCGAGCGGCGCCATGATGACCGCCTGCACTTGCTGCGCCAGCGGCTCCACGTGCGCTCTGGCCTTGTCATTGAGCCAGGTCACGGCCAGTTCGGCACCGGCCGCGCGCAGCGCGCTGGCGCAGCCCCAGGCGATGCTTTGCGCATTGGCGATGCCGACCACCAGCCCACGCTTGCCCTGCAAGGGCAAGTGCGGGCGCAAGTCGGCCGTCATGCCTGGACCGGACGCAAGGCGGGCCACGGCGTGGCCGCCTGCACGCAGCGCACCGCGCCGGCACGCATGGCGGCCGCGCTCATGGCCAGGGTCACGCCGCCGGCGCGCGCATACGGCAAGGCAATCGGTGTGTGGGGATGGAGGGTATTGCACGCGTCAGGCGCGGGGGTGTGCATCTTCATGAATCGGCTTCCGTCACTGAAATTCGAGGCCGGCACCAGTGCATTCTCGGGGAACTGGTACAGGGCGAAAATTACTCTACAGCATTTAGATACGTGATTCGCGATGAGTCCGGTCCGCATGCTTATCGTTTTGAGCTAGGTCAACTATAAGTGCGATTGCGGCGATGCAACATTGATATACATCAAATTCTACATCAATATTATTTAAATGAACTAATTGACAAGCAATCGAATCGCGGTGCTTATTTGACAATATCGCGGGGCTGGCGCACAAAAAGGCGGCCGTGCAAAAGGGAGGGGGATTGCCTGAAAAACAAGCGGCGTGGCGCCTTGGCGCGCGGCGCAAGGCGGGGGAACGGTGAAACGGGGGCCATGCTATTGCGATGCAACATGGCCCACCATGCTTACTCCACCGATATGAACGGCATTATTTTCCCGCTGCCGGGACGGGACGCGAATACAAGTCGATGATGGTGCTGATGCCATCCTGGCATACGGAACAGAAGGTCTCGCTGCGGTCGAACATGATGCATTGCATCTCGGGACGGTAATAGCCGGACGATTCATAGTTCGCGCCTTCGAAGGCGCCCACCGCATGGCGCTGCGGCGCCTTCGAGAACAGCTGCTGCGTGTACGCCAGGTCGGCTTTGAACAAGCCGCTCATCTCGCTTTCCGGGCGGTTGGCCGCGCGCAGGGCGGCGCGCTGCTTCTGGTATTCACGCGCATGGCTGTCGTACGCTTCCTTCGGCCAGGGCGTCGGCAGCGGCGTGCCGGCCTTGACGTGGCTCTTCCATTTCAGCTTGGACGGATCGCGCAGCGCCGTGGCGTTCGGCTCCCATGGCTCCTGGCGCTCGCCGTTCGACTGGTAGGCCACGGGCGAAGTGTAGTACTCGTCGGCCAGGCCGGCGAAATGGTGGCCGAATTCATGCACGAACAGGTAATTGGCCCAGTCGTTGTTCGCTGCCGCCGTGCTGAACTGGCCGAAGATGCCGCCGCCGCCGTAGGTATCGTTATTGACGAGGATTTCGATGAATTCGTACGGCGCGTACTGCGCCAGGTCGCGCAGCGCGCGGTTGTCCGTCGTCAGCACATAGCGCTCGCTGCCGAAGATGTCGTAGCGCGTGCCCAGCGGCGAAGCGTGATGCACGCCCGTCGATGGACGCGACACGCCCGATTCCTGCGTCGGCGCGGCCATGGCCCACACATTGAAATCATTGGCCCGCTCGCGGAATGGCGAGACGGTAAACAGGTGCTCGGCCAATTTGCGCGCCGTCGCTTCGAACTTGCCCATTTCGGCGGCCGTGTAGCCATCGCCCATGATCAGCAGGTCGACCTTGTCGCTGGATGGCCCGCTGACGCGGATCGGGATAGGCTTGACGGGCGCCGGCGGCTGCTTGCGGATCACGTCCTGCGCGGCAGGATCGACGTCGGTGCTCCACACAATGGAAAACAGGCCGCGCTCGTCGCGTTTCAGGATGCGCACGCGCACGGGGTGCTCGGGCTGCGGGAAGCGCACAGATTCCTGGAAGGCGCGCGTGGTGGTTTTCGCCTCGTCGGTGCTGGCCCACTCGCCGAAGATGGTGGAAAAGCCGCGCGAGTACAGCACCTTGCCCGACTTGATGTCGACCACTTCCAGCATATTGTTGCCGCGATTGCTGTCGTCGATGGGACGCGCCAGGTTGCCCGGCCATGGCAGGGGTTCGACCAGCACGCGTTCGACCGCATAGTGCTCGCCCAGCGCATTGCCGCTGTGCTGGTAATCGAGGCGCATGGTGGCCGGCTGGGCAGCATTGGCCGCTTGCGCGGCAGGAACGATGCCGGCGGCCAGCGCCAGCGCGCACAGAAGGGATCGGATCGGGGTCTGCTGCATCTCATTCCTAACACGGTAGAAAAACGGGTAAATGAAACGGTTTTCCGAACAAACAGCGGCGCCAGCGGCGGGCATGGAAAAATCCGGTGCGGCACATTGTAGCGACAGGAACGAGGCGTGCAAAGCACCCAACTTGACCGCGCCGCGCAATCCCTTTATATTAGACTGACTAGTCAATTAATTAAAAGGAGAGCAAACCGCCATGCGCACCATCGATCCGGGCAAACACGCGGCACGCCGCGACGCCATTCTCGCCGCCGCGCGCCACTGCTTCGCGCGCAAGGGCTTTCACCAGACCAGCACCGCCGCCATCTGCGCGCAGGCGGGCATGAGTCCCGGCAACCTGTTTCACTATTTCCCCACCAAGCAAGCCATCATCGCCGCCATCGTCGACCAGGAAGGCAGCGAGACGGCCGCCTATTTCGCCGGCGTGCAAGGCAGCGCCGATGCGTACGGCGCCCTGCTCGACTTCATGGACCTGGTGCTGGCGCTGGCGGCCGACGGGGACTTTGCGGGACTGGCGCTGGACATTGCCGCCGAGGCGATGCGCGACACGGATATCGCGGCCAGGGTGGCGCGCAATGACGCCAGCCTGCGCGGCGGCCTGCAAACCTTGCTGTCAGAGGCGGCGGCGGCAGGCCAGATCGACGCCGCGCTGGACGCCGCGCAAACGGCCGGCTGGATCGCCGCGCTGATCGACGGCATCTTCAACCGGGTCGCCGTCGATCCCGATTACGCGCCGCTGGCGCAGCGTGCCAGTTTGCACCTGCTGCTGACGCGCTTCCTGCGCCCTGCCCTGGCATGAGCGCCGCCATGCCAACCCTGCCCACGCGCATCGCCGACGTCGACGCCCTGCGCGGCTGCGCCCTGTTCGGCATTTTGGTGGTCAATATCGGCGCCTTCGCCACGCCCTGGTTCGGCCTGGGCTTGACCGATCCCGCCTTTCACGGCGGCGTCGACCGCGCCACGCATTTCCTCGTCGCGCTGCTGTTCGAGACCAAGTTCTACCTGCTGTTTTCCTTCCTGTTTGGCTACAGCTTCACCTTGCAGATGCAGGCGGCGGCGCGCGCCGATGCGCCATTCGTGCCGCGCATGCTGCGCCGACAGGCGGGCCTGTGGCTGATCGGCGCCCTGCATGCCGTGTTCCTGTTTCATGGCGACATACTGACCACCTACGCCGTGCTGGGCATCGTGCTGCTGGCGCTGCACCGTTGCGGCGAACGCCAGGCGCTGTCCCTGGCCCTGGTGCTCGTCGCCGTCTGCGCCGCGTTCTGGGCAGGCATGGCCTGGCTGCAAAGCCTGCAGCCGGCGGGCGACGCGGCGGACAACGCCGTGGCGATGGCGCAAAAGGCGGCAACGGCGCTGGCCGCCTACCGCGCCACGCCGGCCGCCGTCGTCAATCAGCACTTGCGCGAACTGAGCGACATCTGGATCGTCCTGCTGCTGGTGCAGGCGCCGTGCGCGCTGGCCATGTTCCTGTGCGGCCTGGCCGCCGGCAAGCGCGAGATGCTGCTGCACGCGGCCGACTATCTGCCGCTGCGCCGCCGCCTGCTGTGGGCCGGCGCGCTGGCGGGACTGCCCGGCGCCGCCTTGTATGCGTGGACCTCCGTGTATGGCGACAGCCAGGCATGGCAGGTGGCGGGACTGGCCGTGGGCCTGGCGAGCGCGCCGCTGCTGGCGGGCGCCTACCTGGCATTGGCGCTGGCTCTGTTCGAACGGCTGCGCGACGGCACGCTGTTTGCGCTGCTGGCCGATACGGGCCGCATGGCCCTGTCGAACTACCTGCTGCAGTCGGCTGTCTGCGCCTGGCTGTTCCTCGCGTATGGCGCGCGCTTGATGGGCAGCGTCTCGCCGCTGGGCGCCCTGGCGCTGGCCGTCATCATCTTCAGCCTGCAGCTGCCCCTGAGCCGCTGGTGGCTGCGCGGCCACGCGTATGGCCCCGTCGAGTGGCTGCTGCGGGCCTTGACGATCGCCGCGTGGCCGCGCTGGCGGCGCAGCGGCGCCGCTTATTTGTAGCGGTACAGCGGCTGGCGCAGCTGGATGGGGCGGATGTCGAGGCGCAGCTTGAGCACCGAATACGCTTCCGCCTCGGTCGAGCTGTAGCCGACGCTGTTGACCGTTTTACTGAAGCGGAACTCGAAGCCCAGGTCCGGGTACGGGTCGCGCGGGTTGCCGAAGGCGATGCCGATGGCTTCCTGCTGCGCGTTGTCGATCAGATTGCCCATCAGGTCGAGCACGGCGTTGTTGCCGAGGATATCGTTGGTAAACACGGGCTCGCGCATGTCGGGCTGGTTCGGATCGAGCTTGTTGTCGGCCTTGTCCGGCGAGGGCGTAAACACGCGCGTGACGAGGTTGAACTTGTCGCCCCGGTCCAGATAGCTGATGGCCGCATTGCTGATATTGAAATTTTTCACGCCGCGGTCGCTGATGGCGCCCGACAGGTCGATCAGCAGCGCGCCGCTGTAGCCGATCACTTCCACGTCGCGCATGGCGTCGACCACCATGGCGCTGTTTTCATCGATGCCCAGTCCCAGGTGATAGCCTTTTTTCAGCATCACGGGAATCATGCGCGCAAAGCGCCCGCGCACCAGCAGATGCTGGTCGACGAAGACGTCGCTGCCGATGAAGCCCAGGCCGGGCGCGATCTCGCGGCCGTCCGTGACGCCCATCTTGAGCATGTCGAGCACGGGCTTGGCGTCGTAGAACATGGTCGTGCTCATGATGGCCGCGCCGGCGCTGGAACCGGCGATCACGCCGCCGTTGCGGTAGACCGACCAGATGGCTTCCAGCGCGGCCGTGCGGCTGCCGTCCGGGCGCAGCAAGGCTTGCGTGATGCGCCCCTGGTCGCCGCCGGCAAAATAGATGCCGGTGGCCGACTTGATCTGCGTGACGATGGCCGGATCTTCGGCCGCCTTGCGGTAATCGCGATTGGCCAGCTTGACGGCCAGCGGCACGAAAAAGGCGTCCGCGCCATATTGATTGAGCTTCCTGATGATACTTTCACCCGATTTTTCCGGGTTCATCGCGGCCGAAGCCAGCACGGCGATGCGCGCGCCTGGACCGCCCGACAACTTGACGATACGCTGCCAGACTTCGGCATTGTCGGCGCGCAGGCCGCCGCCGATGATGACGAGCGTGCCCTGGGGCGCGCTGCCGATGGCGCTGCCGCCGGGCGCCGCCACGGCAGGGAAGCTGCACAATGCCAGCGCGAACAGCAGCGCGGCGCAAAAGGTGTGATACCGGCTTGAGAATGATTTCATGGTGCCTTTCAAATACAAGAAAAGGGGCGCACACTGCTTGATACAGGCATGCGCCCTTGCTGCCAAAACTGCTGCTTGCAACCCAACTGCGATACTACCCGCCGCGTGTGACAGCGGTATTGCGGCATTTCCTGCTTTTTTGCCTTATTTGAAGCTGTAATTGGCGCTCGCATAAAAGCGCCGTCCGCGCGGGTCCGTGTAGCTGGGGTCATAGCCGGACAGGAAAAAGTACGCCTGGTTCGAGTACGGCGGGCTGGTATTGAACAGATTCTGTATGCCGGCGCGCAGCTTGAACTGCTGGCTGACCGCATACGCGCCCGACATGTCCCACAGCGTGTACGCCTTCACGCGGTTCGGCTTGACCACGCTGCCGTCGTCCGTGTTGATGGCCGAATTCTGGTCATCGTAGCCGCTCGAATACGTGTTCGACAGGCTGGCCGAATACGGCCCGTTGTCCCAGTCCAAGGTGATCGTGTGGCGCCAGCGCTGCACCACGCCATCCGTGACGAAGCGGTTGAGATTGCTGACAAAGATATCGCCAGGGCTGGTCTGGATTTTTGAGCCGAGCACATACGTGCCGCTCAGGTGCCCGCCAAAGCGTCCCCATGCCGTTTTCACGCCGTGCAGGTCGGCCGTGATATCGATGCCCGAGGCTTTTTGCGCGCCGCGGTTTTCCTTGCGCAGCTCGATGTAGTCGATTTCATTGTCCTCGTTGCGGTGCACGAGGTTGCCGTACTTGGCCAGGTTCCCCAGGATGATGTCGTCGCCGATTTCGCTGATCAGGTCCGTGCGCTTGATGTTCCAGTAATCGACACTGAAGGTCCAGTGCTGGTCCGGTTCGAGCACCAGGCCGGCCGAGAACTGGCGGCTGCGTTCCGGTTTCAGCTTGTCATTGCTGTAGCGGCGCGTGTCCCAGTTTTGCGCGCAATCGGCATAATTGTTATCCACGGCGGCGCACAGCACGGGATCGGGCAAGGTTGCCGTGCTGCTGTAGACGGTGGGACGGTGCAGGTCCGACATCGACGGCGCGCGGAAACCCTTGCCGGCCGAGGCCCGCAGCAGCACCTGCTTGGCGGGCATGTAGGTCAGGCCCACCTTGGGGCTGAGGGCGCCGCCCACCTGCTCGTAATGGTCGTAGCGGCCAGACAACTGCGCCTGCCATTGTTTGCTGAACGGCAGCAGCAATTCGCCGTACACGGCTTGCACGTTGCGGCTGTCGCTGGTGCCCTTGCCGCCTTCCGGCGCCGCATCGTTGTTGATGTTGTCGCTCATCAGCAGTGCCGATGGACGGAACTCGGTGCGTTCGCGCCGCACTTCGCCGCCCACGGCCAGCGCCATGTCGCCGCCGCCCATGGCCATCAGCGCGCGCGAGGCCTTGAAATCCACTCCATCCATGGTGCCGCGCGCATGGCGCACCTCGTCGTCGACCTGGATGCTGTCGAGCAGTGCCCGGCCTTTCGCGCCGGAGGGCCCGAAGGGATTGATGTCGCCGGCGGCGATCCCCGCGATCAGCTTGTCGTACAGGACGTAGCCATGCGTATCGCGGTCCTTCACGACGTTGACGCTGTGATTGAAGCCCACGTCGTAATCCCAGCCGGCGAGCGTGCCGGTGGCACCCACCACGACGCGCTGGCTTTCGCTGGTCAGCTGGCTGGTGCGCATGCCCGCCTCGTTCAGGCGCATGCGCAGCTCCAGTTCGCGCTCCACCTGCTTGCCGTCGTCATCGACGATGGTATCGAAGCCGGCATTGGCCAGCTGCGGCACCTTGCTGTAATCGAGGAAGCCGGTCACGCGCGCCGACGATCCCACGTAATAGCTGCGCGAACGGCTCAGCGCCACTTCCGCATACAGCTGGTGATCGTTATTCAGTTTCAGCACGCCGCGCGTGAGCAGGTTCTGCTTGTCCGTCTTCGGATACAGCTCCGTGTCGCCCATGTAGTCGTAGGTGCAGGCATCGACGCCGCCCGTACCCGCCGGCAGATACAAGTTGGCCGGCGGCGCGCAGTCCGGAATCGCAAAATTGATCTGGCGGTTGGTGATCGGCTTTCCATTGAGCAGAAAACCGTTGTCCTGCAGGTGCTCGCGCTGGGCGCTGGACAGGCGGATATTCGCCGGACTGGTAAAGTTCGACAGCAGATGGCCCAGGCGCTGCGGGATCTGCAGGTTCGGGATGAACTTGCGCTGCGAAGAGCGCAGACGGTCCGTTTTTTGCAGGTCGGCCACGGCAAAGATATTGTAGCCATCGGCCGCCAGGTCGCCCGTGCCGGCCGTGATGCTGGCCGTGCGCTTGCCCGCGCCGCCTTCGTCGGTGCGGCTGCCGTAGACGTTCAGCTCCACGCCCTGGTAATCCTTGCGCGTAATGAAATTGATGACGCCGCCGATGGCGTCCGTGCCGTACAGGGCCGAGGCGCCGTCGAGCAGCACTTCCACGCGCTGCAGGGCGGCGGCGGGAATGTTATTGAGGTCCACGCCCGCATCGTCGCCGGGCGAGGCAAAGTTGGCCATGCGCCGGCCATTGAGCAGCACCAGGGTCGACGACGTGCCCACGCCGCGCAGGTTGGCGCTGTTGAAGCCGCGCTGGTCGCCGCCCACGTTGATGCTGGCGCCGTCCGTCAGGCCGCCCACGTTGGCCGACACGCGCGCCATCAGCTCGGCCGCCGTCGTCACGCCCGCCTTTTCGATCTCGGCACGCGTGATGACCTGCACGGGCAGCGCCGTCTCCGACTCCAGGCGCTTGATGGCCGACCCCGTGATTTCCACGCGCTGCATTTTTTTCGGCGCCGGCTCCACGTCCGGCCCCTGCTCCTGGGCCCGCGCGCCGCCGGCCAGCATGCCCAGCGCCGCCGACACGCTCAAGGCGCCCAGCGCCAGCCGCACGCCTTGCGCCAGCAGCGACTCGCGTGGCAAGGAGCCGCCATCCTGTCTTTTCATCTTCATTGCCTCTCTCCCCAATGGTGTACGTCTGATTTTTATCATGATTTTGGGACTGCTTTGCGTTGCTTTGAAGCTGTTTTCCGTGCGCCCTGCACGCCATGTTCGCCGCCATACAGATAGGCTGCGATGACGTCGCTCAAGCGGGCCGCTTTTTCAACGTTCTTTTTGTTCGACACCATCAGCGCCACGGCCAGCGCCTCGATCATGGCCAGCGCCGTGCTGGCGCTGCTGGGTAAAACGGGATGCGTGCTTTGCGCATACAGCGTGTGGTCGGCCAGTTCGGCCAGGGGCGATGCGGGCGAGTCGGTCAGCGCCACGATGCAGGCGCCGCGGTCGCGCGCGAAGCTGGCCAGGCCGATGCAGTCGAGCGTATAGCGGGGGAACGAGATCACCACCAGCACGTCGTGCTCCGTCAGGTTGACCAGGTGACCGGCCGCCACTTCCGAGCCGCCGATGCCCACCACTTCCACCACGTGCAGGCAAAACGGCTGCAGGTGCTGCACCAGCATGCCCGCCAGGTTGGCCGACAGGCCGAAACCCATCACGTACACGACCTTGGCGCGCGTCAGGCGGCGCACCACGGCCTGCATGGCGGGCGGCGACAGGGCATCGGAGGTGGCGGCGATGTTGGCAGCCGCATATTCCAGGCTTTCCGTGATCGGCGAGGTGGCGCGCGTGCGCCGTTCTATCGTGCGGCGCAGTTTGTCGACCGGCTGCAGCAGCGATTGCAGGGTTTCGGCCATGGCGCCGCGCATGGCCGAATAATTCTTCTGGCCGATGTCACGCGCGAAGCGGCTGATGGTGGCCGTCGACACCTGGCAGCTGTCGGCCAGTTCCTCGATGCCCAGCGCCGTCACGCGCATCTGGTTGCGCAGCAGGTAGTCGGCGATCTGCCGCTGCGAGGCCGAGCCGCCGGCCAGCACGTGCATCAGTGCCTGCCCCAGCGGCGATTGCGCGAACGCGGCATCGGGCGACGCCAGCGTGGTGGCAAGTGGCGTGGGGGCGCTGCTTCTGGCAGGACTGGCGGATGCTCTCATATCGCTGGCGGCCTGTGTTCTTGTGTGTGGCGAATGACGGATAAGGAGGCGAAAACGGGGCGCTCGAACTTACTGTACTCATATCAAAAAGAAAACTCAACAAATATTTGTAAAAGGATTTTCATTGATTTACTTCGTGAAAATATTGCTACATAATCGACCGGAATCCATCAACCGCGCCCCGTTTTGGGGCGAATTCACCATGCAAGTACGACAGCATCCCATCTCCACCGCGCACGCCAGCGTCTCCTGCCAATTGAGCAGCTTCCACTTCGGCACCGCGGCCGCCACCAGCCGCAGCGGCAAGAAGGTGTACATCCAGGCGGCGCTGCATGCGGACGAGGTACCGGGCATGCTGGTGTCGCAATTCCTGCGCCGCGAACTGCTGGTGCTGGAGGCGGCCGGCAAGGTGCACGGCGAAATCATCCTGGTGCCGGCCGCCAACCCGATCGGCCTGGCGCAAGCCATCCATGGCGCGCCGTTCGGCCGCTTCGACCTGACCACCGGCATCAACTTCAACCGCGCCTACCGCCACGTGGCCGATGAACTGAAAACCACGCTCGATGGCCAGCTGGGACAGGATGCGCAAGCGAACGTGGCGCTGATACGCGAGCATGCGCGCGCCGCCGTCGCCGCCTGGCGGCCGGGCACGGATGCGGAGACGCTGAAGAAAACCCTGCTGGGCATGGCCATCGATGCCGACATCGTGCTCGACCTGCATTGCGATAACGAAGCGGCCCTGCACATTTATACGGGCACGCCGCTGGCGGCGCAGATCGCGCCCCTGTCCGCGTTGCTGGGCGCGCGCGCCGTGCTGCTGGAACTGGCGGCCGGCGAAGAACCGTTCGACGAAGCCTGCAGCCGCTTGTGGTGGGATCTCAACGCGCACTTCCAGGGCCGCTATCCGATTCCCTCCGCCTGCCTGTCGACCACCGTCGAACTGCGCGGCGAAGTGGAAGTGAGCTACGCCCTGGCCGAACGCGACGCCGCCGCCCTGCTGCGCTTTCTCGCCATCGAGGGCGTGCTGGACATCGCCGGCGCCGGCGACGACCTGCCCGCGCCGCAATGTACGCCGACGCCGCTGGCCGGCGTGGAACCTATCCTCGCGCCGCATCACGGCGTGCTGGTCTACCTGCGCGAAATGGGCGACGTATTGGCCGCCGGCGACGCGGTGGCCGACTTGATCGACCCCGTCAGCGGCGAGACGACGACCTTGCGCTGCACCGTCGCCGGCGTCTTTTTTGCGCGCAGCGCCCACCGTCACGTCCTGCGCGGCATGAACGTCGGCAAGGTTGCAGGCAGCATCGCCTTCCGCGGCGGCAGCCTGCTGAGCCAATAAATGTCACCCATGAGAAAATTCAAGCTCCCCAATACCTTCGTCCTGCTGTGCGCCATCCTGGCCATGATCGCCCTGGCGACCTGGCTGGTGCCGGGCGGGAAATTCGACACCCAACTGGTCAACGGCAAGCAGCTGATCATCCCCGGTACGTTTCATTACGTAGCCAACAAGCCGCAGGGCCTGGCCGCGCTGATGATGGCGCCCATCAAGGGCTTCGTCGACGCCAGCCTGATCATCGGCTTCGTGCTGATCGTCGGCGGCGCCTTCGCCGTGCTGCAAAAAACGGAAGCCTTCGACTCGCTGATCAAGGCCATCGCCAAGGCCCATACCAGCTCGCGCTTCGTGCGCGCCGCCATCATCCCCGTCTTCTTCACGATGTTCTCGCTGGGCGGCGCCACCTTCGGCATGAACGAGGAAGCGATTCCCTTCATCCTGATCTTCGTGCCGCTGGCGCTGGCGCTGGGCTACGACACCATCACGGGCGTGTCGATACCCTTCATCGGCTCGCAGGTGGGCTTTTCCGCCGCCTTTTTAAATCCGTTCAACGTCGGCATCGCGCAGGGCATCGCGGGCGTGCCGATCTTTTCCGGCATCGGCTACCGCCTGATCGTGTGGGCCATCGCCACGGCGGTCAGCATCGTGTTTTTGATGTGGTACGCGGCGCGCATCAAGCGCCATCCGGAAAAAAGCCCGACCTACCTGCTCGATATCGAAAAGCGCAGCGAGCATTCGATGGACCTGGACAGCTTTGCCGGCATGACGCGCACGCACCGCGCCGTGCTGTGGATTTTCATGGCGACCTTGCTGACGATGGTCGTCGGCGTCGTCAAGTACGACTGGTTCATCGATGAAATCGCCGCCCTGTTCCTGGTGATGGCCATCATCGTCGGCCTGGTCGGCCGGCTCGACATGGACAGCCTGGTCGCATCCTTCGTGCAGGGCGCGCGCGACATGGTCAGCGTGGCGCTGGTCATCGCGCTGGCGCGCGGCACCATGATCCTGGCGCGCGACGCACAGATCATCGACACCATACTGCATGCATTGACGCCCCTGGTAGCGTCGTCGAGCCCCGTCTTCGCCGCGCAAAAGATGTTCTTCATGCAGTCGGTGATCAACTTCTTCATCCACTCGGGCAGCGGCCAGGCGGCGCTGACCATGCCCATCATGGCGCCGCTGGCCGACCTGGTGGGCGTGACGCGCCAGACGGCCATCCTGGCCTTCCAGTTCGGCGAATTCACCACGCCGATGATCCCCACGTCCGGCATCACCGTCGGCGTGCTGGCGCTGGCACGCGTGCCCTGGATTACCTGGGCCAAGTGGATGATCCCGCTGCAGCTGATCTACCTGGTGCTGGCGCTGCTGCTCTTGATTCCGCCGTGCCTGATGCACTGGCAATGAAAAAAGCCACGGCGCCGCACAGTCGCCGTGGCTTTATTTGCGATACGCCTGTCCGTACTTTCCATCGACACCGCCCTTTGCCCAGTCGGCCATCAGATCGTAAAACCCCGGCGTGATGATGGTGGCTTTGCGCGTTCCATCCGATGCCTGAGCATAGCTGCGCATGCCGTGATCGGCCTGCGGGAAGAGGTAGACCGAGATAGCCTGCCCCTGGCTGCGCAACGCCATCAAGCGCTCCACGGTGACCGCCGGCGGCGCCTGGCGGTCTTCCTCTGCCAAGGCCCATAACTGCGGCACCGCGACCTGGCGCAAGACCTGCACCGGATCTTGCGACCAGTCGACACCGAGCTTGTCGAACTGCGGCACGCCATTCTTGCGCAGCTCCTCGACCGGCATGCCCAGGAGCACGCCCGTGTAGCCTCCCTTGATGAGGACAAACCACGGTTCCTTGCCGAATCGCTGCTGAGCCTCGGACAAAGCATCGAGGCCATCCTTGTAGCCGGATTTCACCAACCGCGCCGTGATATCCGTCACGCTACGGGCCTTGGCAATGACGTCGCCGCCATAGCCTTTGTCCTGCAGTTCCCTGGCAACCTGCGCCGCGTCCTGCTCCGTGATATCGACCGCCAGGCCATAGCCGATGCCGATGAAGTCGGCCTTGGCGCGCGCTTGCGCCAGCGGGACGATCCAGCCGCCCTGGCTCACGCCTATCAGGCCGAAGCGGCCGTAACGACCTTGCGCCAGCCGTTTGGCTTCGCGCGACGCGGCCACCAGGTCATCGGCCAGGCGCGGAAAGTTCTGCGTATATTCCCCTTCGGACTGCCCGGTACCACGTTTGTCATACACGAAAACGGACACGCCCCGTCCGACCATCTGGTAAGGATCGCGCGCTCGGTCGATCCAGCCGCTGCCTTCGGAACCATGGGCATACACGACCAGCGGCGTGTCCTTGCCTGCGCCCGGCGCCTCCAACAAGCGTCCCGCGAGCATGATGCCGTTCGATTCAAAACGCGTATTCGATTCGGCCAGTGCCACTTTCGGCCAGCGCCCCTTGCCGCCGACAAGCACGGCGTCTTTTTCGCACGCGAGCAGCGCCCCGGCATCCTGCGTGTTGCCGACGGTCCCGTCGCTGAAGGTGTAACTGTATCCCTTGCCCCCATGGGTAATGGCGACGAAGTCCTTCTGGTCGTGGCGGAAAATGCCCGTCTCGCAAGGCGCCGGACTGAATGCATCTGGCATGGGTGCGCCAGTCGCCGTGAGCGACACGGCAAGGAGAGGCAAGAGAAGGGAAGAGGTCATGGAGTCAGGTTCCGATAGAGGGCTGTCGCGTGGTTGATCAAGAAAATCGCAATATCAGTATCAGGGCAGGACCCGGGCCGCGCACACCGCGCCGGCCGTTCAACGCCGATAAATATCGGGGAAATACCGCTCCATCAGCGTCTCCGGCCTGAGCGGCGCCGTAAAGCCGTAGCGCGCATACAAATCATGCGCCGTGCTGGTAGCCAGCATGAAGCGGCGCAAGCCCTGCAAGCCGGGATGCGCCATCACGGCCTCCATCAGGCGCTGGCTGTAGCCGCGGCCGCGGTATTCTTCCAGCACATACACGTCGACCAGATAGGCAAACGTGGCGTAGTCGGTGACCACGCGGGCGAACGCCACCTGACGGCCGTCCAGCGTGCCGCCAAAGCAGAGCGAATGGTCGATCGCGCGCTGTACGGTAGCCAGCGGGATGCCGATGGCCCATGTCGATTGCGTGCTGAGAAAATGGTGAATGGCTGGAACGTCGAGTTCCGCCTTGTCGGTGCTGATCATCAAATGTGACATCGCGCTGGCCCTGCTATCGTTGAAAAACACGATCATCGGCCTTTTTGCTGCGGCTGTCACCAGGGCTGGATAGAACCGGGGGCGCCGCCCGTTCTGCCTGTCCGTGATGCGGTGTTGCTGTTTGCTGCCGATGCTTCTTGTACTGCCTGCATGGCACTGCCGCGCTTACAGGGCGGCTTTTTCTTCGGCGCTCAAGCGCTTGGCGCTGACGTACACGGTGTGCATGGTGGCTTGATCGGCGCTGGCGGCGATGGCGGCGGGTGCGGCGCGGAACTTCGGCACGGCAGCGGTGGCCAGGCTGGTGGCGGCGGCGACGGCGATGATGGCAACGAAGATGGCTTCCATGTTTTTAGCGATGTTCATGATGGTGTCCTTTGGGTGGTTGGTTGTGTGTTGCGATGATTGAACTGTAGGCCGATCCCCCCTGAACTGCCATCGGATTGCGACCAAACGCACGATTCGCGGGACAGAATACAAAAAGCCCGGATGAAACGCACAACAGGCCATCGCCGTGGCATTTGAGGCTTGCCAGCCCCATTCCTGGCCATTTCAGCGCCCTGCAAGCCCCTAAAAGCCCTACCGCAGGCCAACCTTGTTTATAATCGCCCTACACTAAAGGACTTCTTTCATGACTGATCAATTCTCCAAAAAGGGCGAAGCCTGGTCGGCCCGGTTTTCCGAACCGGTCTCGGACCTCGTCAAGCGCTACACAGCTTCTGTATTTTTTGACAAGCGCCTGGCGCTGTTCGACATCGAAGGTTCGCTGGCCCATGCGGAAATGCTGCATGCGCAAGCCATCATCAGCCCGGCCGACTACGCGGAAATCCAGCGCGGCATGGCGCAAATCTCGCAGGAAATCGCCGCCGGCCAGTTCGAATGGCTGCTGGACCTGGAAGATGTCCACCTGAATATCGAAAAACGCCTGACCGAACTGGTGGGCGATGCGGGCAAGCGCCTGCACACGGGCCGTTCGCGCAACGACCAGGTGGCCACCGACATCCGCCTGTACGTGCGTTCCGCCATCGACGACATCACCGCCCTGCTGGCGACGTTGCGCAGCGCGCTGACGGGCCTGGCCGAGCAGCATGCCGACACCATCATGCCGGGCTTTACCCACATGCAGGTGGCCCAGCCGATCACCTTCGGCCACCACATGCTGGCGTATGTCGAAATGTTCGGCCGCGACGCCGAGCGCATGGCCGACTGCCGCAAGCGCGTCAACCGCCTGCCGCTGGGTGCCGCCGCCCTGGCCGGCACCACCTTCCCCATCGACCGCCTGCGCGTGGCCAAGACCCTGGGCTTCGACGACGTCTGCCACAACTCGCTCGACGCCGTGTCGGACCGCGACTTCGCCATCGAATTTTGCGCCGCCTCCGCCGTGCTGATGATGCACGTGTCGCGCATGGCCGAAGAACTGGTGATCTGGATGAGTCCACGCATCGGCTTCATCGACATCGCCGACCGCTTCTGCACCGGCTCGTCGATCATGCCGCAAAAGAAAAACCCGGACGTGCCGGAACTGGCGCGTGGCAAGACGGGCCGCGTCTACGGCCACCTGATTGGCCTCTTGACCCTGATGAAAGGCCAGCCGCTGGCCTATAACAAGGACAACCAGGAAGACAAGGAACCGCTGTTCGACACGGTCGACACCGTCATCGACACCTTGCGCATCTTCGCCGACATGGCCGGCGGCATCACGGTGAAACCGGAAGCGATGCGCGCGGCCGCCCTGCAAGGCTACGCCACGGCGACCGACCTGGCCGACTACCTGGTCAAGAAAGGCTTGCCGTTCCGCGACGCCCATGAAGCGGTGGCCCTGGCCGTACGCGCCTGCGTCGACGCCGGCTGCGACCTGGCCGACCTGTCGCTGGAACAGCTGCGCGCCTTCTCGCCGCTGACCGGCGAAGACGTATTCGAGGTGCTGACCCTGGAAGGCTCCGTTGCCGCGCGCGACCACGTGGGCGGCACCGCGCCACGCCAGGTACGCGCCGCGATCGCCCGCGTGCGCACGCAACTGGAAAAATAAAACCGGCGCTTGCCGGCAAGCGCCCCGCTGCAGCGATGCAGCGGGGCGTTTTTCATGGCTATGTCATCGTCAGATGTGGGAATGCTCCCAGTGTTGCCTTCAATAATGTTTCCGGCGAACGGATGCGCCTGGCGTCGAGTATCCAGCGCCAGCCCAGGTAATTCGGCAGGTAGCGCGTCGCCACGCCGTGAAAGGG
>Ga0182007_10000252_pt1 | contig 36019 bp, 24 predicted proteins | sample Sormic07211113_1_FD_123023 | JGI IMG/M metagenome (GOLD analysis project Ga0182007, IMG submission 123023) | Rhizosphere microbial communities from Sorghum bicolor, Mead, Nebraska, USA - 072115-113_1 MetaG | ecosystem: Host-associated > Plants > Roots > Rhizosphere | place: USA: Nebraska...
GCCACCGGCATCGCGACCTCCTGGCCGATCATCGTGGTGCGGGTCGAGCGGCCCTCCATGTTGACCGCCACGCGCTGGCGCAGCTTGATCTTCTGGAAGTCGCTTTCGTTGGCGCGGTAGGTGCCTTCGGTCCAGGCGCCGGAGTCGGCGTAGTCGTAGAACATGCGTGGCACGCGGCGCTTGGCGATGACTCGCAGGTCTTCGATGGTCGTGATCTTGGACAGGTCTGGCACGAGAAAAGGCTCCTGGGTTCTGTGGCTGCGCAATGGGTATTATCTTCGGGACCGATGGCGCCCTGTAACCGGTGCACCAAGGCGGCACGGCAGTTGCTTGCATCTGGTGCATGGAAACGCCCGTCCTGCCCGCCCCGGCCAGCCATCCCCTGTGGCAGCACCAGCTCGGTCTGCTGCTCGAATCGACCGGCGAGGGCATCTTCGGCATCGACCTCGACGGCCACTGCATGTTCATCAACCGGGCCGGCGCGCAGATGCTGGGACACGAGCGCACCGAGGTCTTGGGCCGCAACATGCACGAGCTCACGCACCATTCGCATCCCGACGGCTCGCACTACGCCGACACCGACTGCCCGATCTTCAACGCGTTCCGGCGGGGCCTCGCCTGCCGCATCGACACCGAGGTCTTCTGGCGCCGCGACGGCAGCGCCTTCGCGGTCGAGTATTCGAGCCATCCGATCCTGGACGGCGGCCAGGTGCGCGGCGCGGTCATCACCTTCGTCGACATCACCGAACGCCGGCGCTCGGCGCAGGCGCTGCAGCAGGCCAAGGACGAGCTCGGGCTGCGCGTGGAGGAGCGCACGCGCGCGTTGAGCGACGCGCTGGCGCAGCTGCGCGAACTCTCGGCCTGGCTCGACAAGGTGCGCGAGGACGAGCGCACCCGCATCGCGCGCGAGGTGCACGACGAACTCGGCAGCCTGCTGGTGGCGCTCAAGATGGACGTCGACTGGATCGGCAAGCGACTCGGCGAGCAGCAGGAGCGGGCGCCCGACGACGCGCAGCAGATGCGCACGCTGATGCGCAGCAAGTGCCGCAACATGAGCGGGCTGATCGAGCGTGCGGTCGACAACGTCGGCCGCATCATCACCGACCTGCGGCCCAGCATCCTCGACCACCAGGGGCTGTGGGCGGCGCTCGAATGGCAGGCTCACGAGTTCGTGCAGTCGGCCGAACTCGCGCTCGACTGGCAAATGGATGTCGCGCCCGGCGTCGAGCTGCCCGAGCCGGCCGCGATCGCGGTGTTCAGGATCTTCCAGGAGATGCTCAGCAACGTCGGGCGGCATGCGCGTGCGAGCCGTCTCGAGATCCGCATCGAGGCCGTGGCCGGGCAGTTGCACATCCGCGTGCGCGACGATGGCATCGGGGCGCCGGCCCACGTCTTCGAGGCCGCGACCGCCTACGGCGTGCAGGGCATGCGCGAACGGGCGCTGCACTTCGGCGGCCGCGTCGAGATCCGGAGCGAGCCCGGTGCGGGCAGCGTCTTCAGCCTGGCGCTGCCCTTGCCATGAGAGAAGACCAGGACATCCGCGTGCTGATCGGCGACGACCACCGCATCGTGCGCGAAGGGCTCAAGCAGGTGCTGGGCGACCTCGCCAACGGGGCTCCGGAGATGGTGGTGGCCGGCGAGGCGCAGACCGGCGCGGAGGTGCTCGATCGCGTGGCGGCGCTCGGCGGTCCGGAAGGCCTGGACGTGGTGCTGCTCGACATCGCGCTGCCGGGCCGCGACGGGCTGGACGTGCTGCAGGCCTTGCGCAAGCAGTGGCCCGCGCTCCCGGTGCTGATGCTCAGCACCTACCCCGAGAAGCAGTATGCGGTGCGCTGCATCAAGCTCGGCGCCGCCGGCTACCTGCACAAGAGCGCCGACCCGGACGACATGGTCGGCGCGGTGCGCAAGGTGGCGGCCGGCGGCAGGTACGTGTCGCCGGCGACCGCGGAGGCGCTGGCCGCGGCGGTCGGCAGCGCCGCCGGGCAGGGCGCCGATGCGCTCTCGCACCGCGAGCACCAGGTCTTCAGGCTGCTCACGGCCGGGCAGACCGTGAGCGAAATCGGTGCGCGGCTCGGCCTGGCGCCCAATACGGTCAGCACCTACCGGGCCCGCATCCTCGAGAAGACCGGGACCAAGAACGACGTCGAGCTCGCGCTGTATGCCGAGCGCCACGCCAAGGGCACGCCGTCGGGCTGAAGAAGAGCGGGCTGGGCCCGCCGTGTAGTGCTGCCCCTACACGGCATCGACCGGGGCCCCGCGATCTTTCATGGCGACGCCTGCAGGCGGGCCAACCGGCCCGGCACTTGCATCGTGCCCCTCATCTTTTCAACGAGGTGCACCATGTCCAGACTGCCTGAAGCCCCGGCCAGCGACCCCTTCGACGCCGACCGCCCGCTCGCGATGCGCTGTGCCTGCGGCCGCGACCATGCGCCCGGCGCGCATGTCGGCGCGATCGAGGACGCGAACGCCAAGCTCGAGGCCAGCCTGGTGAAGGCGCTGTTCCCGGTCGACAGCGTGCGCCGCGGCTTCCTGCGCGCGGTGGGTGCCAATACCGCGCGCGCCGCGATCCTGTCCGTATTGCCGCTCGGTGCGCTGCAGGCGATGGCGCAGGACAAGGGGCCGCTCGAGAAGAAGGACCTGAAGATCGGCTTCATCCCGATCACCTGCGCGACGCCGCTGATCATGGCGCATCCGCTGGGCTTCTATCAGAAGCAGGGGCTCAACGTGGAGGTCGTGAAGACCGCGGGCTGGGCGCTGATCCGCGACAAGATGCTCAACAAGGAATACGACGCCACGCATTTCCTGTCGCCGATGCCGCTCGCGATCTCGATGGGCGCCGGCGCCAATGCGACGCCGATGAACGTGGCCGCGATCCAGAACACCAACGGCCAGGCGATCACGCTGGCCAACAAGCACAAGGACAAGCGCGATCCGAAGCTGTGGAAGGGCTTCAAGTTCGCGGTGCCCTTCGAGTACAGCATGCACAACTTCCTCTTGCGCTACTACGTGGCGGAAGCGGGCCTCAACCCCGACACCGACATCCAGATCCGCGTCGTGCCGCCGGCCGAGATGGTGGCCAACCTGCGGGCCGGCAACATCGACGGCTACCTCGGGCCCGATCCGTTCAACCAGCGCGCGGTGTTCGAGGAAGTCGGCTTCATCCACATCCTGACCAAGGAGATCTGGAACGGCCATCCGTGCTGCGCCTTCGGCACCTCGAGCGCCTTCATCCAGCAGAATCCGAACACTTTCGCGGCGCTCACGCGCGCCGTGCTGACCGCCTCGGCGATGGCGCGCGAGGCCAAGAACCGCGAGCTGATCGCCAAGGTGATCGCGCCGGCGCAGTACCTGAACCAGCCCGAGACCGTGCTGACCCAGGTGCTGACCGGCCGCTTCGCCGACGGCCTGGGCAACATCCGAACGGTGCCCGACCGGATCGACTTCGACCCGATCCCCTGGCAGTCGATGGCGGTCTGGATGCTGACGCAGATGAAGCGCTGGGGCTACGTCAAGGGCGAGGTCGACTACAAGCAGCTGGCCGAAAAGGTGTTCCTGATTACCGATGCCAGGAAGCGCATGAAAGAGCTCGGCCAGACGCCGCCCGAGGGCGCCTACCCGAAGTTCACGATCATGGGGCGCGTGTTCGATCCGGCGAAGCCGGACGAGTACGCGCGCAGCTTCGCGATCAGCAAGCTGGCCGGCTGAACGGCATGAAGAAGTCGCTGCGGCTCAGGTCCGCGCTGCTGTCGCTGGCGCTGTTCCTGGCCTTCCTCGCGGTCTGGCAGGTGGCGACCCAGTCGTCGGGCGCTGCGGCCTCGCAGGCCGGCATGACGGCCGAGCAGATCGAGTACCAGAAGATGCTCGGCAAGGACCCGGGCCAGGTGAAGGCGGCCGGCTTTCCGACGCCGGCCGAGATCGGCGCGACCGCATGGAAGCACCTGTCGAACCCGTTCTACGACAACGGCCCGAACGACAAGGGCATCGCGATCCAGCTCGCCTGGTCGCTGGGCCGCGTGGCGCTCGGCTTCCTGCTGGCCTGCCTGGTCGCGGTGCCGCTGGGTTTCGTGATCGGCATGTCGCCGCTGCTGCAGAAGGCCTTCGACCCCTTCATCCAGGTGCTGAAGCCGATCTCGCCGCTGGCCTGGATGCCGCTCGCGCTCTACACGATCAAGGATTCGTCCACCAGCGGCATCTTCGTGATCTTCATCTGCTCGGTGTGGCCGATGCTGCTCAACACCGCCTTCGGCGTCGCCTCGGTCAAGCGCGAATGGCTCGCCGTGGCCAGCACGCTCGAGGTGAAGCCGCTGCGGCGCGCCTTCCGCGTGATCCTGCCGGCGGCGGCGCCGACGATCCTGACCGGCATGCGGATCAGCATGGGCATCGCCTGGCTGGTGATCGTGGCCGCCGAGATGCTGGTCGGCGGCACCGGCATCGGCTACTTCGTCTGGAACGAATGGAACAACCTGTCGCTCACCAACGTGATCTTCGCGATCCTCGTGATCGGTGTCGTCGGCATGCTGCTCGACATGGCCTTCGCCGGCCTGCAGAGGAAGGTGACCTATGTGGAGTGACCAGGGGATCGCAATGAAAGCAAGCATCGCCGCCGTGCCTGCCGGCGGCAGCGCCTTCCTGCGCATCGAGGGGCTCTCGAAATCCTTCGTGCCGGGCAAGCCGGTGTTCGCGGATGTCGGCTTCACGCTCGACCGCGGCGAGTTCGTCTGCATCATCGGCCACTCGGGCTGCGGCAAGACGACCATCCTCAACGTGCTGGCCGGGCTCGATGCGGCGACCGGCGGCCATGTGTTCATGGACGGGCGCGAAGTCGCAGGACCCAGCCTCGAACGCGGCGTGGTGTTCCAGAGCCACGCCTTGATGCCCTGGCTCACGGTGCGGCGCAACATCGCCTTCGCGGTGCAGTCGCGCTGGCCCGAATGGCCGGCTGCCAAGGTCGACGAGCAGGTGCGCAGGTTCGTGTCGCTGGTCGGCCTCGACGGCGCGATCGACAAGAAGCCCTCGCAGCTCTCGGGCGGGATGAAGCAACGCGTCGGCATCGCGCGGGCCTTCTCGATCCAACCCAAGATGCTGCTGCTCGACGAGCCCTTCGGCGCGCTGGATGCGCTCACGCGCGGCACCATCCAGGACGAGCTGATGGCGATCGTGCGCCAGACCCGGCAGACGGTCTTCATGATCACGCACGATGTCGACGAGGCGATCCTGCTGGCCGACCGCATCCTGCTGATGCGCAACGGCAGCGAGACCGCGGCGGGCTACCGGCCCGGCAACATCGCCGAGACCGTGGTCAATCCGCTGCCGCGCGAGCGCACGCGCGCCGGGCTGCACCACCTCGATGGCTACTACGCGCTGCGCAACCACATCGTCGACTTCCTTGTCACGCGCGCCAGGGCGGCCTGACTTTTTCCCCATTCATCACAACCAACAGGAGCATGCGAAATGAACCGCAACGATGTCACCGAGAAGATCATCACCGTGAAAGTGGCCAAGGGCATCCAGTGGGCCGACGTGGCGAAGAAGGTCGGCTTGTCGAAGGAGTGGACCACCGCCGCCTGCCTCGGCCAGATGACGCTCGACGCCGCCCAGGCCAAGGTGATCGGCAAGATCTTCGGGCTCACGGCCGAGGAGCAGAAGTGGCTGCAGGTGGTGCCGTACAAGGGCTCGCTGCCGACCCCGGTGCCGACCGACCCGCTGATCTACCGCTGGTACGAGGTGGTGAGCGTCTACGGCACGACGATCAAGGAACTGATCCACGAGGAGTTCGGCGACGGCATCATGAGCGCGATCGACTTCAGCATGGACATCCAGCGCCAGGCCGACCCCAAGGGCGACCGCGTGAACGTGGTGCTGTCGGGGAAGTTCCTGCCGTACAAGACCTACTGATCGGGCAGCCGCCAGCAGATTTGCAGGCATCGGCGCAGAATCCCTCGTCCAACATCGACGAGGAAAGATTCATGCGGATCCTGGTAGTGGGCGCGGGTGCGCTCGGCGGGTATTTCGGCGGCCGGCTGCTCGAGGCAGGCAAGGATGTCACCTTCCTGCTGCGCCCGCGAAGGGCGGCGCAACTCGCGAAGACCGGCCTGGTGATCAAGAGCCCGAAGGGCGACCTGGCGCTGCCGGCGCCGCCTTCGGTGCAGGCCGATGGCATCGAAGGCCCCTTCGATGTCGTCGTGGTCGGCTGCAAGGCCTACGACCTGGCAGAGACGATGACATCGTTCGCGCCCGCGGTCGGACCCGAGACGGCCATTCTTCCCTTGCTGAACGGCATGCGCCATCTGGACGAACTCGGCAATCGCTTCGGCGCCGAGCGCGTGCTCGGCGGACTGTGCATGATCTCGGCGTCCCTGGACGACGAGGGCACGGTGCTGCATCACAACGACATGCACGGCCTGACCTATGGCGAGTTGAACGGCGAGCTTTCGGCCCGCGTGCAGGCCCTCGTGCGCGCCTTTGCCGGCGCGAACTTCGATGCCCGCGCCTCCGGCAACATCCTGCAGGACATGTGGGAGAAGTGGATGTTCATCGCCTCGGCCGCCAGCATGACCTGCCTGATGCGCGGCACCGTCGGCGACATCGTGCAAAGCGGCGGCACCGATGTCGCGGACGCCATGGTGGACGAGTGCGCCGCGATCCTGGCCCACAACGGCTTTGCGCCGCGACCGGAGTCGCTGGCACGCGCGCATGCGATGCTGAAGGTCAAGGGTTCCTCGATGACGGCGTCGATGTTCAAGGACATCGAACGCGGTGCCGCGATCGAAGCCGATCACATCGTGGGCGACTTGTTGCGCCGCAGGGCCGACGGCGGCGAACGGGTCACGCCGCTGCGGATCGCCTGCGCTCACTTGCTGGCCTACGAGGCCCGGCGAGCGCGGGAAGCGAACCGCGGCTGATCGGCTACTTCAGCCTGCAGAAGGGCCAGCCCTCGATACCGGCCCAGATGCAGGCCCGAATCCATGCGACCACGATCTGCGGGTCCTGGGCTTGCGGCACGGTTGTCATCTTGATCAGCATCACGGCCTCCGTAGCGGTGTGGAGCGAACTCCCATGTGTGAAGGTATAGCGCCGTCGGCGCGACGGCGGCAGCAGTGGCCAGCCTGAGACGGCGTGGGCCGCAGCGCGGGCCGGCTGTACGCCGTTTGTCGGTTGCGGGCCGTCGGTCGCGGCTGACAGGCGTCGGACGCCTTCGCCTGCCTCAATGCCTGGCGCTTTCCACCACGCCGGCGCCGCGCACCTCGAGCCTGATTTCGTCGGCCACCTGGCCGCGCGCGTCGATCAGCTGCACCCGATGCCGGCCGGGCCAGGGCAGCCATTGCGCGCTGGCACCGCGCGCCAGGGGCTTGCCGTCGATGCGCCATTGCACGCCGCGGCCCTCGGCCTCGAAGCGCACGCGCTGACGATCCGGCGGGATGTCGGGGTCGAGCGCGAGGATCGTGCCGTCCGCCGGCGCCGTGATGCGCGGCGCCGCCTGTGCCGCCGACGCTTCGGGCGCGATCGCGAACAGGGGCTGCTCGGTGCCGGCGATGAACCACTCGCTGCGTGCCGCCTCGAGCGCATCGCCGAAGCGCACCTGCGCCTGCAGCATGCCGGCCGGCGGTGTCGGCGCCCGGCTCGGTTCGCTGCGATGCAGGAACGCCATCGTCTGCGCCCAGACCGGCGCGGCCCCGCTGGTGCCGCTCACGTCCCACATCGGTGCGCCGCTGGCGTTGCCGACCCAGACGCCGACCGTGTAGCGCTCGGACCAGCCGATCGCCCAGTTGTCGCGCATGTCCTTGCTGGTGCCGGTCTTCACGGCACTCCAGAAGCGGGTGCCGAGCACGCTGTCGAGGCCGAAGGTGCGGGCGCGGGCGTTCGGGTCGGCCAGGATGTCGCCGACGATGAAGGCGGCGCGCGGATCGATGGCGACGGCCTGGCCCCTGCCGGTGGAAGCCGGCCCGGGCAGGTCGCGGGTGTCGCCGAAGCGCCCGCCGTTGGCGAGCGTCCGGTAGGCGTTGGTGAGCGTCAGCAGCGAGACCTCGGCGCTGCCGAGCGCCAGGCTGTAGCCGTAGTAGTCGCCGCTCTGCGCCAGCGGCAGGCCAGCCGCACGCAGCTGGCGCGAGAAGGCCTCGGGCGAGACCATCACCAGCGTGCGCACGGCCGGCACGTTGAGCGAGGCCGCGAGCGCGGTGCGCACCGAGACGTAGCCCTTGAACTGGCGGTCGTAGTTCTGCGGGATGTACAGGCCGCCGGCGGTGTTGATCTGGGCCGACGAGTCGTCCAGCAGCGAAGCGGCCGTGAGCCTGCGTTCGGCCAGCGCCTGCGCGTAGAGGAAGGGCTTGAGGGTCGAGCCCGGCTGCCGTTGCGCGAGCACGCCGTCGACCTCGGCCGCGCGGCTCAGCGTGCCGGACGAACCGACCCAGGCCAGCACCTCGCCGCTGGCGTTGTCGAGCACCACCAGCGCGCCGTCCTCGACGTTGCGTCCGCGAAGTTCGCGCAGCTGGCGCTGCAGCGCATCGAGCGCGAAACGCTGCAGCGGCGCCCGCAGGGTGGTTCGCAGCGGCCCGGCCGGGTAACCGGCTTCCTTGAGCGCCCGGCGTGCCAGGTGCGGCGCGACGCCTTCGCTCGGATCGAAAGCGCGCCGCTGCAGCGCGGCGCTGGCGAACATGTCGAGCGCCGCGCAGTCGGGCTTGTCCGTGGGCTCCATCGCCCGCATCAGCTCGCAGGCCCGCTGCGCCACCAGCGCGGGCCTGGCGTTGGGCGCTCGCACCAGCGCGGCCGCCAGCGCCGCCTCGCGGGCGTCGAGTCCGTGCGGCGCCTTGCCGAACAGCGTGCGCGACAGGGCGTCGATGCCGACGATCTCGCCGCGGAAGGGCACGGTGTTGAGGTAGGCCTCGAGGATCTGGTCCTTGCGCCATTGGCGCTCCAGCTGCTGGGCGGCGACCGTCTGGCCCAGCTTCTGCGCCAGGCTGCGTCCGCCCCCGGCGCGGTGCAGGTCGTCGTCGAGCAAGCCGGCGAGCTGCATCGTGATCGTCGATGCGCCGCGGGTGCGGGTGTTCCAGAGGTTGCCCCAGGCGGCCGCCGACACCGCGCGCCAGTCGACGCCGCTGTGCGCGTAGAAGCGCTTGTCCTCGCTCAGCAGCATCGCGCTGCGCAGGGCCGGCGAGATGTCGGCCAGCGCGATCCAGTCGCCGCGCCGCACGCTGGTGTCGGTGCGCACGCGCTGCAGCAGCAGGCCGTCGCGGTCCAGCACCGCGCTGTCGGACGGGCGGAAATCGCGCCGGACCTCGTCGAAGGTGGCAACACCAGCCCAGGCCGGTGCCGCCAGCAGGACGGCCAGCGCGAGGACGAGTGGTGCGGCCTTCAAGTCGGTTCCAGTTGCTCCATGTGCCGGCAGATCTCGCCTGGCGTGGTGAACCATATCTCGCCGCGGTCGCGCAGGCCCGCCAGATGCGCGAGCGCGCGGCGCAGGTGCCGCAGCCGGTAGGGCTGGCCGACGATGTAGGGGTGCAGCGCGAGGCCCATCACCAGGGGCTGGCGGCGCGACTGCGCGAGCATCTCGTCGGCATTGTCGATGACCATGGCGGCGAAATCCTTGGCGTCCATCTGGCGCGCGATGATCATCGGGATGTCGTTGAGTTCCTGCGGATAGGGCACCGACCACAGCGTGCGGCCGCTGCGCGTGCGCATGCGGATCGGCTGGTCGTCATGGCACCAGTTGAGGGTGTAGCCGTAGCCGGCCTCGGCCAGCAGGTCGGGCGTCAGACGGCTTTCTGAAATCCAGGGCGACAGCCAGCCGGCCGGTGCCTGGCCGCTTTCGGCCTGCATCCGTTCGCGGCAGTCGGCGAGCAGCGCCGCTTCTTCGCCTTCGGCCATGTCGGCCTGGCGCTCGGAGTTGCTGTGGCCATGGCCGATGAGTTCGTCGCCCCGCGCGACCGAGGCCGCGACCAGTTCCGGGCAGTGGTCGTAGAGCGCGGTGTTGAGCAAGGTGCTCGAGGGCAGGCCGAGGCTGTCGAACAGTTCGAGACAGCGCCAGGCGCCGACCCGGTTGCCGTATTCGCGCCATGAGAAGTTCAGCACGTCCGGATGCGGATGCGCCGGACCGATGCATGCGCCCATGCCCTCGCCGAAGGCGAAATGCTCCAGGTTGAAGCCCAGGTAGACCGCCAGCCGGGCCCCGTTGGGCCAGGCATGGTCGGCCCGCCGGGTGATCGGCAAGTAGTCGAAGCGGCCGTGCGCGGGCAGCGGGCCGAGGTAGCGGGCGGTCATCGGGAATGTCCGGATCGGGCGCCTCACACCGGTCGCCGGGCCAGCAGGGCCCAGATGCCGGCGGCCGACAGCAGCGAGCCGCCGGCGAGGTTGAAGCGCCGCTGCGCGCGCGGCGAAGCCAGCAGGCGCCGCGCCGAGCCCGCGAACACCGCATACAGCGTGGCGTTGAGCGCCGCCATGGAGACGAAGGTCAGGGCCAGCACCCACAGCTGATGCGTCACGCTGGCGCGCGGATCGATGAACTGCGGCAGGAAGGCGACGAAGAAGACGATGCCCTTGGGGTTGAGCGCGGTCACGAGGTAGGTGTTGGCAAACAGCTTCCAGCGCGAGCCGGGCGCGGCGGGCGCCGCCAGCACGGCCGGCGAGATGCCGGCGCGCAGCAGCTTGATCCCGAGGTAGAGCAGGTACAGGCCGCCGACCCACTTGATGGCGGTGAACCAGAAGGCCGAGGTCGCGAGCAGGGCGCCGAGGCCCAGCAGCGAGACGACCAGCGCGGTCGAATCGCCGAGCGCGACGGCCGCCACCAGCGGCGCGTTGGCGCGCTTGCCGTGGGCCACCGAATAGCTGATGACCGTGAGGATGGTGGGCCCGGGAATGATCAGCAGCACCGCCGATGCGGCGACGAAGGCGAGCCAGAGCTGGAGGGACATGACGAGGTTTTCCTTTGTGTCGAACGGTCGAATGGTGCCTTCGACCCGGAGGCGGCGCGAGTACGCCTAGGGACCTTGGCGTTCAAGAATGACTTCCCACAGGGCCTTGGGCTGCTGATAGCGTTCGACGACCTGCTCGTCGGCGCTCAGCACGCGCCAGCCCGAGGCGAACAGCCGGTCGATCGCGGCGCGGTCGAAGAAGCGCTTGGGGAAGCCGTCCACCAGGTAGAAGTTGTCGGCGCCCGCTTCGAGGTCGCGGCGGGCGCCATGATGGAAGTCGCGGGTCGAGTTGAGCCGGCACAGCAGCAGGCCGCCGGGCCGCAGGTGCCGACGGATGCGCTCCACCAGCGCCATCGTCTCGGGCCAGTCGAAATAGTGCAGCGAGAGGCTGGCGACGACCACGCCGACCGTGCCGGCGGCCAATGGAAAGGGCTCGCGGATATCCCGGCAATGGAACTCCGCCGCGGGCACGCGAGCGCGAGCCTCTTCGATGGCTTCGGCGCTGAGGTCGATGCCCACCACCGGCAGGCCAGCGGCGGCCAGCGTCCGGGTGTCGCGGCCGCTGCCGCAGCCGAGTTCGAGAATCGCCGTGCCGTCGGCGTGCGCGACCACCGTCGGCAGCCAGCGTTCGAGCCAGGGGTCGGTTGGGGAGGGCGCAGCCATCGGCGCCTTCGGGCTATGCATCCAGGACCAGCTGCGTCTGCGTGACCACCGCGCACAGCTTGCCTTCGGCCGAGCGGATCGTGGTCTGCCACACCATCGTGGTCCGTCCCCGGTGCAGCGCCAGCGATTCGCCGACCACGGTGGTGTCGACGCGCGCCCCGCCGATGAACTTGGTGCTGGAGTCGGTGGTCGTGGTGCGCTTGCCCTGCGGCAGGTTGATGATCGTGCCGACGGCGCCCAGGGTGTCGGCGAACGCCATGTAGGCGCCGCCGTGCAGGATGCCGCCGGCGGTGCAGAGGTCGGCCCGCACGGTCAGCTCTGCAACGACGCGTTCGGGTTCGAGCGTGACGAGGCGAACCCCCATCAGCCCGGGGAACAGCGGTTCGAGGATCTGCTGTATTTGTTCGACGGTGGGCATCGGTGCGTCCGGTTCTCAGTCTTGGGCACCGAAGCGAACGGCGGTCCGTGCGCGGGCGCGCGCGGCCTCGATCTCGCGGTCGCGCGGATCGGCGGTGGTCACCAGCGATTCGATCAGCGCCCGGGCCGCGGCCGTGACGTCTTCGACCGCGCGATCGAAGGCTGCCTCGTTGGCCTTGGAAGGGCGGGCGAAGCCGCTGAGCTTGCGCACGAACTGCAGCGATGCCGCACGCATTTCTTCTTCGGTGGCGGGCGGCTCGAAGTTGAACAAGGTCTTGATACTTCTACACATCGTTTCTCCATGCGAGAGGGTTCGATCGCGCAGTGTGCGCAAGTTCGAGCGCGAGCTCAACCCCGCGCCACCCCGCTACTTCGCCGCCTCCACCTTGACCCGCGCATTCGGCATCTCGCCGAACATCTCGGGCGCATACAGGGCCTCGACCCGGCTCGGCGGCAGCGCGAAGTCGCCGACGTTGTTGAGGCGGAGCGTGTATTCCATCTTCACGACCCCCTTGGGCAGGTATTCGTAATAGCTGCGGAAGGCCTCGAAGCTGCGTTCCTCGAAGGCAGGCCAGCCGCTGCCGGAACGCTTCTCGCCCTGGGTGGCGATCTGCGAGTCGCGGCCCAGGCCGCCGCCGAGGATGGTGGCGCCGCCAGGGATCGGGTCGGTGATCGCGACCCAGGTCATGTCGGCGCTGGCATTGACCTCGAGGCTCACGCGCAGCACGTCGCCCCGCGTGAAGACGCCCGCCACGGCCTGCTCGACCGGGGTCACGGTCTTCTTGATCGCGTAGCCGGCCGCGAAGGCTTCCTTCAGCGGCACCGCGGCCAGCGACTGCAGCGTGAGCCAGGGCTTGCCGCTGCCGCTCTGCGTGACGAGCAAGGTGTCGTGTGCGGCGGCGGCCGGCCATGGCACGAACATGGTGTTGTTGCGCAGCATGCCGGGCGACGCCGGAGCGCCGAAGGCGCTCGCCTGGTTCGGGGCGCCGCCGGGGTCGCCGGCCTTGACCGGCTCGACCTTGCGCCAGTCGACCTGGGCCTTGGCCGTGCCCAGGGTGGCCGCGGTGATGCCGGTGACCGGCGCGCTCTCGAAACGCTTCGAGAACTTCTCCAGCGCCAGGCCGCCCCAGAGGTTGGCGGTGGTGGTGCGCCAGGCGCCGTTCTGCTGGCGTCCGATGAAGCCGTTCGCCAGTTTGCCGATGTCGTCCTTCCACGCCGGATCGTCCAACACCGCCAGCAGCAGCCGCGCGCTGTTGACGTCGCCGTTGGCCATCAGCCACCACCAGTTGTCGTCCTGCTCGGTGCTGAACCCGAGGCGCGTGCCCTGGAAGCTCAGGCGCGCCCTGAGCACGTTGTTCGCTTCGTCCAGGCGCTGCTGGCGCTGCGGAACGTCCGGCACCCGCCGCAGGATCTGCAGCCAGTCGATCAGCGCGCTGGTCGGCCACTGGTTGGGGGCGATGGTGATGCTGCCGGTCATGCGGCCCTGGGCCTTGCCGTAGCGCGACAAGGCCTCGAGGGCGGCCAGCTTGCGCACGTCGAGGTCCTTGCGCGGGCTCCAGAACTCGCGCTGGATGCGGCCTTCGACGAAGGCGATCAGGCCCTGGACCATCGGTGCACTCGCCGATTCGGGCAGGGCGAAGGCCGGGTCGAGCGCCGCCGCCTCGTGGGTCGATGCCAGCAGGTAGGCGGTCAGGATGTCGCTGCCGCGGTTCGCCTCGCCATCGCGCGGCGGGAAGTAGTTGGCCAGGCCGTCGCCGTCGAGGTAGGTCGGCAGCTGCGCCACCACCGCCTGCCAGCCCTTGCCGTCGCGCAGGCCGATCGACTTGCTGGCCTTCTGCTCCAGGCAGGCATAGGGGTAGGCTGCGAACCAGTCGCGCACGCCGGTCAGGCCTTCGGCCAGGCGCGGCTGCAGCGACATGCGCAGGCCGCCGCGACCGGGCAGGGCGTCCGCGGGCGGGCCGACGTCGAGCGTGAACGGACCGTCGAGCTGCACCAGGGTCGCCTGCTGCACCGTCAGCGGCACCGCCGGCAGGATGCGCTGGCGGACCTTGAGCGCATCGCGCGCCCCGCCGAGCGTGTCGCGGGCTTCGATTTCCCACAGGATCGATTCGGCCCGCGTCTGTGCCAGCTGCGCCGGCGCGGTCACGCTCCAGGCCAGCTCGCGCGCTTCGCCGGCCGGGATCTCGACCGTCTGCGGCGCCAGCGTGAGCAGGGTCGCGCGCGGCGTGGCCTCGACCTTCATCGCGTTGGCCGTGGTGTTGCGCAAGGTGACCTGGGCCCGGAACTGGTCGTCCTCGCGCACCAGTGGCGGCAGGCCGCTGATGATCTGCAGGTCCTGAGTGGCGCGGATCGAGGCCTGGCCGGTGCCGAAGAGGCCGGTGCCGGCGTCGGCCACCGCGACGATCCGGAAGGTCGTCAGCGCATCGTTGAGCGGCACCGTCAGCGTCGCCTGGCCGTTGGCATCGAGCACCACCGCCGGCTTCCAGAGCAGCAGGGTGTCGAGCAGTTCTCGCGTCGGGCTCTTGCCGCCGCCGCCGCCCGCGGGCACGGCCTTGCGGCCGTAGTGCCGGCGGCCGACGATCTCCATCTGCGCGGTCGAGGTGCCGACGCCCCAGCTGCGCCGCTGCAGCATGGCCTCGAGCAGGTTCCAGCTGTCGTTGGGCAGCAGTTCGAGCAGCGCCTCGTCGACCGCCGCCACCGCCACCTCGGCGCCGGCCGCGGGCTTGCCGTCGGGCAGCCGGCCGCTGATCGTGACCTGCGCCTGGCCGCGCACCGGGTAGGCCGGCTTGTCGCTCGCGACCTTGACGTCGATGCGATGCGCCTGCGTGCCGACCCGGATCTCGCCCAGCCCGAGCCGGTAGGCCGGCTTGCTGAGATCGACCAGGGCGGTCGGCGCCACGTATTCCTTGCCCTCGTACCAGAAGGCGGTCCACCACTCGCGCGGCGAACGGAAGCCCCAGGTGAAGAAGCTGTACCACGGCACTTCGCGCAGCCGCCCGCGCAGCGCCAGCACGCTGACGTAGACGTTGGGGCCCCACTCGGGCTTGACCTGCAGGGTCACGGTCGGGTCCTGGCCGTTGAGCTGCACCACGTGGGTCTCGATCACGCCTTCGCGCTCGACCGAGACCAGCGCGGTGGCGAAGCGGAACGGGCTGCGGACCTGGAACCTGGCGACCTCGCCGGGCTGGTAGCTCTTCTTCTCGGGCAGCACGTCGATGCGGTCGTGGTCTTCGCCGCCGAACCAGAGCTCGCCCTGCCGCGTGACGTAGACCGAGCTCGCGGCGCGGCTGTCGCGGCCGTCCTTGTCGGTGGCGCTCGCGATCAGTTCGACCTGTCCCGGCTCCTTGAGCTCGACCTCGCACAGCAGCAGGCCGCGGGCATCGCTCTTGCCGCTGCAGATGGTGCCGATCTCCTTGACCTCGGTCTTGTTGTCGTAGGTGTAGAAGCCGCCCACCATGCGCTTGCGGCTGGTGGTCGTGATGCGGGCGATGGCGCGCACGTTGAGCGTCACGCCTTCCTGCGGCTTGCCCGCCAGGTCGAGCGCCAGGGCCTGGAACCTGAGCTTCTGGCTGGCCGACACCCAGCCTTCGGTCTTGATGCCGGCGATGACCGCGGCCGGCCACAGCGTGTGGGTGCTGCGCAGTGTCTGCACCTCGCCGTTGGGGTCGGCGTAGCTGGCTTCGAGCAGAAGTTCGCGCGGGCTGGCCCTGGCGACCGGGATCTTGTCGATCGTGAGCTTGCCGGCGCCTTCGCGGTTCAGCGTCAGGAGGAGCTTGTCGGCGATCACGCGCGGATCGTCCGCAGGCGCGGTGGCTTCGTCGCTGTCCTTGCTGGGAGGGGCGAAGCTGAAGGCGTCGAAGTCGGGGAAGGAGGGCTGCTTGCCGCGCACCAGAGCCGACACGCGCACCGGCAGCGCCGTCGCGCCACCGCCGGCCACGTAGTTGATCTGCAGGTCGACCGGCAGCGAGCCGATGGCCACCAGCGGCTTGCTGTCGCTCGGCCCGATCCGGCCCTCGAGCACCGGCAGGCGGAACTCCTCGACCCGGAACTGCCCGCTGGCGTAGCTGCCCGGACCGCCTTCCTCGGCGCTGGCGCTGCCTTCCTTGCCGCTTCGGAGCTCGACCTGGTAGATCCCGAGCTTGGCCGCCGGCGGGACCGCGAAGCTGCTTTCGCTGCTGAGCCCGCCGGTGGCGGTCTTGCGCCACTTGAGCGGCTGCGTGAACTGCTGTCCGCTGCCGGCATGCGTGACGACCAGCGTGTCGGGCAGCGTCTCGGGCAGGCCGAAGCCCTTCTGGGTCTGCGTGCGGATCAGGTGCTTCATCGAGACCGTCTCGCCGGCGCGCAGCAGCGTGCGGTCGAACACGGTGTGGGCGATCCGGTCGGGCTGCGCCTGGAGGCTGGTCGGCACGTTGAAGCGCCAGGGCTCGATGCCGCGCTGCCAGTCGCTCCAGGTGAAGGCCAGGTCCTCGACGCCTTGCGCATCCTTGGCGCGGGCGCTGACGAAGTAGGCGCCGGCCTCGTAGTCGTCGTCGCTGGCGCAGGAGGGCGCGTCGGGCGAAATGCCGGTCAGGGTCACCAGTCCCCGGGCGTCGGTGCTGCCCCGGGCCACTTCGCGGCCGTCGCAGGTCGACACCCGCACCGCGGCGTTGGCGACCACGCTGCCCTTGTCCAGGGTCGTGACCCAGGCCACCGCGTTCTCGCGGCCGAGCTTGAAATGCACCGCCAGGTTGGTGGCGAGCGCGGAGGTGCGCACGAACATCGTGCGGCCGCTGCCGTAGCGCTCGTCGAGCAGCGCGTCGCCGAGCTTCTGCGAGGCGATCTCGAGCACATGGAAGCCGGGCGTCAACGGGATGCCGACCACCTCGAAAGGCCTCGGGTCGCCGCTGTCGGCCTTCGGCATGTCCAAGGTGCGCACGCCGGCCTGGCCACCGAGCAGCGACACCATGCGGGTCTGGATGCTGTCGCGCTCGTCCTTGTCGATCACCTTCGGCAACGCGCCCTTGACGTCGCGCGCGGCCAGCTTGCGCGACACGTTGTAGTTGTCGTAGCGGCGCACCTTGCGGAACCAGGCAATGATGTCGGCGTCGCTCTTCGGATTCAGGTCGCTGACCTGGCCCGGCGCTGCGCCCAGGGTCAGCGCCTGCACCTGCAGGGCCGGCTCGACCCGGCGCACCGTGACCGGCATCAGCGCCACGCCGCCGGGCTCGGCCAGCCGCTCGACCACGCCGAAGGGCGAGGCCGCGAACTTGGCCAGCGGCGGCATCAGGCCGGTCGCGACCTTGAGCGGGAAGCTGTCGGGCGCGGCCAGCGGACGGCCCGACGCATCCTCGAACTTCGGCGGCAGGGTGATCGTGAACGGCGTCTGCTCGGCGAAGGGCCCGGCGAAGCTCAGCGACTCGACCACGCCATCGTCGTCCCGGGCAGCGTTGTCGTCGAACTGCGGCTTGAAGGTCTTGCCGGCGCCGTCGAGCGTGATGGCCGCGGCCAGCTTGCGCGCCACGGGGGCATTGAAGCGCAGCACCATCGGCTTGAGCGGCAGGCAGGCCGACTGCGCGTTCTCGCGCTCGCAGCTGAACGAGACCGCGAAGGGTTCGCGCACATCGAAGCTGAGGCGGCGCTCGACGTTGTTGACTACGCCCGAGGGCGTGGCGACGCCCTTGCCGTAGACCAGCTGCACCCGGCTGGCCGGCGGCAGCGTGCGGTTGCACTGCAAGGTCAGGAAGCGCTGCGGCGCCTTGTCGGCGTCCTGGTCGCGCCCGAGCGCCTTGAGCAGGGCGGCGCGCTGCCCGCCGTCGATCTGCCTGACCGGGATGCGCTCGCCGATGCCGCTGGCGGTGCACCAGACGTTCTCCTGCACGCTCTCGGGGGTGGCGGGGCCGTTGAGCTCGAGCATGAAGATCTGCTGCTCGTCGATCTTGCCGTAGCTGGGCTGCCAGTTGCGGATGAAGGGGCCGCCGCTGTTGAAGCGCCAGCTCTCGGGGCCGGTCAGCGCGGCACCGGTGGCCGACTGGAAACCGGCGACCCGCGTGACCGTGCAGCGCACGCCCGGCGGCAGGTCGTTCTCGAAGTCGAAGACCCACTGCCGGTCGCTGGTCCAGCGGCCGCTGCCCTTGCCGGCCTCGGCGTCGGCGCAGGCGACGACCAGCGGGGCCGGCGCCTTGGGGTCGCCGAAGCGCACCGCGGGCTGGTCGAATTTGGCGACCACCTGGCGCACCCTGGAGACTTCGCCCTGCGGCGTCAGGCTGGTGATCTGCAGCGCGTGGGCCGCTCCCGCGGCCAGGAAGGCGCTGGCAGCCAGCAGGAAGGCGGGTGTCGTTCGGCTCAAGTTTTTTTTCTCCATCCGGTCCGTAGCGCGTCGAGCGTAGCCCATTTGCCCCGGGGCGGCGCCCGGCCTGGGGCCCGTTCCTTACAATTCGGGGCTCGTCGTGCGGGTCTCGCGCGTACCGCTCACAGATCACGCCGACCGATGAAACGCTACTGGGAAATCGATGCATTGCGCGGGCTCATGCTCGTGCTGATGACCGTCACCCACCTGCCGACCCGGCTGACCGACCCGCTCGGACAGCCCTTCGGCTTTGTTTCGGCGGCCGAGGGCTTCGTGCTGCTGTCGGCGTTCGTCTCCGGACTGGTCTACAGCCGCATCGCGCGCACCCAGGGCGTCGAATCGATGCGCCGGGCCTTCTGGCGCCGCGCGCTCAAGGTCTACCTGAGCCAGGCCGCGACGCTCCTGTTCCTGTTCACGGTCATCTCCGCCGTGGGGCTGCGCATCGACCAGCCGGCGGTCAAGAATCTCTTGTCGTTCTATCTGGCCAATCCGCGCGAGGGCTTCCTGTACTCGCTGCTGCTGATCTACGAGCCGGCGCTGCTCGACATTCTTCCGATGTACATCTTCTTCATGCTGCTGAGCCCCTGGGTGCTGGCCTTCGCGCTGCGCCATGGCTGGACCGGCGTGATGGTGGCCAGCGCCAGCCTGTGGGCGCTGGCGCAGTTCGGGCTCAGCGAATGGCTCTACGGCCTGACCGTGCGCCACACCGGCCTCGCCGTGCCTTTTCACGAGATGGGCGCCTTCAACGCCTTCGCCTGGCAGTTCCTCTGGTTCGCCGGCCTCTGGATCGGGGCCGGCCGCAATGCGCCCGGCGCGCAGCCGCTGCGCTTTCCGCCCTGGCTGGTGTTGCTCGCCGGCGCGGCTGCGCTCTACGGATTCTGGTGGCGGCACCACGGCATCAACGGCCAGGCGCCCTTCGGCGGCGATGTCGAGCTGAACCTGCTGTTCGACAAGTGGCAGCTCGGTCCGCTGCGGCTGGTCAACCTGGCGGTGCTGGGCATCGTGGCGGTCCGCTTCGGGCCCGCCTTCATGCGGCGCATTCCCCGCCTGCAGTGGCTCGAAGACCTGGGCAGCGCGTCGCTGCCGGTCTTTTGCGCTCACCTGGTGGCGGTGCTGCTGGTGCTGGCGGTCTATGGCGACAGCCAGACGGCGCGGCCCTGGTGGGGCGACGTGCTCCTGCTGGCGACGGTGTTCGGCTGGCTCTACGGCGTGGCCCGCGCCACGCTCTGGTGGGACGGGCGGCAGAAGCCGCCGGCCCTGCCGCTATCGCGCGCCCTGGGCGACTGAGGTCCCGGTCGGCGTCGTTTCCTGCAGGTGCGAGGCGATCACCGACTGCCAGAGCCGGTAGCCCTCGTCGTTGAGGTGCAGCCGGTCGCCGCGGAACAGCTCCGGCCGGGGCCGGCCGTCGGCGGCCAGCATCGGCGTGAAGACGTCGATGTAGTCGCTGTTGGGCAGCCGCTTCAGGTAGGCGCCGATCACGTTGTTGGTTTCGCGGATGCCGGGCAGCAGCTTTTCGCGCGAGGGGCTGGGCTTGACCGAGATGTAGGCGATGCGGGTGTCGGGCAGGGCGGCGCGCACGGTGCTCGCGAACTGGGCAAAGCTTTCGAGCACCTGCAGCGGCGTGCGGCCCTCGGCCAGGTCGTTGTCGCCGGCATAGACCAGGACCAGCCGCGGCCGGTAGCGCACCACGAGCTCGGAGGCGAACAGGCTGCAGTCGGCCATGGTCGAGCCGCCGAAGCCCCGGTTGACGACCACCGGCTGCTGGTTGAAGTCCTGAGCCAGCCGCGACCACATGCGGATCGTGGAACTGCCGACGAAGACCACGCCGCCCGGCTCGGGCAGCTGTTCGCGGTCGGCCGCGGCAAAGGCGGCGAGGTCGCCCTGCCAGCGGGCGCGCGCGGCGCTGTAGGCGGGCGAGGGGGTGGCTGCAGGCGCCGGCGCCGCGCCGCCGGGCAGCGGCTCGGCCTGCGCCGCCAGCATGCCCGCGAACGCGAGGGAGACAAGGGCAAGGCGGGCAGCAGCTTTCATCGACACCATCAGGGAGCAACGTTCTTCGACCGGAAACCGTTGGCAGCTTCCTGCCGACGCGGGCGCAAATGGTAACGACTCGTCAGGGCGTCCCGCTCACTGGCTGTTGCGGCCGATGCCCTGGTACACGATGCCGGCCTCTTTCATGGTGCCCGGCTCGTAGAGGTTGCGGCCGTCGAACACGACCGGCGTCTTCATGAGCGCCTTGAGCCGTTCGAGGTTGGGGCTGCGGTAGGCTTTCCATTCGGTGACGATGATCAGCGCATCGGCGCCGGCCAGGGCCTCCATCGGGTCCTTGGCGGAAACGAAGCGGACGTTGTCGAGCAGCGCCGGCGCATCGGCGAAGTCCAGCTTCAGCACGCGCCGGGTCTCCTCGATCGCGATCGGATCGTGCGCCACCACCCGGGCCCCGGCGCGCAGCAGCACGTCGAGCACGACCCGGCTCGGCGCCTCGCGCATGTCGTCGGTGTTCGGCTTGAAGGCCAGTCCCCAGAGTGCGAAGGTGCGCCCGGCGAGGTCGGTGCCGAAGCGCGCCAGCACCTTGTTGGTCAGCACGCTCTTCTGGTCGTCGTTGACCGCCTCGACCGCTTCGAGCACCCGCAGCGCCTTTCCGTTGTCGCGGGCGGTCCGGGTCAGCGCCTGGATGTCCTTCGGAAAGCAGCTGCCGCCGTAGCCGGTGCCGGCGTACAGGAAGCTGTAGCCGATGCGCGGGTCGGAGCCGATGCCCTGGCGCACCGCCTCGATGTCGGCGCCGACCTGGTCGGCCAGGTTCGCCAGCTCGTTCATGAAGCTGATGCGGGTGGCCAGCATCGCGTTGGCCGCGTACTTGGTGAACTCGGCCGAGCGCACGTCCATCACCCGGGTGCGCTCGTGGTTGCGGTTGAAGGGCGCATAGAGCCGGCGCATCCAGGCCAGTGCCTCGCGGCCGTTGTCGTCGTCGCTGTAGCCGATCACGATCCGGTCGGGCCGCATGAAGTCCTCGACCGCCGCGCCTTCCTTCAGGAACTCGGGGTTGCTGACGACCGAGAACCGGAGGTCGGAACGGCCGCGCCGGTCGAGTTCCTCCTGGATCACGGCCGTGACCTTGTCGGCCGTGCCCACCGGCACCGTCGACTTGTCGACCACGACCTTGAAGCCGTTCATGTAGCGGCCGATGTTGCGCGCCGCGGCCAGCACGTACTGGAGGTCGGCGCTGCCGTCCTCGTCGGGCGGCGTGCCGACCCCGATGAACTGGATGTCGCCGAAGGCCACCGAGGCCTCGATGTCGGTCGAGAAGGACAGCCGTCTGGCCGCGACGTTCGATTCCACGACGGCCTCGAGGCCGGGTTCGTAGATCGGGATGCCGCCGGCGTTGAGGGTGGCGATCTTGCTGGCGTCGACGTCGAGGCAGAAGACGTTGTTGCCGATGTCCGCCAGGCAGGCGCCGGTGACCAGGCCGACATAGCCCGTGCCGATGATCGTGATGTTCATGCGTTCAAGCCGACTCGGGCTCCGAGAGAATCTGGTCGAAGTAGGCGATTGTCTTTTTCAGGCCTTCTTCGAGTTGCGTGCGCGGTTCCCAGCCGCCCAATGCCTGCTGCGCCAGCGAGATGTCGGGTCGGCGCTGCTTGGGATCGTCGGCGGGCAGGGGCTGCCTGACCAGCTTGCTCTTCGAGCCGGTGAGCTCGATCACCTTGTTGGCCAGCTCGAGCATCGAGAACTCGCCCGGGTTGCCGATGTTGATCGGGCCCGGCACCTCGTCGCCTGTGGCCATCATGCGCAGCATCGCTTCGAGCAGGTCGTCGACGTAGCAGAAGCTGCGCGTCTGCTGGCCGTCGCCGTAGATCGTGATGTCCTCGCCCTTCAGCGCCTGGACGATGAAGTTCGACACCACGCGGCCGTCGTTCAGGTGCATCCGCGGCCCGTAGGTGTTGAAGATGCGCACCACCTTGACGCGCAGCTGATGCTGGCGGTGGTAGTCGAAGAACAGCGTCTCGGCGCAGCGCTTGCCTTCGTCGTAGCAGCTGCGCAGGCCGATCGGGTTCACTCGGCCCCAGTAGGACTCGACCTGCGGATGGATTTCCGGGTCGCCATAGACCTCGCTGGTCGAGGCCTGCAGGATCTTGGCCCGCACGCGCTTGGCCAGACCCAGCATGTTGATGGCGCCGTGCACGCTGGTCTTGGTGGTCTGCACCGGATCGTGCTGGTAGTGGATCGGCGAGGCCGGGCAGGCGAGATTGAAGATCTCGTCGACCTCGACGTACAGCGGAAAAGTGACGTCGTGCCGCATCAGCTCGAAGCGCGGATGGTCGAGCAGGTGCTCGACGTTGCGCTTGGTGCCGGTGAAGAAGTTGTCGACGCACAGCACGTCGTGGCCCTGCTCGATGAGGCGGTCGCACAGGTGGCTGCCGAGAAAGCCGGCGCCGCCGGTGACCAGCATTCGTTTGGAGGCGTTGTATTTGCGCATGCGAGAGTCACTCCCTGGGAGGTCAGTTCGTTGGGTGCTGATGGCGTTGCTCGTACATCTTCGCGTCGACCAGCATGCGAAACCACAACGCCTGGAAAAAGGCGAAGTAGAAGCCTGTGGTGCCGTCCAGGAAGCCGAGCCGGAAAATGTAGCGGTAGATGAAATAGCCGAGCGAGCGGATGCCGGTCGGCAGCTTGTAATACAGCTCCTTGATGAAGCGGGTGCGTTCGCGGGCATCGCCCATCAGGCGCGGCTGGAGCACATTGTCTCCGGCGACGCGGGGGCCGAGCTTTTCCCTGGCCTCGGCATCGCTCCATCGGTTGTGGCTGGCGATCCAGTCGGCCAGGCGGGCCGAGTTCTTGTCGTGCATGAAGCCGTCGAGGCGGCCCGGCTTCGCGCTGCTGATGAAGTGCTGGTCGTAGAGCCGCGATTCGCAGCGGCCCAGGCCCGAACGGAAGAGCCGCAGGTGCCACGGATTGACGCCGCTGAAGCGCAGCATCCTGCCCATGAAATAGTCGCGGCGACGCAGCATGTAGGCATCGAAGGCGGGCTGGCCCGCCAGCACGGCACTGATTTCAGCCACCGCGCGGTCGTCCAGCACCTCGTCGGCGTCGAGGTGAAGCTGCCAATCGCAGCTGCCCTCGACCTGGGCGATGGCCCAGTTGCGCTGGTCGCTGTAGTTGGAGAACGGGCGCTGCATGACCGTGCAGCCCAGCGCCTCGAGGATCGCGGGGGTGCCGTCCGACGAATGCGAGTCGACCACGACGATGTGTGGGCTGGCTTTCCTGGCCTGCGCCACGGTCTCGCGAATGATCGACGCGGAATTGAAGGTCAGGATGACGATGACGCAGCGGTGTTTTTCCATGGGGTTCGGCGCTTGGAAGCAGCTTCGAAGGCAGGGTTCACCCGAATTCGTAAGCGCGAAGCATGCCAAACTTTAGCACTACATTCTTACATTTAGGAACATAGCTGACGGTCGACCCCCTCCGTCCGTCGGCCTATTGCCGCAGGACTGCACGGTTTGTGCCGACGGTGGGTGTCAGGCCAGCCGGGCCTGGTGCCGGGCGATCTGCTGGCGCACCTGCGCCGGCGCCGTGCCGCCGAGGATGTCGCGGGCGTTCAGCGAGCCGCGCAGGCTCAGCACGTCGTAGACATCCTTCTCGATCGTCGGGTTGAAGCTCTGCAGCACCGCCAACGGCAGCTCCGACAGATCGACCTGGTGCGAGATCGCCGCCTTGACCGCGTGCGCCACGGTTTCGTGGGCGTCGCGGAAGGGCAGGCCCTTCTTGACCAGGTAGTCGGCCAGGTCGGTCGCGGTGGCGTAGCCGCGCAGCGCGGCCTTCTCCATCGCCTCGGGCTTGACCGTGATGCCGCCGACCATCTCGGCAAAGATCCGCAGCGTGTCCTTCAGCGTGTCGACGGTGTCGAACAGCGGCTCCTTGTCTTCCTGGTTGTCCTTGTTGTAGGCCAGCGGCTGGCCCTTCATGAGCGTGATCAGCGCCATCAGGTGGCCGACCACGCGGCCGGTCTTGCCGCGCGCCAGCTCGGGCACGTCCGGGTTTTTCTTCTGCGGCATGATCGAACTGCCGGTGCAGAAGCGGTCGGCGATGTCAATGAAGCCGAAGGACTGGCTCATCCACAGCACCAGTTCCTCGCTCAGCCGGCTGATGTGGACCATGGCGAGCGAAGCGGCGGCCGTGAATTCGATCGCGAAGTCTCGGTCGCTCACCGCGTCCAGGCTGTTCTGGCAGACCCCGTCCATGCCCAGCGCCCGGGCCACCGCCTCGCGGTCCAGCGGGTAGCTGGTCCCGGCCAGCGCGGCGGCGCCCAGCGGCAGCCGGTTCACGCGGCGGCGCACGTCGACCATGCGTTCGGCGTCGCGCGCGAACATCTCGACATAGGCCAGCATGTGGTGGCCGAAGCTCACCGGCTGGGCCACCTGCAGATGGGTGAATCCGGGCAGGATGACCTCGACGTTCTTCGCGGCCAGTGCCAGCAGCGACTTCTGCAGGTCGACCAGCAGGCCGCCGATCAGGTCGATCTCGCCGCGCAGCCAGAGCCGCACGTCGGTGGCGACCTGGTCGTTGCGGCTGCGGCCGGTGTGCAGCCGCTTGCCGGCATCGCCGACCAGCTGGGTCAGGCGGGCCTCGATGTTGAGGTGCACGTCTTCCAGGTCGAGCTTCCAGTCGAAGGCGCCGGATTCGATTTCGTTGCGAATCTGCGTCATCCCGCCTTGAATAGCGGCGAGGTCCTGCACGCCGATGATTCCCTGGGCTGCCAACATGCCGGCATGCGCCAGAGAACCCTCGATGTCCGCCTGCCACAGCCGCTTGTCGAAGAACACGCTGGCGGTGTAGCGTTTGACCAGGTCGCTCATCGGTTCGGAGAACAGGGCGGACCAGGCTTCGGATTTCTTGTCGAGTTGGTTTTGAGTCATGGGAACCGTTCGGGAGGCAATAATGGGTTTGTCACCCATTGTTTCTGCGATGCGCAACCCGTCGATTTTATCGGCCACCCCTTCGGCGTCGCCGGCGACGCCCCCCGCCACGCCTTCGACCGCCAGGGCGAAGGGGCCCGCGCGTCCCGCGAGGGCCCTGTTCGACGCCTGCCAGACCGGGGTTGTACTGCGCATGGTGCTGTTCGTCGAGGTGGTGGTGGCGGTCACCACGCTGTTCGCGGTCTCGACCTTGTCCGAATGGCTGCTGCTGGCCGCGACGGTCACCGGCGGCGCCTTGCCGGCCACGCTGACCTGGCTGCTCGCCACCTGCGCCTTGAAGCGCCTGCTGGCCCGGCTGCCGGTTCCGGGGCAGTATGCGACCGGTGCCTTGCTCGGCGCGCTGGCCGCCCTGTATGGCTGCGGCCTGCTGCGGCTGACGGGCGTGGTCGGCAGCGCGCCATGGCTGGCCAGCGCGCTGGCCGGCGCCTTGCTGGCCGGGCTGATGATGGCGGCGCTGGCGCTTCGCGCCCGCGGCCAGACGCCGGCGGCCACCACGGCGCGGCTGGCGGAACTGCAGTCGCGGATCCGCCCGCACTTTCTTTTCAACACCTTGAACAGCGCGATCGCCCTGGTCCGGCAGGAACCGGCCAAGGCCGAGGCCATGCTCGAAGACCTGAGCGAGTTGTTCCGCCAGGCCTTGGCCGACCCGGGCGAGTCGGTCACCCTGGCCGACGAGATCGCGCTGGCCGAACGCTACCTGGCGATCGAGCAGGTGCGCTTCGGCGACCGGCTGCGCGTGCGCTGGGACATCGATGCGGACGCGCTTGGGGCCCGCCTGCCGCCCCTGCTGCTGCAGCCCCTGGTCGAAAACGCGGTCAAGCACGGTGTCGAGCCGAGCCCCGAGGGTGCCCGGCTGCGCATCCGCACCCAGCGCCGCGGCGCGATGGTGCTGATCGAGGTCATCAACAGCCTGCCGCCGCTGCGCTGGGCCGATGCGCCGCTGCCGCGCGGCCACGGCATCGCGCTGGACAACGTGCGCGATCGGCTGCGCCTGCTGCACGACATGCAGGCGCAGTTCAGCGCCGGCATGGACGACAAGAGCTATCGCGTCCGCATCGCCATTCCTGCTGAACCATGAGCATGTCGCCCCCACTTCGCACCCTCATCGTCGACGACGAATCGCTGGCGCGCTCGCGCCTGCGCAATCTTCTGGCCGACTGCCAGTCGCCGCCGGCCGAAGTCGTGGCCGAGGCGGCGCATGGCGAAGGCGCCCTCGACCAGCTGGCCCGCGCCCGTTTCGACCTGGTGCTGCTGGACATCCACATGCCGGGCCTCGACGGGCTCGAGCTGGCGCGCCGGATCCGGGCCCGGCCGGCAGCGCCGGCGGTGGTGTTCGTGACCGCCTATGCGGCCCACGCGGTCACCGCCTTCGAGCTCGAAGCCGTCGACTACCTGACCAAGCCGGTCCGCGCCGAGCGCCTGCAGCAGGCGCTGCAGAAGGCCGAGCGCTACCTGAAGGAGCGGCGGTCGCCGGTCGCCGAGCCGCAGGACGTGCTGCTGATCCAGGACCGCGGGCGCACCGAGCGGGTGCCGCTGTCGGAGATCCTGTATCTCAAGTCGGAGCTCAAGTACCTGACGGTGCGGACCGCCTCGCGCAGCCACATCTTCGACGGTTCGCTGGCCGAGCTCGAGGAGCGCTACCCGGCCCGCTTCGTCCGGGTCCATCGCAACGCGCTGGTGGCCCGCGCGGCCATCCGCACCCTCGAGAAATACGACGACGGGGAGGACGCCGAAGGGTGGGCGCTGCGGCTCGACGGCATTCCCGAGCCTGTGATGGTGTCGCGGCGCCAGTTGTCGAGCGTGCGCGAAGCACTGAGGGACGCCCGGTGACCGAGCCCGTTACCCCCGAACCCGTTACCCCCGAACCCGTCGTGGCGGCCGAAGCCCAGGAGCCTGACCGCCTGATGCTGCACATGCCGGTCGACGTCCGAAGCGCCTCGCTGGTGGTGCTGGCGGTGCTGGCCAGCGTCTTCGCGCTGCGCTGGGCGGCGGCGGTCTTCATCCCGCTGCTGGTGAGCCTCATGCTGACCTACGCACTGGCACCGCTGGTCGACCGGCTCGAACGCTGGAAGGTCTCGCGCTGGATCGGCGCGGCCGTGATCCTGCTCGGCCTCGGCGGTGCCTTCGGCTGGACCGGCTACACGCTGGCCGGCAATGCCGGCGCGCTGGTCGATTCGCTGCCCCTCGCGGCGCAGAAGCTGCGCCTCGCGATGCGCACCGACGCCCGCGGCGCCGATCCCAGCACGCTCGACACCGTCCAGAAGGCCGCGGCGCAGCTCGAGCAGGCGGCCGAGGAGAACTCGGCCAAGGTGGCTTCGCGCAAGGGCGTGGCGCGGGTGATGATCGAGCGGCCGTCTTTCAACGTGCGCGACTACCTGTGGAGCGGCACGGTCGGGCTGATCGGCGCCGCCGGCCAGCTCACGCTGGTGGCCTTCCTGACCTTCTTCGCGCTCGGCAGCGGCGACACCTTCCGCCGCAAGCTGGTCAAGATCACGGGACCCAGCCTGCAGAAAAAGAAGATCACGGTCCACGTGCTCGACGACATCACGGGCCATATCGAGCGCTACCTGCTGGTGCAGATCCTCACCAGCGCCATGGTGGGCGTCGCCACCGGCCTCGCGTTCTGGGCGATCGGCCTCGAGAACGCGGCGGTCTGGGGCATCGTGGCCGCGGTCACCAACCTGATTCCCTACATCGGCTCGGTGATCGTGATGGCCACCGCCGGACTGGTCGCCTTCCTGCAGTTCAACGGCATCGAGATGGCACTGCTGGTCGGCGGCACCTCGCTGGTCATTCACACGCTGATCGGCAACCTGCTGGTGCCTTTCCTCACCAGCAAGACCAGCCGCATGAACCCGGTGGCGGTGTTCGTCGGCGTGATCTTCTGGGGCTGGCTGTGGGGCATCTGGGGCCTGCTGCTGGGCATCCCGATCATGATGGTCGTCAAGGCGGTCTGCGACCACGTCGAAGATCTGGAGCCGATCGGGGAACTGCTGGGGGATTGAGCCGGGCGCCGCTCAGCCGATCTGCACGATCGCGTCCTGCGGCCACATCCGCCAGATCACCCATTCGCCGATCGCCGCCCGGTGCGTCGCCGGCGCCGTTCCCGATTCCCCGAACCGCAGCGTGAATCGCTTGCCGGCCAACCGCAGCGCGATCTCGAAACCCGGCCAGTGGGCCGGCACGCGCGGCGTCAGTGCGAGCTGGTCGCCGCGCACCGAGAGGCCCAGCAGCGTCTCTACCGCCGCCCGGTGCAGCCATGCGGCCGAGCCCGTGTACCAGCTCCAGCCGCCCCGGCCTGCGTAGGGTGCGGCGCTGTAGATGTCGCCCGCCATCACGTAGGGCTCGATCTCGTAGAGCGGGCCGCGCTCCGGATGGCGCGCGCGGTGCGCGGGGCTCAGTCCCTCGAAGGTGTCCCATGCGCCTTCGGTGTCGCCATTCAGGGCCTGCGCCATGAGCGCCCACACGGCGGCGTGCGCGTACTGGCCGCCGTTCTCGCGCACGCCGGGCGGGTAGGCCTGGATGTACCCCGGGTTGTTCGGCGAACGCGCGAGCGGCGGATCCAGCAGCCGCATCAGGCCGAGGCGTTCGTCGTGAAGGTGCGACTTCATGGACGCCAGGGCCACCCCCGTGTGTGTCTGGTCCGAGGCACCGGAGAGCACCGACCAGGCCTGCGCGATCAGGTCGATCGCGCATTCGTCGTTGATCGACGAGCCGAGCGGCGCGCCGTTGTCGAAGAAGGCGCGCCGAAACCAGGCGCCATCCCAGCCGGCGGCGTGCAGCGCGGCGATCCATCCCTGCCGGGCGGCCAGCCAGCGCTTCGCGCGTTCGCCCTCGCCGCGTGCCAGCGCGAAGGGGGCGAAACGCTCGACCACGCTGCACAGGAACCAGGCCAGCCAGACCGACTCGCCGCGGCCTTCGTGGCCGACCCGGTTCATGCCGTCGTTCCAGTCGCCGGTGCCCATCAGCGGCAGCCCGTGCAGGCCGGTCGCGAGGCTCTTGTCGATCGCGCGGGCGCCGTGCTCGTAGACGCTCGCGCTCTGCTCGCTGGTGCGCGGCGGGTAGTAGGCGTCCTCGGCACCCTCGGGGATCACCGGGCCGTCGAGAAATGACACGCGCTCGTCGAGCAGCGAGCGGTCCGCACTGACTTCGACGTAGTGGGCGGCGGCGAAGGGCAGCCACAGCAGGTCGTCCGAGAAATGCGTGCGCACGCCGGCGCCGCCGGGCATGTGCCACCAGTGCTGGACGTCGCCCTCGGGGAATTGCCGCGCCGCGTTGACGAGGATCTGCTCGCGCAGGCGCAGCGGGTCGGTCAGCGCGAAGGCCATCGCGTCCTGCAGCTGGTCGCGGAAGCCGAAGGCGCCGCCGGCCTGGTAGAAGCCCGCCTTGGCCCAGAGGCGGCAGGACAGCGTCTGGTACACCAGCCAGCGGTTGACCATGGCGTCGAACAACGGGTCGGGGGTGCTCACCTGCAGCCGGCCCAGCAGTTCGTCCCAGAAGCCGCGTGCCTGCGCCAGCGCTTCGCCGATGTCGCGCTGCTGCCAGCGCCGCGCCATGTCGACGGCGGCCTCGGCGCTGTCGGCATGTCCCAGCATGAAGCAGAAGCTGGTGCTGGCGCCGGCCGCCAGGCTGAACTCGCCGGCCACCGCCGCGCAGGCATCGAGGCCGCTGCCGGCTCGCCCGGCCAGGCTGTCGGGCAGCTCGATGCTGCCGCGCCCGGCGAAGAACTCGCTGCGGTCGCTGGTCCATTGGGTGGCCCCGCCGAGGCCGGCGATGGCGACAAAGCCACTGCTGCCGCCGAAGCCGGCACTCGATTCGCGCTGCTGACCGAACACGGCGGGCAGGTCTTCGGGCTTCCAGGTGTGGACCGTGCGCCGTTCGCCGCGGGCCGCGCCGAGCTGCCACTCGACCATCGCGACGGCGCGCAGCCGGCGCGCGCCGACGCCTTCGTTGCGCACCTTCACCTGGACCAGCTTGATGCGCTCCTCGCGATCGGCGAAGAAGGTGGTCTCGAGCACCACGTTGCGGTGCAGGCATTCGAACACCGTGTAGCCCTGGCCGTGCCGCACGCGATGCCTGGCCGCGGCGCCGCCCCGGCCGGCCGGCGTCAGCGGCAGCAGTTCGCGGCTGTCGAGGTCCTGCAGCAGGTAGTGCTCGAAGGCCGGGTCCTGGACCGGATCGTTGGACCAGGGCGTGACCTGGTGCAGGCGGCTGTTGGTGGCCCAGGTGTAGCCGGTGCCGGCTTCGGAGACCTGGAAGCCGAAGCTCGGGTTGGCGATGACATTGACCCACGGCCGCGCGGTGCGGCGATTGACGTCGACCTCGAAGCGGAATTCCCCGCTCTGCGCATCGAAGGCGCCTTGCGGCGCGCTCGCCGCGTCGGCCAGGTGCGCCATCGCGGGAAGCCGGGCGATCGCCAGCGGCGGCCTCGCCGCCGCGCCTTCGGACGGCGGGCCCGCCGATTCGCGCAGCGCCGCCACCTGGGACTCCAGCGTCCGTCCGTCGGCCGTGAAGACAGCCCGCGCCAGGCTCGACAGCGCGGCCTTCTCGGCCGGCGTCAGTTCGGCATCGCGCAGCAGGTAAAAGCCGGCCGCATCATTGCGCGGGAAGCTGTTCTGAGTCTGCTGCGCGACCCGGCTGCGCAGTGCCTCGATGTCGCGCTGCAGCGGCATCAGGTAGGAGTGTGGCTCGCCGTTGATCACCACCAGGTCGCAGGCGACGCCGCCGAAGCCCCACCAGGGCTGGGCCCGCAGCAAGGTGTCGACCAGGCCCACGCCGGCCGTCGAATGGATCGTCACGAGCACGATCGGCTTGTCGCCCGAGATGCCGAAGCGCCAGATCTGGCGCAGGTCGATCAGGCCGCGATCGCGCATGGTGCGCGGCGTGGTGTAGGTCAGGATGGTCGTGAGGTCCTGCAGCGCGAGGTTCTTCGCCGGGTCGATGCTGAGGTCGCGCAGCCGCACCTGCGCCAAGGTGGCGGCCATCCGGGTCGCGCGCTCCACGTGCATCGGTTGCAGGTAGCGGTCGATGCAGGGCATCAGCGTCTCGATGCTGTCGCCGGCCGCGGTCGCGAAGGTCAGGCGCGCGCTGGCGCCCGGCGCGACCGACAGCGTGACCCGCAGGCAGGCGATCGGGTCGAGCCCGTTGACCGGCGTGCCGTCGGCGGCCAGCGGCTGGGCGTCGAGCGCGGGCTCGGCCAAGGTGCGGTTGCGTCCGATGAAGGCGCGGCGGTCGGTCATGCAGTCCACCGCCAGCACCTGCGCATCGACCGCGGCGACGAAGTGCGCGGCGGCCACCACCGGGTCGCCGTGCAGGCGCGGCTTGCGTGCCATCAGCAGCGCGCGCCAGCCCGGCTCCCAGCGGCTCTCGACGAACAGGTTGGCGAAGGCCGGATGGGCCTCGTCGGCCTTCGGGTTCGACAGCACCGGCTCGAAGTACGAGATCAGTTCGAGGATGCGGGCCTCGCTGCCCGTGTTGTGCAGTTCGACGGTGCGCAGCTCGGTGTCGTCCTCGGGGCTGATCAGCACCGTGGTTCGCGCCTGCAGGCCCGGGCCGCTGGCTTCGAACTGCACCTGGTCGGCCAGGAAGCGCGCGCCGTAGCGCCAGCCGGGGCCCGGCGCCGGGAGCGCGGTCAGCGAGGCCAGCGCGTGGGTCTGTGTGTCGCGCACATAGAAGAAGCTGCCGTAGCCGTCGCGCAGCGGATCGTCGCGCCAGCGGCTGACGTTGAACGAACGCCATCGGCTGACGCCAGCGCCGTTGGCGCGCAGCGCCACCGTGTAGCGGCCGTTCGACAGCAGATGGGTCGGCTGGAAGCCGGCGCCCATCGGATCGACCGTGCGCGGCTGGAACACCGGCGCCGCCTCGCCGGTGGCCGGCTCGGGCGGCGTGCGCGGATCGGCGCTGCCGATGATCTGGCGCGGCGTGCGCTCGTGCAGCAGGGAGGCGTGCGCCTGCACCAGCGGCGCGCTGCCGAACCAGCGCCGCGCCGCGCCGCCGCGCACCGCGTTGCACAAGGCCACCAGCGACATGCCCTGGTGATGCGCCATCACGTTGCGCACCACGGTGAAGGCCTGGCCATCGGTCTGGCGCGAGACCGTGAAGTCGACCGCGTCGTAGAAGCCGAACTCCCCGCGCGCCCCGAGCGATTCGAGCCGGCGCAGGTTGGCGACCGCGTCGACCGGCGCGATCGCCGCCGCCATGGCGCTGGCATAGGGCGCCACCACGCGGTCGGCCGGCGGCGTGCGGCGCAGTGCGAGCCGCGGCACGCCGAAGGGCGAGTACTGGTAGGCGAGCGAATGGTCCTGCGCGAAGTAGGCGGATTCGGAGACGCCCCAGGGCAGGCCCTGGGCGTTGCCGAAGACCTGCTGCTCGCCGATCGCGGCGCGCATCGCGACCTCGAGCAGCCCGCCCTCGGGCTCGGCCATCACCAGCGTGGGCATCAGGTACTCGAACATCGAACCCGACCAGGACTTGAGCCCCGGCAGCACGCCGACCGACAGGAACGGCCGCCCGAGCGCCATCCAGTGGCGCCGCGGCACGTCGCCCTTGGCGATCGCGAGGAAGCTCAGCAGGCGCGCCTCGGAGGCCAGCAGGTCGTAGTAGCTGGCATCGAGCAGGTTGTCGTCGACCCGCAGCCCGATGTGGAACAGGTGGCGCTTGGTGTCGTAGAGGCCGCTGAAGTCCATCCCGGCGCAGAGGGTCTCGCAGCGCACGGCGAGCGCCTCGAGCGCTGCGGCCTCGGATGCGTCGCTGCCTTCGGCGGCGAAGCCGCGGCAGGCCTGTGCCACGGCGATCAGGTGGCCGGCGAGGTTGCCGCTGTCGACACTGGACACATAGGCCGGCGGCAGCTTCTGCAGGTTCCGGGTGTCATACCAGTTGTAGAGATGGCCCTGGTGCTTGTCGAGCCGGTCGATGGCGTCGAGCGTGGCGGCCAGCCGCCCGGCCAGCGCCGGGGTGCCGATCCAGCCGAACTCCCGGGCGCAGCAGCAGGCCAGCAGGTACATGCCGATGTTGGTCGGCGAGGTGCGGTGCGCGACGGTCGGCTCGGGCTCGAGCTGCAGGTTGTCGGGCGGCAGGTGATTGTCTTCGGGGCCGACGACATGCTCGAAGAAACGCCAGCAGTCGCGTGCCAGTGTCTCGAGATAGCGCTGGTGCTCGGGTTCGAGGGTGCTCGCGGACCCGGTCGGTGTGCGGCTGCTCCACCAGGCCGCCAGCGGGGCCAGCGCCCACAGCGCGAAGAGCGAGGCGCCGAGCCAGGGGTGCGGGCTCCGGAGCGATGCCAGCGCGAGCGCGATGCAGGCTGCGCTGCTGAGCGCCGAGCCGCGCACGAAATCGATCAACGCGTAGCGCGCCTGCGCCTGGGCCTGCGCGGCAGTGGTCCATTCGAGCAGATGCCGCCGGCTGGCCAGCAGCCTCCATGCGGCCCGCGCGCTGGCGTCCAGAAGCAGGCGTGCCTGCGCCGCCAGTTGCACGAACTGCCAGCACGCGCCGGCCATCGCGCGCAGCAGTTCGGTGCCGCCGACATCGAAGAAATGCGGCAGCTCGATCGAGCGTCGGGTCGGCACCAGTCCCGCCAGCGCCCCGAGCAGCGGGCCGAGCACCAGGGCCGATGCCACGGCGGCGAACGCCCACGACAGTGGCAGTGCGTCCGTGAAGAGGACCCAGGCGAGCAGCGCCGCCGAGGCCGGCACCACCAGGGCGCGCCGCAGGTTGTCGCTCATCTTCCAGAGCCCGAGTGCGTCGATGCCGAAGCGCCACGGGCGCAGCATCAGCGGCAGCAGCTGCCAGTCGCCGCGGGTCCAGCGATGCACGCGCGAGGCGGCCACGCCGGCGTGATGCGGATGGTCCTCGACCAGCACCAGGTCGCTCACCACGGCGCAGCGCGCCACCGTGCCTTCGAGCAGGTCGTGGCTCAGCACCGCGCCGTCGGGCAGCCGGCGGTCGAGCGTGGCGTGCACCGCCTGGACGTCGAGCAGCCCCTTGCCGGTGAAGGAACCGGTGCCGAAGACGTCCTGGTAGATGTCGGAGGCGCTGTTGCTGTAGGGGTCGAGGCCGCACTGGCCGGCGAACATCCAGTGAAACGGGGAGCGCTCCTCGCGCTCCGGGAACGGTGTGACGATGCGCGGCTGAAAGATGCCGAAGCCGGCCGTGACGCGCCGGCCGGCGGGGTCGGTCTGCGGCGCGTTCAGCGGGTGCGCCGCCACCGCCACCAGCTCGCGCAGCGTACCGGGGGGCAGGCCGGTGTCGCTGTCGAGCGTCATCACGTAGGGAATGCGGTCGGCGAGCCCGGCGCCGCCGGCTTCCGCCACGAAGCCGCTGGCGTCGCCGGTGGCCAGCAGGCGCAGCAGCATCTCGAGCTTGCCGCGCTTGCGCTCCCAGCCCATCCACCGCTGCTCGGTCTCGGACCAGGTGCGCGGCCGGTGCAGCAGCAGGAAGCGCGCGCCGGCGCCGGGATAGGTGTCGTTGAGCGCGCCGATCCGGCGCAGGGCGTCGTCCAGCAGCAGCGAATCGCCGGGCATCGACGCCTGGTCGGCATCGGCCCAGTCGGTGAGCAGCGCGAACTGGGCCTGGTCTTCGCGGTTGGCGAGCCAGTGCAGCTCGAGCCGCCGGGCCAGCTGCGCGTTCGCCTCGATCGAACTCAGCATCGAAGGCACCACGACCAGCACGCGGTGCGCCGGCGGAATGCCGTCGGCGAATTCGAGCCTTGGCAGGGCCCGGACCCGGGTCGATTCCGCGACGATGCGGTGCACCAGCGCGATCACCGCTTCGGACAGCGGCCAGGCGAGCAGCACCAGCGCCACCACCGCGGTCCAGGCGGCGTAGGGCCAGCCGTTGCGATTCAGACCGTGGACCGCGGCGGCCAGCAGCAGCGAGGTGCCGGTGGCGATGGCCGCCAGGTAGAGCGCCAGGCGCCAGTTGCGGGGCTGGCGGCGGTGCCGCACCGCCGCGGCCTTGTCATCGCTGCGTGCCGGTGCGAGCGCGGCGACCAGTTCCGGGCGGCCTTCACCGAACAGGTAGTAGCCGGCCGTCCGTTCGGCGCTCGACCCGCGGGCCGGCTGCGCGACTTCGGGGACGTCGGCATCGGCGGCGGCCTGCAGCGCCAGTCCGACCACGGCCTGCGCCACCTCGCGCTCCGTTTGCCTGGTGCTTCGCGCCACCTGTTCCATCGCCTGCGTGATCTGCTGGCGCGTGATTTCGCTCTCGCTGCCGAAGCTCGGCAGCTCGCGCAGCACCCGCAGCGAGCGGCTCACGGGCTCGATCAGGTCGGCCCAGTCGACCTGGCCGATCATGCGCAGCGTCGTGATGATGTTGCCGACCGTGAGGTTGGCCGCCGCCTGCGCGGATTGGGCGTCGGCGATCAGCGCCGGGCCGTTCGGGCAGTGCTGCTCGCACCACTTGACGAGCGCGGGCGGATGCTCGCCCTGTTCGACCGGCAGCCGTTGCCAGAGCTGGGTCAGGTAGCTGTCCTGCATGCCGCGGCTCTGCAGTGCGCGATACAGCACGTCGAGTTCGTGCGACGACAGCGAATCGGCCGCGTCCCAGGCCGCGTGCGCCACTTCGCGCGCGACCTTGTTCTCGGCGATGCTTTCGGCGACCCGGCGCAGGTTCTCGAGCAGCACCACGCGCAGCGTGGTCGGCAGCGCCCACAGTTCGCCGAGCGTGAGCTCGTCGATGTCCTGGTAGGCATCCAGGAAAGCCGTGAACAGCGTCTTGTTGAGGACGCTGTCGGTGTGCGCCAC
>Ga0182007_10000253_pt1 | contig 35971 bp, 35 predicted proteins | sample Sormic07211113_1_FD_123023 | JGI IMG/M metagenome (GOLD analysis project Ga0182007, IMG submission 123023) | Rhizosphere microbial communities from Sorghum bicolor, Mead, Nebraska, USA - 072115-113_1 MetaG | ecosystem: Host-associated > Plants > Roots > Rhizosphere | place: USA: Nebraska...
CGCGTCGAACTGGCGCACGCATTCCCATGCGGCATCGGCATCGGCCAGGTTGTTGTAGCTCAGTTCCTTGCCCTGCAGCTGCTGGAACGTGGCCAGCGTGCCCGGCACCGGGTACAGGTCGCGGTAGAACGCGCCGCTCTGGTGCGGGTTCTCGCCGTAGCGCAGGTCCATCACCTTCACGAAGCTGGCATTCATCTGCGCCGGGAACTCGCTCCGCACCGGCACGGCGGTGTCGGTGGTGGTCACGGCGGAGAGGTAATTGCTGATCGCCGCGTCGTACTGGGCCACGCGGTTGAACGCGGCCACCGAGAAGGCGAAACGCTTGGCGGCCGACAACTTGCCATCGTGGGCGTCCAGCTCGGCCAGCAGCTCGGCGTACTGCGACGGGTCGGTCGCCACCGCCACGCGGGCGAAGTTCTTCGCGGCCGAGCGCAGCATCGCCGGGCCACCGATGTCGATGTTTTCCACGGCGTCTTCGAGCGTGCAATCCGCCTTGGCGGTGACCGACTCGAACGGATACAGGTTCAGTACCAGCAGATCGATCGCGCCGATGCCGTGTTCGGCCATCACCGCGTCATCCAGCCCGGCGCGGCCGAGCAGGCCGCCGTGCACCATCGGGTGCAGGGTCTTGACCCGGCCGTCCATCATTTCCGGGAACCCGGTGACGTCGGCAACGTCCTTCACTGCCAGGCCGGCCTCGCGGATCGCCTTGGCGGTACCGCCGGTGGAGAGCAGCTCCACGTTGCGCGCGGCGAGGGCGCGGGCCAGGTCGATCAGACCGGTTTTGTCGGAAACGGACAGCAGGGCCCGGCGCACGGGCAGCAGATCGGAACTCATGGGGGCAGGAGATCGAAGCGGAGCGGGGCCATATTGTAGGCCAGTGGCGCGGGCATGGCCGCCCCGGCCGTCGCCGCGACGGTCAGCAGCGTCCTGAAACGACGAAGGCCGGTACCGAGGGCTGCTCGATCCGGCCTTCCGCTGGGCACGACCCGTGCCGCGCCGGCATCAGGTGGTGATGCCGTATTCCTTCAGCTTCTTGCGCAGGGTGGCGCGGTGGATGCCCAGCATCGAGGCGGCGCGGCTCTGGTTGCCTTCGCAGTGATTGAGCACTTCCACGAACAGCGGAATCTCCATCTCGCGCAGCACGATCTCGTAGACATCGTCCGCATCGCAGCCATCCAGGTCCCGCAGGTACCGCCTGACCGATTGGGCCACGTGTTCGCGCAGGGGTGGCTTGGGCGCGCCACGACTGTTGTCAGGACGAGAAAGGACAGCGTTCAAGGAGTTTCCCGGTGCAAGAGCCGGGGCGGACAACAGCCCACGGCGGAAGGGTGATGGGGTCAGTCTAGCGCGTGCGCCGGTCGCCTGCCACGCTCCGGCGGCCCCGGCGGTGCCTCAGAGGAACTCAAAGGTGAATGCGACGGTAGACGCCGCAGGCTCCCGCACGCGGAAGCTGATCTGTGCGCTTTGTCCCGGTTCCAGCGTGGTGGCCGGGTCCATCGCGCGGTCCAGATAGTCGGCCGGCGCGAACACATTGGTGCCGATCACGCGGCCATCGGCATCGGACAGCGACAGCCGCAGCGACGGCCAGGCCTGGGCCCACCGCGCGTCGTTGCGGATGCTCGCCTGCACCTGCAGCGCACCCGCCTGGCCCGGCACCGGGCGCACATCACGGCTGAGCATGCTGAAGGCCGTCGGCTCACGCCAGGCGGGCACTGAACAGCGCAGCACGCTGCACAGTCCGGCGATCCACGGGCGGGTACCGGCATCGGCGGCCAGCCGTGCGCGGTCGGCCACCGCGATCTGCACCAGCAGCACGGCGGCCAGCCCGGCCACCATGCCCCACTGCCAGCGCGGCGTGCGCAGGCGTGCACCGGGCCGGCGCAGGAAACTGGGCGTGGTGACCGCTTCGGCCGACGGCAGGGCAGCGGTGGCCGGGCCGCGCGCATTCTCATCGAGGGCGTGCACGTCATCCGGCGGCAGCGGGTGCGACGGCGCTCCCGTCCCGACGGCCGGTGCGGGAGCCGGTGCAGCTTCGCCGGCGTGCGCAGGTTCGACATCGGCTGCGCGTTCGTCGCCGAATCCAGATCCGGATTGCGACACGGACGGCGGCGGCGCAGGAACCGGCTGGGCGTCGATCACCTGTTCCACCGCGAGCGGTGCGATGCGATCGTCCAGGGACGTTGCCGACGCCGCAGACGTCTCCTCGCGGGAGAGGGACACCGGCTCAGCGGGATCGGCCGGCGCCTCCGCGGACGGACGCAGGAACGTGGCGATCGGGCGTCGCGGCGGCATCGGAGGCTCGGACATGGGCACGGGACCGGGCAGGAGACAGGCTATTCAAGCACGGCGGACGCCGGTGATGCGCATCCAGTCGCCCTCCTGCGCCACGGCCAGCTGTTCGAAGGCCGGGGCGTAGCGCTCCAGCAGTTCCCCTTCCTGCCCGTGCAGGATGCCCGACAGCGCGATGCGGCCGCCCGGGGCGACGCGCGCCGCCAGCACATCGGCCAGCGCATCCAGTGCCGAGGCAAGGATGTTCGCCACCACCACCGGATACGTCGCCTGCGGTTCGTCTTGCGGCAGATAGACCTGCACGCGGTCCTGCAGGCCGTTGCGCTCGGCGTTGTCGCCGGTGGCGAGCACCGCCTGCGGGTCGTTGTCCACGCCGACCGTGCGCGCCGCGCCCAGCTTCAGCGCGGCCAGGGCGAGGATGCCAGAGCCGCAGCCGAAATCGAGCACGGTGGTGCCGGCCAGCGCGCCCTCGGCGGCCAGGCCGTCCAGCCAGCGCAGGCACAGCGCGGTGGTCGGGTGGGTGCCCGAGCCGAACGCCAGGCCCGGATCCAGGCGGACGACGGCAGCATCGTCGGCCTGTGCGGCCTCCGGCAGCGCATGGTTCCACGGCACGATCCAGGTGCGATCGCCGAAGGCCATCGGCTGGAACTGGTCGATCCAGGCGCGTTCCCAGTCTTCGTCGGCCACGGCGCGGAAGCTGGCGTTGGCCCAGTCCAGGCCGGGATCGAAGGCGTCCAGCGCGGCCAGCAGGGCCAGCGCATTGGTATCGCCGGGGAACAGCGCGGTCAGCACCAGGTCGTTCCACAGCGGGGTCTCGCCCACGCCCGGTTCCAGGATCGCGCGCTCGTTGCTGGTATCGGCATCGGCATCGAGCAGGGTCACCGCCAGCGCGCCCACGTCGTCCAGCGCATTCTCATAGCGCGGCTGGGTGGCTTCGGTGCAGTGCAGGGTGAGTTCCAGGAAGGGCATGGGGCAGGGACCGGCGGAAAACCGTGCATGTTAGACCAGTGCGGGGCGATGGTCCCGGACACACCGCCGCGCGCCCGTCTCGCCGGCCGGTAAGATCGGCCCGACGGCTGGTTCAGACACCGCCGCAGTCGCTTGCTAAACTTGAACTCCTGCTGTCCATCACGGACAGCGTGTGACTTCTGCCCATGGCGCTCGTGCCGACCCTGAAAACCTGGTTGCTGGTCGTACCGGCCCTGGCGTTGCTGGGGGTGGTGGGCTATCGCGCGGGCGATCGGGTGCTGCACGACGATCAGGCCGTGTCGCATCTGGATGAGCCGCAGGCCGGCAGCGCGCCTACCGCGGTCCCGGCCGAAGCACGGCAACTGGCCCGGCGCCTGCTCGGCAGCGAGCGCGGCACGGCGGTGGCCTCCGGCCTGCCGCTGGACCTGCGGGCCGATATCGAAGGCGACACCGACCTGTTCGCCTATGCGCAACGCCTGCAGGTGCAGGCGGCCAACGGCAACGCCGAGGCCGGGTGGATGGTCAGCCGCGTCTACGACTACTGCGCGATGTATGCGATGGATCCCGGCGGCTATCAGCTCGACAACACGCTGCTGAGCGGTATGGGCATGAGCGCGTCGGCGCCGATGGTCGCTGCACGCGAGCGCGTCTCGCGGCGCTGTGCGGGCTTCGTCAGCAGCGACAACCTTGGCCGACCGCTGATCCTGGCGCAGCGGCTGCAGTCGGCCAAGGCCGGCAACCTCGCCGCCGAGGCCTCGCTGTTCGCCGAGGGCCAGCCGCTGCAGACCGGGCCGGGCTATCTCCGTGGGCTGGTCGAGCGGGTGATGGATTCGCGTGATCCGGAAGCCTACATGGCGCTGGCGCCGGGCATGGGCCAGCGGGCCAGTGGCGACAACGCGATGAGCGGCCTGGTGGCCGGCGATCAGTTCAGCGAACTGGCCTGGCGGCTGGCTGCCTGCGAGCTGGGCATGGCCTGCGGGCCGGACAGCGTGCTGATGAATAATTTCTGCGCGAACGGAGGGATCTGTTCGCAGGACGGTGGGCAGGACTTTGCCACTTTTGTGTATGACGCTGCGGTATCGCGGCAAGGTGCGGGGAAAATGAACGTGTTGGTCGAAGAGCTGGTCAAGCAGAGGAATGGGCGATGAATTACCGTCGAATTCTGCACGGTGCCAAATTCTGGTTCTGGGTGGCGTTGTTTGTCGCGTACTCGGCCGGAGCGGTGGGCCTGGTGATGATCGATACCTATGACGATCGTTACCGAAGCCTGTCCAAAGTGCAGTTGACCTCGGTGAAGGCCGATGCCGACGTGCGTCGCGCCGGTGCCAGTCAGGTCGCTGCGGTGTATCGCGCGCAGAGCGGCATGCCGTTCGCTTCGCTGCCCACCGGCAGCACCTTCCAGGTGGTGTGGCCGGATGGCTCCACCGAAACGATGGTGATCATGGACCCGACCTCGTCGCTGGGCGTGGAGCCGGTGAAAAACTCACAGGTCACTGCGGCGGATACTGCCAAGCCGTAAGCACGCCGTGGTCGGGCTGCGCCATGGGTGGCAGCAGCCTGCACGCGCCATGGCGCACGTCAGCCAACCATGGGTTGGCTCTACCGGGTCTGTGCCGTCAGGCAGCCCGGTCCGTACAAACAGAAAGGCGGGGAGATCCCCGCCTTTCTGCTGTCCAGCGTCTTGCGCGAGCGTGTCGATCAGGTCAACGCGATCGACTTGTTCTTGCGTTCGGCCAGGCGCTTTTCCAGGTAGTGGATGTTCTGCCCACCGGCCTGGAAGCCCTTGTCGCGCATGATGCGCTGCTGCAGCGCGACGTTGGTCTTGATGCCGTCCACGACCAGTTCGCTCAGCGCTACGCGCATGCGCGCGATCGCGGTCTCGCGATCCGGGCCGTGCACGATCAGCTTGCCGATCATCGAGTCATAGTTCGGCGGCACGCGGTAGCCACTGTAGATGTGGGTATCCACGCGCACGCCGGGGCCACCCGGCGGATGGAACGCGGTGATCTGGCCCGGGCTCGGCACGAAGGTTTCGGCGTCCTCGGCGTTGATGCGGCACTCGATCGCGTGGCCGGTCAGCACCACGTCGCTCTGCTTGATGGTCAGCTTCTGGCCGGCAGCGACGCGCAGCTGCTCGCAGACCAGGTCGATGCCGGTCACCATCTCCGTCACCGGATGTTCCACCTGCACGCGGGTGTTCATTTCGATGAAGTAGAAACGGCCATCTTCGAACAGGAACTCGAAGGTGCCCGCGCCGCGGTAGCCGATGCGGATGCAGGCTTCCACGCAGACCTTGCCGATCTCATCGCGCAGCTCGGCGGTGATGCCCGGTGCCGGCGCTTCTTCCACCACCTTCTGATGGCGGCGCTGCATCGAGCAGTCGCGTTCACCGAGGTGGATGGCGTTGCCCTGGCCGTCGGCGAGCACCTGGATCTCCACGTGGCGCGGATTCTCCAGGAACTTCTCCATGTAGACCTGATCGTTGCTGAAAGCGGCCTTGGCTTCGGACTTGGTGGTCTCGATCGCCGCCTTCAACGAGGCTTCGGCATGCACCACGCGCATGCCGCGGCCGCCACCGCCACCGGAGGCCTTGATGATGACCGGATAGCCGATCTCACGGGCGATCTTGGTGTTGGCCACGATGTCGTCGGTCAGCGGGCCGCCCGAGCCGGGCACGCACGGCACGCCGGCGGCCTTCATCGCGCGGATCGCTTCCACCTTGTCGCCCATCAGGCGGATGGTGTCGGCCTTGGGGCCGATGAAGATGAAGCCGGATTCTTCCACGCGCTCGGCGAAGTCGGCGTTCTCCGACAGGAAGCCGTAGCCCGGGTGGATGGCCTGGGCGTCGGTGACTTCCGCCGCGGCGATCAGGGCCGGGATGTTGAGGTAGCTCTCCGAGGACGGTGCCGGACCGATGCAGACCGACTCGTCGGCCATGGCCACATGCTTGAGGTTGCGGTCGACCGTGGAATGCACAGCCACCGTGCGGATGCCCAGGGTATGGCACGCGCGCAGGATGCGCAGCGCGATCTCCCCTCGGTTGGCAATAACGACTTTGTCGAGCATGGACTAATCCTTAGCCGATCACGAACAGCGGCTGGTCGAATTCGACCGGCTGGCCGTTTTCGCCCAGGATGGCGACGATGGTGCCGGAGACGTCGGCTTCGATCGGGTTGAACATCTTCATCGCTTCGATGATCGCCAGCGTTTCACCGGCCTTGACCGCCTGGCCGACCGACACGAAGGCCGGCTTGTCCGGCGAGGACGAGGCATAGAAGGTGCCGACCATCGGTGCGCGCAGCACGTGGCCATCGGGCAGGGCGTTACCGGCCTTGGCGGTGCCGCCGGTGGAGGCCTCGGTCGGCGACTGCATCGGCATCGCCGGGGCGGCGGCCTGGGCCTGGGCCGGTGCCGGGGCCATCATCATCTGCGGCTGGGCCTGCACCATGCCGTAGCCGGAGACGGGCGCGCGCGACAGGCGCACGGACTCTTCGCCTTCCTTGATTTCGATTTCGGCGAGGTTCGACTCTTCCAGCAGGTCGATCAGTTTCTTGATTTTGCGGAGATCCATAGGGGCCTCTTTAGCTCGTGGTGTCAGTGTGGTGGGAAGCGCGGTGCGCTCGGGTCAAAGCAATTCGTAGAAGTCGCGCAGCTGGCGGATGCGGTCGCGCGTGAGGGTGGTCAGGCAGCGCATCTGCGCGCCATTGCGGGCCGAGCCGTCGGAATTCAACAGGTACACCGCGTCGCAGTCGTGGTCGCGCAGTTCGACCCAGGCGCGCTGGGCCAGTACCAGCTGCTGCTCGGCGTTGCCGCACCAGCTGCAGGCACCGCCGTCGGCCGGGGCGCGCAGCTGCCGGCGCGCCTGCGCATACACGGCATTGAGTTCGACGTCGGCGGCGGCCGCCACGTCCGAGGCGCACAGGTCGCTCTCCATCGTGGTGACCGGGTGCGCGCAGTCGATGCCCTCATCCTCGCGGTCGCCAGCGATGGCGGCGCCACACAGGCAGCCCCACAGCACGACGCTGGCGAGGACACGCGGCAGTGTCATCACGCGGAGGCGGCCGCCAGCCGGGTCAGCGCCGCATCCATCGCATAGCGATAGCTGTCCGCACCGAACCCACAGATCACCCCGACCGCCTTGTCGCTGAAATAGCTGTGCTGGCGGAAGGGCTCGCGTGCATGCGGGTTGGACAGATGGATCTCGATGAAGGGCACGTCCACCGCGGCCAGCGCATCGCGCAGGGCCACCGAGGTGTGGGTGAACGCTGCCGGGTTGATCAGGATGAAGGCCGTGCCGTCGCCACGGGCCGCCTGGACCCGGTCCACCAGCACGTGCTCGGCGTTGGACTGCAGCGCCTCCACGGCGTGGCCCGTGGCCTGCGCCTGGGCCAGCAGGGCCTGATCGATCTGCGCCAGCGTGGTGTGCCCATACACGCCCGGCTCGCGCGTACCGAGCAGGTTGAGGTTGGGGCCATGCAGGACCAGCAGTTTCGCCATGGGTGCCGAACAACGGGAAAGGGCGGAGTCTGGCGGAACTGGTGGATCGTGTCCAGTTCGACGAAGTTACGCGTGTTTCAAGCGTGCGTTTGAAATCCGATGGCGGCCGTTGCGGCAGCAGGATGTCCTCGTCCCCGCGGCGGCAGATCACGCCGGATCGCTGACGCGCAGCTGAGCGGTGAGCAACCGCGTCAGGTTCTTGCGGGCGAAGTACCCCTGCAGCTGGCGCGCCTTGATGGATTGGGCGCGAAGAAGCGGTTTGCCTTCTGCCGGATGGTCGATCTGGTAGCAGCGTGAGGCGCCGCAGAGTTCGGCCTGGCTCGCGGTGACCGCGACCACCGTCACCTCCAGTCCGTTGAACGCGGTGCCGCTGCGGATGGCAGGGTTTTCCGTGCACGCGCGTTCGATCAGGGTCCGGAACCGTCCCAGGTCGCGCTCTCCTCCGCTGCTCAGGGTGCCGACATTGGTCGCGCGGCGCGCATCGTCGTCCTCCTCTGGACCCTCGCTCCATCGCTCGTTCCGCTCCGGGATGACGGCGCGCACCACCTTGCCGTCGGGGTCGATCAGATCGATCACCACATCCAGCAGGTAGACCGGCTCCAGGCCAAGGTTGGTCACGAAGCAGTGGGCATCCAGATCTTTTCCCGCGCCGGAGGTGATCAATATCGACGGCCGCTGCTGGCGCCGGTAGCTCTGCAGGAACACGCTGAGATACACGATCCAGATCAACGCGGTCACGCAGGTCATGGCCGCCGTGATCAAGGGCGCATAGTGGACGAGGTTCTGGATCATCACGCTTCCGCAGTCTGTCGGGCGCTCCGGTGCCGGCGCTGCCAGAAGGCATGCGGCCCCCGGCTGCTGAGCATCCATCATCGCGTGCCGCGCGCTGGCACGCCGTGAATGCCTGCGCATCGGCGTGCAACGTATCGCGCTCAGCGCACCTCGGCCAGCACCGCCCGCACCCGCAACGCCAGCTCCTCCAGCGTGAACGGCTTGCCGATCAGGTGGACATCGGGGTCGAGCACGCCGTCGTTCTCCAGCGCATTGCGGCTGTAGCCGGTGGTGAACAGCACTTTCAGCGTCGGCCGCCGCCTGAGCGCCTCATCCGCCAGCTGCCGCCCGTTGACCTCCGGCATCACCACGTCGGTGAACAGCAGCGCGATGTCGGGATGGCGGTCGAGCAGGGTCAGCGCCGTGGCGGCCCCCTCGGCTGCGAGTACCGGGTAGCCCAGTTCGGTCAGCGCTTCGACGGAAAACTGCCGTACGCCGGGTTCGTCTTCGACGACCAGGACGAGTTCCCGGCCCCCGCTCAGGGCGCGGTTGTCCTCTCTTCCGGCCGGGGGCGATGGCGCGACATCCACCCTGCGGCGCGGAAGATACAGGGTCACCGTGGTGCCCTGTCCCGGGGTCGAATCGATGTTCACGTGGCCGGCCGACTGTTTGACGAAGCCGTACACCTGCGACAGGCCCAGGCCCGTGCCTTGCCCCACCTTCTTGGTGGTGAAGAACGGATCGAAGGCCTTGGCGATGACCTCCGGCGGCATGCCGCTGCCGTTGTCCGCCACGGTGATCCGGACATACTCGCCCTCGGGGATCTCCGCCGCCGCGGCGCCGTCATCGGCAGCGATCGTGCAGTTCGCGGTCTCCACCACCAGGCGCCCGCCACCGGGCAGCGCGTCGCGCGCGTTGACCGCCAGGTTGAGGATCACGTTCTCCAGCTGGTTGGCATCGGCGAACGTGCACCACACCTGCGCGGCCAGCACGGTTTCCAGGCGGATGCTGCTGCCCAGCGAGTGCACGAGCAGGTCCGACATCCCGGCCACCAACCGGTTCACATCCAACGGCACCGGCTGCAACGGCTGCTGCCGGGAGAACGCCAGCAGGCGCTGGGTGAGCTGCGCGGCGCGGGTCGCACCCTCGATGGCCATGTCGATGTAGCGCTTGGCGCGCGGATCGCTGTCGCCCATCCGCATCGCCAGCAGGTCCAGCGGCCCGATCACGGTGGCAAGCATGTTGTTGAAGTCGTGCGCGATGCCGCCGGTCAGCTGGCCCACCGCCTCCATCTTCTGGCTCTGGCGCAGCGCATCTTCCGCGCGGGTGCGCTGCGCCACTTCTTCCAGCACCCGGCTCTCCAGGTGTTCGTTCAATTCCTGCAGCCGGGCATCGGCCAGTTTGCGCGCGGTGATCTCGATCGCCACGCCCACGACCCGGACGCAGCGGTCGCCTTCGAAATGCCCGCGTCCTTTCGCCGCGACCCAGCGCACCACGCCGTCTTCCTTGCCGACGGTGCGGTACTCCACATCGTAGAGCGCGCGCCGCGCCGGGTCGGCGGCTGCTGCAAACGCGGCGAGAGTGGCGGCGCGATCGTCGGGATGCAGCCCGTCATGGAAGTCGCGCATCGACACCGCCACCTCGGGCGAGATGCCGAACATCGCCTTCGTCCGGGCCGGCCAGATCAGCGCGTCGCGCACCAGGTCGACATCCCAGAAGCCCATGTCGCCGGCCTCCGTGGCAAAGCGCAGGCGCTCTTCGCTCTGGGCCAGCGCGGCTTCGGCTGCCTGGCGGACGGTCAGGTCCAGCATCGCGCCGATCATCCGCAGCGGCTCGCCCACGCCGCCGCGCAGCACGGTGCCGCGGTCGAGCACGGAAGCGAAGCTGCCGTCGGCGCGACGGAACCGGTACTCGCTGTTCCAGGCGGTTCCGCCACCGTCGATCACGGCATGGATGTCCCGGTCCACGCGCGCCCGGTCGTCCGGATGGATGTGATCCAGCCACCACTGCGCGCTGGTCTCGCTCAGCGCATGGCCGAACAGGGTGGTCAGTGCTTCGTTCCAGATGACCTGGCCATCGGAGATGCGCCAGTCCCAGATCGCATCATTGGTGGCGCGGGCGGCCAGCCGATAACGCTCCTCGACTTCCAGATGGCGGGCCTCGGCGGCCTTGCGGTCGGTGATGTCCAGTGAGGTGCCGACCAGCCCCACCACCACACCGTCGGCGTCGCGCAGGGGCGATTTGGTCGACAGCCAATGCGCACGCCGGCCATCGGGGAAACTCACTTCTTCTTCGAGCTGCTCGGTCCGCCCGCTGGCCATGACGCGCTCGTCGGTGGCCATCACGATGGCTGCCTGGGCAGGGTCACCGAGCAGCTCGGCGTCGGTGCGGCCGACGTAGATCTCCGGCGGCAGGCCGATCAGCTCGGTGGTGCCGCGGTTGCCGATCAGCATCCGGCCCTGCCGATCCTTGGCGTACACCACGCCGGGCGCGGCTTCGACGAAGGAACGCAGCAGGGTCTGGGCCTGGTCGCGCTCCGCTTCGATCCGGCGGCGCTCATCGATATCGATCAGCACCCCGGGGAAGCCGACGGCCTGCCCGTGCGCGTCGAGGTCCACCCGGCCGATCGCCTCGATCCAGCGATAGGCGCCGTCGGCGCCGCGGGTTCGATACTGGTGGGCGTAGCGCCCACCGCGACGGACCGCTTCGGCAATCGCCTCGGCCAGGCCGGCGCGGTCGTCGGGGTGGACGGCGGACACGACCTGCTCCAGGCGCAGTTCGGTGCGGGCCAGCGCCGGGTCGAGGCCATGGGCCAGGGCGAGGGCGTCGTCGACCGTCAGGCTGTCCTGGGCCACATCCCAGAACCAGGTGCCGATGATCGCGCCGGCGGCCAGTGCCATCCTGACGCGCTCGGCATCACGCTCGCCGTGGGAACCGGGGGAAGGTGAAGAGCTCAAGCTGTACTCGCGGTCGGCAGGGGGTCGGATGCACCGGCCTCGGGACGGCAGGCGGCGCGGGGGCGGACACCATAGGGTATCGGCGCGAGGCGAGCTGTGAAGCCGTCAGGCGGGCAGCTGGCCTGGGGACGCCGGCGCGCTGCAGCGCAGGCCGCGCAGCAGCAGCTCCAGCGCAACCCCGCTCTGTGCCAGCCGCGCATCGCCATCGTCGCCGTCGGCGATCCAGAACGCCGCCTCGGCGAGGCTGCCGTACACGAGGGAGGCAAGGGCCTGCGGCTGGGCCTCGGCGACCACACCCAGATCGATCAGGTGCGCCAGCAGGCGCTGCATGGAATCGATGCAGTGGCGCTGCGATTCCGGCGAGGCGCCGCCCAGCACGGCGCGCGCATCGCGCAGCACGATGCGCTGGATGGTGGGTTCGCGGGCCATCTCCAGGTACCCGATGCAGCGCAGCCGGAATCCCTCCCACGGGTCCACGGCGGCGTCGGAGATCGCCTTCAGGCGCGCGTCCATCTCCGCGTCGAGCTCATCGACGACCGCCGCGAGCAGCCCCTGCTTGTCGCCGAAGTGGTGGTAGAGGGCGCCGCGGGTGAGGCCGGCCTGCGCGGTGAGATCGTCCATCGAAGTATCGGCGTAGCCGCGCTCGCTGAAGACCGCGCGGGCGGTCGCCAGCAGGGTGGCGCGGGTCTGCTCCATCTCGGCGCGGGTACGACGGGCCATCGGCCTCTCCTTGGATGCGGGGGCGGACGCTGGTTTACATCCGGAGCGTATGTATATAGGATTTTAAACATACGATGTGTATGTAAATTGGAAGAGAGCGGGTGAACCAACCCATGACCCACCCTTATCGCGCGCTGTTCGCGGCGCCGGGCAGCACCGGCTTCGCCCTGGCGGGCCTGCTGGCACGGCTGCCCTTGCCGATGACCGGCATCGGCATCATCACGCTGCTCGCCCAGGTGCGCGGCAGCTATGCGCTGGCCGGCGCGGTGGCGGCCACCTTCGTGCTGACCTACGCGCTTCTGTCACCGCAGGTCTCCCGCCTGGTGGACCGGCACGGGCAGCGCCGGGTGTTGCCGGTGGCTACCGGCGTCAGCGTGTTCGGCCTGCTGCTCCTGCTTGGCGCATCGTGGTGGGCGGCGCCGGCCGCACTGCTGTTCTTCGGCGCCTTGCTGGCCGGCGCCATGCCCAGCATGTCGGCGATGGTGCGGGCACGCTGGACCGCGATCTACCGCGGGCAACCGCAGCTGCAGACGGCGTACGCGCTGGAAACCGTGTTCGATGAAGTCACCTTCATCGCCGGGCCGCCGCTGTCGGTCGGCCTGGCGGTCGCCGTGCTGCCGCAGGCGGGTGTGCTTGCCGCGGCCGTGCTGCTGCCGATCGGCGCGTCTGCGCTGATCGCGCAGCGCAGGACCGAGCCCCCCATCGAGACGGCACGACGGTATGCCGCGCCTGCTGCGTCCGTCATTCGTCTGCCCGGCGTGCGGTGGCTGGCCGTGCTGATGGTCGCCATGGGCGTGATCGTCGGCACCGTCGATATCGTCAGCGTCGCCTTCGCCGCACACCTGGGACAGCCCGCTGCCGCCAGCATCGTGCTGTGCGCGTATGCCGCCGGCTCCTGCCTGTCCGGCGTGCTGTTCGGTGCGCTCACCCTGCAGACGCCCCTGCGCCGCCTGCTGCTGCTGGGTGGGATCGCGACTGCCGTGACCACGATGCCGCTGTTGCTGGCGGGAACCATCGGCGCACTCGCCGCGACGGTGTTCGTGGCGGGCGCGTTCTTCGCCCCGACCATGATCGTGGCGATGTCGTTGACCGAGCAGCAGGTGCCGCCGCGCCAGCTCACCGAGGGCATGACCTGGCTGCTGGCGGCGCTGAACGTGGGCGTGGCGCTGGGCGCCGCGATCTCCGGCTACGGGGTGGATGCACACGGGCCGCGTGCGGGGTACCTGGTGGCGCTGTGTGCAGGAGGCGCGGTGCTGCTGGCGGCGGCGATCGCGCATGGCGCGTTGCGTCCGCGCGATCCACGCAACCTGGAGGTGTGCTGATGCAGGTGCACGCGCCATCGACACCCCGCCACCCGTGGTGGGCGGTTACCGCGGTCAGTCTGGCGACCTTCTCGGTCGTCACCACGGAGATGCTGCCGGTCGGCCTGCTGACCCCGATCGCCGAAGCGCTGGACACGAGCACCGGCACCGCGGGCCTGATGATCTCGCTGCCGGCCCTGCTGGCCGCGCTGTTCGCACCGCTGGTGGTGATCAGCGCGGGCCGACTGGATCGGCGCGCGCTGCTGTGCGCGTTGCTCGGCCTGCTGGTGATCGCGAACCTGGGCGCGGCCTTTGCACCCACCTTGGGTTGGATGCTGGCGACCCGCGTGCTGGTCGGGCTGTGCATGGGGGGCATCTGGGCGATTGCCGGTGGCCTGGCGGTGCGGCTGGTGGCGACCCGATCGGTGGGCCTGGCCACATCGCTCATCTTTGGCGGCGTGGCGGCTGCTTCCGTGCTGGGCGTTCCACTCGGCGCGCTGATCGGGGAGCTGTTCGGGTGGCGTTGGGCGTTCGGCAGCATGGCGCTGTTGGGTGCCGCCGTGCTCGCCCTGCATCTGGCCGTCATCCCTGGTCTGCCGCCGTCCGGCACGACGACCCTGCGCCAGTTCGGTCATCAACTGGGCAACCGCGCGCTGCAGCGTGGGTTGATGCTGACCTTCCTGCTGGTTGCGGGACACTTCATCGCCTTTACCTTCGTTCGGCCGCTGCTGCTGTCCGTCCCGGGGTTCGACGCGGGCTGGGTCGGGCCGTTGTTGTTCGGCTACGGCGCCGCAGGCATGGTCGGCAATTTCCTTGTGGGTATCGGGGCAGCACGACGTACCCGACTGACGGTGTCGTTGATCGCAGCGGGTCTGCTACTGGTGCCGTTGCTGTTCCTGTCCATCGGCGAATCGCGCCTGGGCGGTGCCTTGGCGCTGCTGGCGTGGGGGCTGGCCTACGGCGGGGTGTCGGTGGGCTTGATGACGTGGATGATGAAGGCCGCGCCGGGGGCGGTCGAAGTCGCCTCCGCACTGTATGTCGGTGCCTTCAATGTCGGGATCGCCTCCGGCGCGTGGCTGGGCGGTCAGGTGCTGGATCGGCTCGGCCTGACCGCCAATCTCTGGCTCACCAGCGGCTTCGCGGCTGCCGCAGTGGCGCTGTGCATTGCTGGCCGCTCAGGCCCTACCTCGCTCCCGTCGTCTCCAGCGCCGCCTTCTCAGCCTGGGTCAAGGCGCGATGGCCGTAGCTGAGCACCCGCGTGAGCTGCCATTGCCCGTCTTTGTGCTGCCAGATCATCACGAACTTCGCGCTGCCTTCGCAGTTGCCGGTCGCGACCTCGCAGAAGCGGTGCTCGCCTTCTTCGATCGCGCCGAAATCCTTGATCGGGTACACCTTGAGCGTCCCCGGAACCCGTTCGCGGCGGACCTTGTGGCAAATGTACTTCCGGGTGTTGGCTACCACCGTGTCGCGATCGAAGGTGGCCCCGCCGCTGTCGTGATAGAACTCGACGGTCGGCGAAAAGTAGCCGGCGAAGGCGTCCAGGTCGCAGCGGTTGTAAGCGTCGAAGAGCTGATCATCCAGCGCGGTGACGGTGCGCGTGAGGGCGGCTGCGTCCATGGCTTGCTCGCCAGCGTGCGCTGACACGGGCGCGAGCATGCCGGCAGCCACGAGGACGACGGCGAAAGCAGCGGGGGAGTGCCTCATCGGGGTGCCTGCTTCCATCGGGCCAGAGTAGGCACCACGTTTCGCATGGGCCGGAGCGCCCTTCAAGTGTCATTCGGAAGGATGACGCACGGGCCACGGCAGCACGCCGATGGGCTCCGGCCCGTTACAGGGTGCTGGAGTCCACCCGCTGGCGGCCGGCCTGGGTCAGGTCGATATCGCCATCTTCCGCCTGGGCCGCATAGCCGGCCTTGACGGCCCAGTTGGCCGCTTCATCGGTCACCGGACGGGTAGCGTTGATATCGCGCAGGATCTGCCGCTGTTCCTCGGTCAGGTGCGCCGCCGTGTTCGTGTCGGCGCCGCCGCTCATGGCGCGCGGGCCTCGACGCCGACCACGCCCTGGGCCAGCCGCGCGCGCTTGGCCCGCCGATGGTTCACCCACCACACCAGCCCCGGCAGGCCGTACAGGAGTGCACCGGCGAGCAGGAAGATCTTGAAGGCGGCATTCATGGCGGTCTCTCTCCGTGCGGTATGGCGTCAAGCGTCGTGATCAAGCGGATGCGCGGTCAGGGCACACCCGGTCCTGCAGCGGCCCGGGCCGCGATCCCAGTGCTAGTTCAACGCACTCGCCGTGAAGGTGTTGTCCCTTCGTTCACTGTCGCGCGTTCAGGCGTCGCGCCCCGCCAAGGTCGCCAGCCGTAGTGCCGCGCGTGTCGCCTGATCGTCATCACCTCGTCGTCTGGCTCCCTTACAACGGGGAGCCTCCGGGGAGACCAGGGGGGCGCATCGAGATCGGCGCTAAAGTTCACCGCACGCCTGCCGATACCGATGCGTCCTTCCGCCTGGAGTACGTGATGTCGGCCGTCCCCCGCCGCCTGTCGTTGTTCGTCACCCGCCTGGGTGACCGCTATCGAGTCCGCTTGTCCCCCCTGCGCCGGCTTGCCGCGCTCGGCCGTCTCAGCGTCGCACGGAAACTCACGGCCAGCCTGCTGGTCTGCTGCGTGGGCCTGTTCGCGGTCGCGATGGTGTACGGCTGGACGCGCCATGATACCGAGCGCGCGGCCGAGGCGTTCGCGGCGCACCAGCAGGAGGCCGCGCTGGCCGCGACGCTGGCCACCGAGATCGCCGATGCACGGCGGCTGCAGACCCGCTATGCCGCCACCTTCGATGACGCCGACCGCGAGGCGTTGCAGGCGGCGCAGCAGCGCCTGCAGGCGACCCTGGCCCAGCTGCAGCGCGATCCCCATGATGCCGGCAGCGCCGATGCGCTGCGCGAGCTGTCCGCCCGCGCCGGTGACTTCGCGGAAGGCATCGCCGCCCTCAACACCCGTGTGGACGAAATGGGGCGCGGCGATGCCGGCCTGCGCGCGCAACTGGAGGCTGCGGCTGCAACGCTGGACGCCAGCGTGGAGGCAAGCGCGCGTCCCGTGCTGATCGCACAGCTGCAGAAGATGCGCCGCGAAGAGAGCCTGCTGCTGCTCACCGGGGAGTCGGCGCATACCGATCGCGCCAGCGAGCAGAAGCTGCCCTTCGATCTGTCCTTGGCCGATGCGCGGCTGGGCATGGACGTGCAGGACACGCTGCGGACGCAGATGGATGGCTATCAGGGCGCGCTGCTGGCCTACACCGCCGCCCGTGTCGGGCTGGATGTGGAGGCGCAGTCACTGGCCGAGACCGCTGCCCAGATCGGCCCCGGTCTGCAGGCGCTGCAGCAGGCACAGACGCAGGCCCTGGCGGCGGCGCGCGAGCGGCAGGCCGCGCGTGCCAGCACCATGGGCATCGTGTTCGCGCTGACCCTGCTGCTGGTGGCGGTGGTGTTGATCGCAACGCTGCTGCTGGTGCTGCGCGCGGTCCGTCGGCCGATCGCCGATACGCTGCGCTTCGCCGAGGACATCGCCGAGGATCGTCTCGACACCGTGCTGACCATCCACAATCCGCACGACGAGATCGGCCAGCTCGCCGCGCGCCTGCGCCACATGCAGCAGCGCCTGCGCGAGCGGATCGAGGCCGAGCGCGCCGTGGCGCGCGACAACACCCGCGCCCGCCAGGCGCTGGACAGCGCCCAGACCGGGGTGATGGTGCTCGATGGCGACGGCCGGATCGGCTTCCTCAACCAGGCACTGCTCACCGAACTGCGGCTGGTGCACGAGGACTGCAGCGGCCAACCCGCTGCCACCCTGCATCCGGCGTTCGCCACCGTGATGCCCACGCTGCAGGGCGGCCAGCGTGCCAGCCGGGAGATCGAGCACGCGGGCATCCGCTACCAGCTGGTGATCACCCCGATCGTGGAGCATGACCATCTGCTCGGCGCTGCCGTGGAGTGGCGCAGCCGCGCGCTGGAAACCACGGTGGAGAACGAAGTGGCCGCGCTGGTCGATGCGGCCGCCCGCGGCGAACTGCATGGGCGGATCGCGGTGGAGGGCAAACAGGGTTTCGTGAAGACCTTGGCGCTGAGCATCAACCACCTGCTCGATACCTTCCAGAGCAACCTGTCCGGCGTGCAGGGCCTGCTCTCGGCGCTGGCGCAGGGGGATCTGCGCCAGCGCATGCAGGGCGACTTCCACGGCGTGTTCGCGCGGTTGCGCGACGATGCCAATGCGACGGTCATCCAGCTCACGGACATCGTCGCACGCATCCAGCAGGCCTCGCTGGCGATCAACGCCGCCGCCGGTGAGATCGTCGCGGGCAACCATGATCTGTCCGACCGCACCGAGCGCCAGGCGGCACACCTGGAAGAGACCGCCTCCTCGATGGAAGAACTCTCCGCCACCGTGCGGCAGAACGCGGACTCGGCGCAGCAGGCGAACCTGCTGGCGATCCGCGCCGCCGAGGTTGCCGCCCGCGGCGGTGAATCGGTCGCGCAGGTGGTGACCACCATGGCCGACATCGCACTGTCCTCGCGCCGGATCGGCGAGATCACCGGGGTCATCGACGGGATCGCGTTCCAGACCAACATCCTGGCCCTGAACGCCGCCGTGGAAGCGGCACGCGCGGGCGAGCAGGGGCGCAGCTTCGCGGTGGTCGCCAGCGAAGTGCGCCTGCTCGCACAACGCAGCGCCGATGCCGCGCGCCAGATCAAGCAGCTGATCGAAGCGTCGGTCGAGAAGGTCGACGCCGGCACCCGGCAGGTCGACAGCGCGGGCGCGACCATGGGCGAGATCGTCGGCAGCGTGCAGCGGGTCACCGCGATCATGGCCCGTATTTCCGCGGCGTCGCAGCAGCAGACGGTGGGCATCGAGCAGGTGAGCCAGACCCTGCTGCAGATGGATGGGAGCACCCAGCAGAATGCCGCGCTGGTCGAAGAGGCCTCCGCCTCGGCCCGCGCGCTGGAACGGCAGGCGACCGTGCTGGGCGACGCCGTCGATGCGTTCGTGGTGATCCCGACGCCAGGGGCGCGCATGTCGGCGGCCGCATGACCGTCGCGTCAACGCGGTGCTCACCGGTCTTCACCGGCGGCGAGCCGGCGCTGTGGTTCGCTATCCTTCATCCATGAAGACTTCCACGCGCCCGCGCCGCCCGTCGCCCAGCACTTCCCCGGAGGCCTTCGTGCGGGTCCGGGGCGCACGCGAACATAACCTCAGGAACGTGGATGTCGACATTCCACGCGATGCGTTGGTGGTGTTCTCCGGCATCTCCGGTTCAGGGAAGTCCTCGCTGGCCTTCGGGACGCTGTACGCCGAGGCGCAGCGGCGTTACCTGGAATCCCTGTCGCCCTACGCACGCCGGTTGATCGACCAGGTCGGCGTGCCCGATGTGGATGCCATCGAAGGCCTGCCGCCGGCCGTGGCCCTCCAGCAGCAGCGCGGCACCGCCAGCGTGCGCTCCAGCGTCGGCAGCGTCACCACCCTGTCCAGCCTGCTGCGGATGCTGTACTCGCGTGCGGGTACCTATCCGGCACGGCAGCCCATGTTGTACGCCGAGGATTTCTCGCCGAACACGCCGCAGGGGGCGTGCCCGAACTGTCATGGCCTGGGCTACGTGTATGAAGTCACCGAGCAGTCGATGGTGCCCGATCCGTCGCTGAGCATCCGCGAGCGCGCCATCGCCGCATGGCCGCCGGCGTGGCACGGGCAGAACCAGCGCGACATCCTGGTGACGCTCGGCTACGACGTGGATGTTCCCTGGCGCGACCTGCCCAAGAAGCAGCGCGACTGGATCCTGTTCACCGAGGAACAACCGGTGGTGCCGGTCTATGCCGGCTTTACCCCGGCCGAGACCCGCGCGGCCCTGCGCCGCAAGGAAGAGCCCAGCTACATGGGCACCTTCAGCGGCGCGCGCCGCTACGTGCTGCATACGTTTGCGACCACGCAGAGCGCGATGATGAAAAAACGCGTGGCGCGCTACATGATCGGCGCGCAGTGCCCGGTCTGCGATGGCCGTCGACTGAAGCGCGAGGCACTGTCGGTGACGTTCGCCGGCATGGATATCGGGACGCTGTCCCAGCTGCCGCTGAGCGCCATGGCGCAGGCACTGCGGCCCGCCGCGGAAGGCCACTTCGACGCACCGAAAGCCACGGCCACGCGCAGCCGCAGCGCCGGCCGCCAGGCCACCGCCAAGCGCGTGGCGGCCGGCGGCAACCCGCATGCCGGCGGCAGCGACGTACGCCGCACGCCGGATCTGTCCGAGGAGAAACGCATCGCCGCCCAGCGCATCGCGCATGATCTGGTCGAGCGGATCGGCACGCTGCAGTCGCTCGGCCTGGGCTATCTGTCGATGGATCGCGCGACCCCGACATTGTCGCCGGGCGAGCTGCAGCGCCTGCGCCTGGCGACGCAGATCCGCTCCAGCCTGTTCGGCGTGGTCTACGTGCTGGATGAGCCGACTGCCGGCCTGCATCCGGCCGACGGCGAGGCCCTGTACGACGCATTGGCGCAGCTCAAGGCCGGCGGCAATACCTTGTTCGTGGTCGAGCATGATCTGGAGATGCTGCGCCGCGCGGACTGGCTGGTGGACGTCGGCCCGGGCGCCGGCCAGCACGGCGGCCAGGTGCTCTACAGCGGGCCCCCCGAAGGCCTGCGCGCCATCAAGGCCTCGGTGACCGCGCCCTATCTGTTCGAGGACGATCACGGACCACGCCGCACGCCGCGGGCGCCGTCCGGTTGGCTGGGCCTGCAGGGCATCCATCGCAACAATCTGCATGGCGTGGACGCGCGCTTCCCGCTGGGCGCGTTCACGGCGGTGACCGGCGTGTCCGGCTCCGGCAAGTCCAGCCTGGTGAGCCAGGCCCTGGTCGAGCTGGTCGGCGAACACCTGGGGCAGGAGCCGGTGATCGAGGACAACGACAGCGAACTGCCGCAGCCCAGCCGCATCGAACGTACCCGCGGCCGGTTGAACGGCGCAAAGGCGGTCAAGCGCCTGGTCAACGTCGACCAGAAGCCGATCGGTCGCACGCCGCGCTCCAACCTGGCCACCTATACGGGCCTGTTCGATCATGTGCGCAAGCTGTTCGCCGGCACGCGCGCGGCCAAGGCGCGCCGCTACAGCGTGGGTCGTTTCTCGTTCAACGTCGCCGCCGGGCGCTGCGAGACCTGCGAGGGCGAAGGTTTCGTCCATGTCGAACTGCTGTTCATGCCCAGCGTCTACGCGCCATGCCCCACCTGTCATGGCCAGCGCTACAACGCCAAGACGCTGGAGGTGCAGTGGAACGGCCGCAACATCGCGCAGGTGCTGGCGATGACGGTGGAGGAGGCGTTGGCCTTCTTCGCCGACGAGCCGCCGGTGCAGCGCCCGCTGCAGCTATTGCGGGATATCGGCCTGGGCTATCTGCGTCTGGGCCAGCCGGCGACGGAACTGTCCGGTGGCGAGGCGCAGCGCATCAAACTGGCCACCGAGCTGCAGCGCAGCCAGCACGGCAACAGCCTGTATGTGCTGGACGAGCCGACCACCGGCCTGCATCCGGCCGACGTGGACAAGTTGATGACGCAGCTGCACGGGCTGGTCGATGCGGGCAACACGGTCGTGGTGGTCGAGCATGACCTGCGCGTGGTCGCCGACGCGGACTGGGTGATCGATGTGGGGCCGGGTGCAGGCGAAGAGGGCGGCCGGATCGTGGCCGAAGGCATCCCCGCGCAGGTCAGCCGTGCCGCGCAGGGCGCCACCGCGCGCTATCTGCGTCGCTGGTTCGGGTAAGCCGGCCGACAGCACAGACACGTGCACGCGGGGACGGTGGATCGTCCCCGCGCTGACTTCAGTGCCTCGCCCAGGCCTCGATCTCACCGGCCGCGAACGGCCCCAGCTTCTGTTTCACGATCCGTCCCTGCGCATCGACCAGCACCGAGTACGGCAGCAGGCCCTGGGCGTTGCCCAGCCGCACGCTGGCATCGGCCGGCCCGGGCGTCTCGAGCACGATCGGGTAGGCGACCGGAATGCGGGTCAGGAAATCGCGCACGCCCTCGGGCGTATCCAGCGCCAGTCCGAGCACCTGCACCCCGCCGGCGGCCTGGCCGGCGGCAAACGCGGTCAGCGCGGGCATTTCTTCCACGCACGGGCCGCACCAGCTGGCCCAGACGTTGATCAGCAGCGGCCGTCCGCGGAAGCGGGCCAGATCCACTGGTTGGCCGTGGAGGTCGGGCAGGGTGATCGTCGGCAGTGGGTCGCCGGGCCGGGCCGGGGTCACCACCGGGCGCGGCGATGGCGGGGCGGAGGCCGGACCAGTCTCCCGTCCCGGGAACCACACGCCGGCGCCGACACCGAGCACGGCGGCGATCACGACCACCACGACCATCCGGCGTGGTGGCCGCGTCCTCATCGCGCGGTCCGCAGCAGGGCTTCTTCCACCAGCGCCTGGGTCAGCACGGTCGGCAGCACGGTCGGCGGTGCGCCGGGGCCGTAGACCACGTACAGCGGCACGCCGACGGCCTTGTGTTCATCCAGGAACGCGGTGATCTGCGGGTCGACATTGGTGTAGTCGCCGCGCATGTAGACCGCGTTTGTCCGGCGCAGGGTGTCGCGGAAGGCGTTGGTGCCGAGCACGGCGCGTTCGTTGGCCTTGCAGGTCACGCACCAGTCGGCGGTCATGTTGACGAACACCACGCGGTTGTCCTGGCGCAGGCGATCAAGCATCTGCGGCGAGTACTCGACCACGTTGTCGCTGGCCGGTTGTGCGGCCCTGGCCGGTGGATCCAGGCGGGTCACGCCCCAGATCGGATACAGCGCAGCGAGGATCAACAGCATGGCCAGCAGGCCGGCCACGCGCTGGCTGCGCCAGCGGCTGCGCTCGAACCACCACAGCGCCAGCGACAGGATCACCAGGCCACCCAGCACCAGCGCCATCGCATCCACGCCGCGCTGCTTGCCCAGCACCCACAGCAGCCAGATCGCGGTGCCGTACATCGGGAAGGCCAGCACCAGCTTGAGGGTCTCCATCCACGCGCCCGGGCGCGGCAGGCGACGGGCCAGCGAGGGCACGAAGCCGATCAGCAGGAACGGCAGCGCCAGGCCCAGGCCGAGTGCCAGGAACACCAGCATCGCCTGCAGGCCCGGGGCGGCGAAGGCATACGCCAGCGCCGGGCCCATGAACGGGGCCACGCACGGGCTGGCGACGACGCAGGCGAGCACGCCGGTGAAGAAATCACCGACCGGACCGCTGCGCGAGGCCAGCGACTGGCCGACACCGCCCATGCTGCCGCCCAGGGTGAACACGCCCGACAGGCTCAGGCCGACGGCGAACATCAGGTAGACCAGCGCGGCGATGAACCACGGGTGCTGCAGCTGGAAGCCCCAGCCCGCGGCCTGGCCAGCCGCACGCAGCGCGATCACCAGCGCGCCGATGGCGGCGAAGGCGACCAGCACACCGGCGGTGTACCAGAGCGCGTGGCTGCGCGCACGCTGTCGGCTCTCGCCGCTCTGCGCCACGCCCAGCACCTTCAGCGACAGGATCGGCAGCACGCACGGCATCAGGTTGAGGATCAGGCCGCCGGCCACGGCGAACAGCAGCAGCACCAGCAGGTTGCCCGGTGCGGCCGCCGGGGCGACCGGCGGCGGCGTGCGCTGCGCGTTGTCCGCGCTCGCATCGGGCGTGGCGCCGGTGTCGCCCGGCATGGCCAGGGCAGGTTCGTTCGGGCGGATCAGCATCGGCTGGCCGCCGGCGTCGCCGCGGGCCAGCGCACGCTTGTCACGCGTGGGCAGCGGTGCGATGACCTCGGTCTTCTGCGCGACGTCATCGGCCTTGGCGTTGATCGTGCCTGCCGGCAGCGCCAGCTTTACCCGGCGCGTCATCGGCGGGTAGCAGATGCCGTCGGTCTGGCAGCCCTGGAAGGTGATCACCAGGGTGGCATCGGAGGCACCGGCGGTGCTGCGGCGAAGGGGCAGCGGCACGTCGACCTGGTCGAAATACACCGCCACATCGCCGAAGTGCTCATCGCGGTGGGACTGGGCGGCCGGCCACGTCGGCTTGTCCGCGCGGATGCCCGGGGCGCCTTCCAGCGCCAGCGAGGTGCGGTCGCGATACAGGTAGTAACCCGGCGCGGGGGTGAAGCGCAGCAGCACGGTGTTGCCATCGCCGACGATCGCATCGAAGCCGAACGCGCGCTCGGACGGCAGCGGCAACGCCTGGGTGTTGCTGCTGCCCGGCAGGCGCAGCCCTGTGCCGGTGTTGCCGGCCAGCGGGGTGTTGAACGGGGAGGCGGCAGCGCCGGCGGCGGCCGGCGTGGTACTGGCCGCGGCGCTGCCGCCGGCCGGCAGCTTCACCTGCAGCGTGCGCTTCTGCGGCGGGTAGCACACGCCCGCATCGGCGCAGCCCTGGTAGCGCACTTCCAGCGTGACGGTGTCGGTGCCGTCGGCGGCCTTGCCCGGCAGCACGCCGGTCAGGCGTTCGCGGTAGGTCTCCACCTCGCCGAAGAAATCATCGTGGTGCTTCTTGCCGGCGGGCAGCTGCAGCGCCTCGGCATCGAAGCCGGCAGCAGCCTTGACCGTGGTGCGATGGCGATACAGGTAATAGCCCGGGGCGATCTTCCAGCTGATCTCCACCCGGTCGCGATCACGCGCCTGGGCGGTGAGCCCGAACGCCTCATCGACCGGGAGCAGGTCCTTTTCGCTGACCGCCCAGGCCGGCAGGGAGAGCACGAGCAACGCGCACAGCGCGGCAACACGACGAAACAGCGTCATCAATCACTTTCCTCACGGGTCTGGGCCCGAATCCAATCCAGGTACGCCGGCAGGCCGGCGCGGGTTTCGACCGCGATGCACTCGGGGAGTTCATACGGATGCAGGGCCTGCACGCGCGCGATCGCGGCCTCCAGGCGGCTGCCGGTGGTCTTGATCAGCAGTTGGACCTCAGGGTCCTCGGTGACCTCGCCCTGCCAGCGGTAGGTCGAGTGCGCCCCGTCCAGGCGCGTGACGCAGGCGGCCAGGCGTTCGTCCACCAGCGCATGTGCCAGCCGCGTGGCGCAGGCCACGTCGGGGCAGGTGGTGAACAGCAGGAAGACGGGATCGGCGATCGACATGACCGCCGAGTATAGGACCGTGCGAGGCCAATGGTCCGACCGGCGCCGCGAGGGGGCGCCGGTCGGCCGGGCTCAGTTGGCCAGCTGGCAGGTCGCCGGCTGGGCCGAGGTGAACAGCGCCGGGGTGGCCCACTCCGGGTGGTCGATGAACGGATTGCGGTTGCCCTGGAAACTGAAGATGACCTCGTTGCGGGCGCGTTCTGCCGCGTCCGGCGGGTCGGACAGGTGCCAGTCGATCAGCGTCGAGAGCAGGCCCATGTAGGCCGGCGAGGCCGAGGTCTTGACGATCCTGCTGCGGTCGTCGGTCAGCTCCAGGTCCGGCTCGGACTGCCCGGTTCTGGCATCTTTACCGCCTTCATAACGGATCGCCATGTACATCACCGCACGCGCCATATCGCCCTTGCGGTGGCCCCACACTTCGAACGAGCCGCCATTGCCATCCGGCGTGCGCACCCAGTTGGACGTGCCGGGGTAGCCGCCGCTGCCACCGCCGAATCCGTTGTTGGCTTCGGTCGCGCGCTCACCGCAGTTGCTGTCGCATTTGGCAAAGGGCTTGTTGCCGCGGTCCGCATTCCACTGCGCATCGGTCAGATACAGCATGTGGGTGTCGGTGTAGGGCGCGTAGGGCAGGCCCTTGTCGCCGGTGGTGCTGGCAAAGCCCAGCGAGTTGGGCCAGGTGTGCTCGCGGTTGTAGGTCAGCCCGCTGCCGGTGCCTGCGCGCCCGCTGACCTTGGTGTAGCTGCGGTTGCGGTAGGCATCGAGGATGTTGCCGCTGTTGTTGGGATCCTCGTCGGCGATCTCCAGGATGGTCCAGGTGCTGGTGCCCGAGCCGCTGTACGGATAGGCGGTGTGGCCCTTGATGGTTTCGTGCAGCGAGCAGCGCAGCTGGCTCGGGGTGGAGGTGTTGACCCTGGCGTAGTACTCCCCGGGCGTGCCGGGATTGCCCGGATCGGGCGGGGTGGCGGTGGCCACGGTGAAGGCGATGCGCGTATCGGCGGCCGGGCGCGCGCCCTGGGCATCCTTCACGCGGGTGGCGCGGATGTCGAAGCGGCAGGCTTCACCCGCCACCAGCGCCGTGTTGGTGGCCAGGGTGAAGCGGGTGCCGGTGGTCGGGTGGCTCAGCGCCACGGTGCCGGACTGGCCGCAGCTCAGCGCGAAGGCGCCGCTGGACAGCGTGACCGGCTCACTGAAGGTGACGCTGAGGTCGGCGGCGGCGGGGAAGGTGCTGGCACCCTGCTCGGGGGTGGTGGCGGTGACCGAGGGCGCCGTGTTCGGGCCGGTCGGGCCACCGCCGCTGAAGGTCTGGCCGTGGTTGCAGGCGCCGAAGGTCTGCGCGGCCGAGGCGGTCCACGTGAAATGCGCGTACTGGCTGCCGGTACCGGTCAGCTGCAGGGAGGTGCCCGGCGCGGTGCTGTTGGTCTCGCTGACCGGGATGTTCTGGCTGGTCAGGCCCGCGGCGGGCCCCCCGGCGGCGGTGATGGTGCCCTCGTAGCTGAGGAACTGGACCACCCTGCCGCTGGCATCGACCAGGGCGATGCCGTCGTTGGGGCCGTTCTGGATGCCGTTGGTCGGGTAGCTGACCGTGGCCAGCCGGGCGCTGCCGCAGCTGGCGGTGCCGGCCGGGACCGCGTTCTCGGCGTAGACCGCGGCGGCCGCAGGGTTGCTGCCGTTGTAGAGGTAGAGCCGGTAGCCGGACAGGTCTTCACCGGCCGTGGCGACCACCTCGATCGCCTCGCCGACGTCCCCGGCGGGGGTGCTGTCGTCGTAATGCAGTTCATTGATGAATACATCGGCCCGGGCCGGGCTGGTGGCCAGCGCCAGCAGGCAGGCCAGGGAGAGCGGCGTCAGCAACCTCATCTACGACTCCTTGTGATTGGTCAGTGCCGCTCGAATCTACGCAATCCAGATGACACATCAATTGGACTGTCGTGTTCGACCTTTCGCATTGAGAACTACGTCAAACATTCACATCCAGGAACGGCCCGGCAAAAAAATCCGACCGACGCCCCTTGAAAGGGGAGGGGCCAGCACCATCTCTGCTCTGTCCCGCACCGTCGGGTTTTTTCGTGAGCGTGGCTGGCAGTCGCCCTGTGCGAGTGCTAACATCGCCAGACTTTCCTAGACCAATCAACAACTTAAAAGGGTCTCACATGAGCATCAAGCCGCTTCATGACCGCGTCGTAGTCAAGCCGATCGAAGCCGACGAAATCTCGTCCGGCGGCATCGTGATTCCGGATTCCGCCAAGGAAAAGTCGACCAAGGGTGAAGTCGTGGCCGTCGGCCCGGGCAAGCCCCTGGACAACGGCAGCGTGCGCGCGCCGTCGCTGAAGGTCGGTGACAAGGTCATCTACGGTCAGTACGCCGGCAGCAGCTACAAGTCCGAAGGCGTCGAGTTCAAGGTTCTGCGCGAAGACGACATCCTCGCCATCGTCGGCTGAGTGGGCGTCGCCGGGCCTGGCCTGGCGCTGCCGGATGTTGCTTCGTTCCGTCATTCATGACGCCGGGCCTGGCCCGGCTCTACATAAAAGGTAATCGCAATGGCTGCCAAAGATATTCGTTTCGGTGAAGATGCCCGCGCCCGCATGGTGCGCGGCGTCAACGTTCTCGCCAATGCCGTCAAGGCCACCCTGGGTCCGAAGGGCCGCAACGTCGTGCTCGAAAAGAGCTTCGGCGCCCCGACCATCACCAAGGACGGCGTGTCCGTGGCCAAGGAGATCGAACTGTCCGACAAGTTCGAGAACATGGGCGCGCAGATGGTGAAGGAAGTCGCGTCGCGCACCAACGATGACGCCGGCGACGGCACCACCACCGCCACCGTGCTGGCCCAGGCCCTGATCCGTGAAGGCGCCAAGGCCGTCGCGGCCGGCATGAACCCGATGGACCTCAAGCGCGGTATCGACAAGGCCGTGATCGCCGCCGTCGCCGAGCTGAAGAACATCTCCAAGCCGACCGCTGACGACAAGGCAATCGCCCAGGTCGGCACGATCTCGGCCAACTCGGACGAGTCGATCGGCAACATCATCGCCGAAGCGATGCGCCGCGTGACCAAGGAAGGCGTCATCACCGTTGAAGAAGGCTCGGGCCTGGACAACGAGCTGGACGTCGTCGAAGGCATGCAGTTCGACCGTGGCTACCTGTCCCCGTACTTCATCAACAACCAGCAGTCGCAGACCGCTGACCTGGACGATCCGTACGTGCTGCTGCACGACAAGAAGATCTCCAACGTGCGCGACCTGCTGCCCGTGCTGGAAGGCGTCGCCAAGGCCGGCAAGCCGCTGCTGATCATCGCCGAAGACATCGAAGGCGAAGCGCTGGCGACCCTGGTGGTCAACACCATCCGTGGCATCGTGAAGGTCGTGGCCGTCAAGGCTCCGGGCTTCGGCGATCGTCGCAAGGCGATGCTGGAAGACATGGCCGTGCTGACCGGCGGCACCGTGATCTCCGAGGAAATCGGTCTGTCGCTGGAAAAGGCGACGATCAAGGACCTGGGCCGCGCCAAGAAGGTGCAGGTCTCCAAGGAAAACACCACGATCATCGATGGCGCCGGCGAGAAGGCCAACATCGACGCGCGTGTCACCCAGATCAAGACCCAGATCGAAGACACCTCGTCGGATTACGACCGCGAGAAGCTGCAGGAACGCGTGGCCAAGCTGGCCGGCGGCGTTGCCGTGATCAAGGTCGGTGCCTCGACCGAAATCGAAATGAAGGAAAAGAAGGATCGCGTCGACGACGCCCTGCACGCTACCCGTGCAGCCGTTGAAGAAGGCGTGGTCCCGGGCGGCGGCGTTGCGCTGGTCCGTGCGGTCACCGCGCTGAGCGGCCTGAAGGGTGCCAACGAAGACCAGAACCACGGCATCCAGATCGCCCTGCGCGCGATGGAGGCCCCGCTGCGCGAAATCGTGGCCAACGCCGGCGAAGAGCCGTCCGTGATCGTCAACAAGGTCAAGGAAGGCACCGGCAGCTTCGGCTACAACGCGGCCACCGGCGAATTCGGCGACATGCTGGAATTCGGCATCCTGGACCCGACCAAGGTGACCCGTTCGGCGCTGCAGAACGCTGCCTCGATCGCTGGCCTGATGATCACCACCGAAGCCATGGTGGCCGACGCCCCGAAGAAGGATGACGGCGCTGGCGCAGCTGCGGGCGGCATGGGCGGCATGGGTGGCATGGGCGGCATGGACTTCTAAGTCCACCGCGCGGCAGCGGCCGATCCTCCGGGGCCGGCACGCTGCCAGCACCGTTGCTTACAGGAAAACCCCGCCGATCGGCGGGGTTTTTTCATGCGCGCGTTCCTCAGGGGGCAGCGCCGCGCAGGCAGACCCACTGCGCGCCACTGCCCACCTGCACCTGCGTATCGGCCATGGCATCGGCCCCCAGGATCAATGCCGGCCGTTCCTTCAATCCCAGCGAGGCGAACACCGGCAGTTCGCTGATCCGCACCTCCAGCGCGTGGTGCTGCCAACGGCCCATGCGCAGGCCCGGCAGCGTGGCCAGCCAGGTCTCCATCACGCGGTCGCCCAGCCCGCGGGTGCCCTTTTCGCGTACCCGCACGCGCGCATCGCTACCATCGGTGCGCAGGCCCAGCGCAGTGGCGGCGGCGCTGTTGAGCACGGTCTGCGCCGCGCCGGTGTCCACCAGCGCGACGGCCTCCACCGCCGGTGAGCCCAGCTGGACCGGGATGAAGCCGAACCGCTGCATGCTCGCATCGCGGACCGGTACGGCATTGGGTACGCACCCGGGATCCGCCGGCATCTGCCCCGGTGGCTGCAGCAGCACGCGCTGGCCGGCGATATCGAAGGTGGTATCGAAGCGGTCGGTGACATCGTTGCCGATAATGCCGTCGATGCGCCGGCCGTCCTTGCCCAACCGGCTCAGGTCGGTCTGCATGGCTGCGGCCTCGAACGACAGGGTGCCCACCTGCCAGCGGGTGCTGCGGGTGCGGCGCAGCACCGCACGGCTGTCGGTCGCGCCTTCCACCTCCACGCCTGCCGCAGCCGGGTCATCCAGCCCCAGTCGTCGCGCCGTGGCCTGGTCCATCACGGTGGCCCCGGCCGCACTGTCGATCACGAAGTGCAGCGGCTCCACGCGGTCACCCAACTGCACCGCGACGGTGGGATGACCGCCCTGCATCCACATCGGGATCTCGTGGGTGGCAGGCGCAGCGTGCGCGGGCAGGGGGGTCAGGCAGGCCAGGGCGAGCAGGGGCGTGATGCGCATGGGGCGGTCTCCGTTGGGGAAGGCCAGTGCAACCGGTGGCTGTATCGGCGTGATGTCGGCGCGGTACGCGTGCCGATACAGTCCCGATACAAACCCACGCCATAATCGGCCCATGCCTGCAGCAACCGACATCGTGGTGGTGGACGACGACGCCAGCATCCGCGACGCCATCGCCGACTGCCTGCGCCAGCACGGCTACCAGGTGCGGGTGGCGGCCGATGCGGCCATGCTGGATGCACTGCTGGCCCAGCAGCGCAGCGCCCTCATCGTGCTCGACTGGATGATGCCCGGCGAAGACGGCCTGTCGGTCTGCCGCCGCTTGCAGGCCAGCGGCATCCCGATCCTGATGCTCAGCGCGATGGGCAGCACCCCCGACCGGGTGATCGGGTTGGAGATGGGCGCCGATGACTACCTGGCCAAGCCATTCGACCCGCGCGAGCTGCTGGCCCGCGTGCGCGCGCTGCTGCGCCGCGCGCACAAGGGGGAGACGGTCGCGCCGTCCACCACGCTGCATTTCGAGGGCTGGGAACTGCAGGTGGAGCAGCATCGCCTACTTACGCCGGAGGCCAATGAGATCGCCCTCACCCGCGGCGAGTTCGCGCTGCTGCGCGTATTGGTCGAACGCGCCGGCCGCGTGCTAAGCCGCGAACAGCTGCTGCGACTCACCCGGGGCGAGGACAGCGAACCGTTCGACCGTGCCATCGACCTGGCGGTCAGCCGCCTGCGCCGCAAGCTTGCCCAGGCGTCGGCGGGCGGCGACGCGTTGGTGCAGACACTGCGCGGGGAGGGCTATCGCTTCGCAGTCCCGGTTGTCCGCCGATGAGCCGCCCCTGGCGCACCGCCACCTGGGTGGCGCTGCTGACCCTGGCCACGCTGCTGGTGGCACAGGGGGTCAGCTTCGCGGTGGTGTGGGCGTTGCCCAGCCCGGCCGCGCCGCAGATGAACCTGTACCAGGCGTTGCAGGTGATGACCGGCGAGCGTGCCGCCGCCGACCTGGGCCTGCGCCGCTGGCGGCAGGCGCAGCCGCCGGCTGGCAACGACAATGACTGGATGAGCAGCGTGGTGGCCGCCCGCCTGGACGTGCCGCGCGCGCGGGTACGCACAGTCTGGCAGCGCAGCACCGATCCCGCCGCCGTGCAGGTACAGGTGATCAAGCAGGGGCAGCTGCTGGCCAGCGGACCCGAGCAGCGTGCCACGGTGGAGGACGCATTGCTGTTGCCCGGCCTGCTGTGGCCGGCGTTCGAACTGGCGGTGCAGCGCCCTGATGGCCAATGGACGGTGGTCGGCGCCGACTACAGCGCACTGCTGCAATGGCGGCGCCAGGTGCTGCTGGCCCTGTTGGCTGGCGCGCTGCTGCTGGCGCCGCTGGCGGCCTGGCTTGCGCTGCGGGTGACCAGGCCACTGCGCCGTCTGGCCGATGCCAGCGCGGATCTCTCGCTGCAGTCCACCGCGCGCCTGCCTGTCGAGGGGCCGCGCGAAGTGCAGGTCATGGCCGAGGCGATGAACGCCGCGCGCGAACGCCTGCGTGATCAGGCGCATGAGGTGACCCGCATGCTGGCCGCCGTCGCCCACGACCTGCGCACGCCTCTTACCGGCCTGCGCCTGCGCGCCGACAGCGCACCGCCGGCCCAGGCCGAACGCATGGTGGCCGACATCGCACGCATGACCAGCATGATCGACCAGGTGCTGGACTATGCACGGGGCGAACTGCATGCCGCGCAGCACCATCCCACCCCGCTGCATCTGCTGCTGGAAGAGTGCGCCCAACATGCGCAGGCACGTGGCGCGGACGTGCGGCTCGCGCATGCCGACCCGGTCACCCTGGCCGTCGACGCGCTGCAGCTGCGGCGTGCGGTGGACAACCTCATCGACAATGCCCTCCGCTATGCCGGCACAGCCGAGGTGCGCCTGGACATGGGTAATGGCGTGATCCACCTCGAGGTGGCCGACCGCGGTCCCGGCATCGCCGACACCGACAAGGCGCGGGTGCTGCAGCCGTTCCAGCGGCACGAAGGTTCACGCAACCGCAGCACCGGCGGCATTGGCCTGGGCCTGGCCGTGGCGCAGGGCGCGGCACGCCAGCATGGCGGCGAGCTGCACCTGCTGGCGCGCGAAGGCGGTGGCCTGATCGCCCGCATCTGCCTGCCATCCATGCCCCCTGGCTGGCGTGCGCCTGCGTAGCCGGGGCGGACGGCGGACGCAGGCCGCCCGTATTCACGCCGCGCCTGAATCCGGCTATGATTAGGCGCCTAATCATCTGTCCGGAACACGCATGCTGGCCCTGAAGCACCAGGCATTCCTGGCCGAAATGCAACGCCGTGGCCAAGCGCAGCCGGACGGGCTGGCACAGTGCTTTCAGCTGCTTTCACTGGCCGCCGCGATTGACCAGGACTGCGCGCAGCGGCTGGCCCCGTTGGGGCTGAGCGAAGGTCGATTCGTTCTGCTCTTCCTGCTGCAAGGCGCCGAGGCGCCGTTGTCGCCGCATCAGCTCGCCGAGCGCGCCGGGGTCACCCGTGCCACCGTCAGCGGCCTGCTGGATGGGCTGGAGCGCGACGGGTTGCTGGAGCGGCATGTGGATCCCGGCGACAAGCGCCGCATCAACGTGCGCCTGACCACGGCCGGCGAGGCCTTGGCACTCTCACTCTTCGACCAGCACACCCAGTGGATACGCGACCTGTTCGCCGACCTCGATCAAGCAGAGCGCACCCTGCTCAGCGGCATGCTGTGCCGCATCTGGGCGCGCACCGATGCGGGAAGGGCGGCATGAAGAAGCAGGCGCTCTCACGCGAACGCCGCGGCCAGCTCGATGGGGGCGAGGCCGAAGCGACCCATCTGGCCGAAGTGCTGGCAGTGGACTTCGCCAGGCTCATGGCCAATATCGCGCCCGGCCTGCCAGCCTCGGCGATCACCCCGATGCGCAACGCAGCCAAGCGCGGCATCACCCTGCGCATGCAGGGCGCGGCCACTCTGCTGCGCGTGCATGGTCACGGCGACCACGCGCACTGGGCGCGGCATGCCAGTGACACAGTGCGTGGCTGGGCCTGCTATCTGATCGGCAGCGATCCCGCCTTGTCGCTGGAGCGCAAGCTGGATGCGCTGCGCCCGCTGGCCGACGACGCGCACTTTGGTGTGCGTGAGTGGGCGTGGCTGGCCGTGCGACCGCATATCGTCTCCGAACCGCTGCGCGTGCTGACGCACCTTCACGGCTGGAGCACCGACCCCTCGCCCAACGTACGCCGCTTCGCCTGCGAAGCGCTGCGTCCGCGGGGTGTCTGGGCAGCCCACATCACGCTGTTCAAGCAGGAACCACACCACGCCCTGCCGCTGCTGCAGGCACTGCGCTGCGACGCTTCGCGCTACGTGCAGGACTCGGTGGGCAACTGGCTCAACGACGCCGGCAAGACCCAGCCGGACTGGGTCCGCGCGCTGTGCGGCGAATGGCAGCAACAGCACGCCGACGATCCGGCCAACACCTACATCCGCAAGCGCGCGCTGCGCTCGCTCTGACCTCAAGGAATGCCATGTCGCACATGTTGATCGAGCTGTACACCGCCACCCCTGCCTGGACCGCGCTGGATCCGGTATCGCGCGGCGCGTTCTTCGCCCGCATCGGGGCCGGCATGCAGCACGTGGATCCGGCCCGGATCACGCCGGTGGCGATGGGCCGCATCGAACAGGACGTGTCACACACCACGGCCGAGCAGTTCTATGCAGTGTGGAAGTGCGCCGAGCGGCTGGATGCCGATGCCCTGCTGGCGGCAATCGGCGCCACCGGCTGGCATGAGTATTTCACCACCACCCATGCGCTGGGTGCCGCGGGAACCCTGCAGCAGCACCTGGCCGAGCTGGCGGCACTGCCGCGCGGGTGATCGGGCGTTACACGAATGTCCCGCTGAACCGTCGTGCCCTGCCGGATGAAACTCAAGAAGTTGTATGGACCCGTCGCTTTCTTCCGAGGGAGAATTCGGCTGAACCCCTTCAATAGATGTGCCGATGGCTCTCCTGATCGACGATCTTCCGGACCAGGCCGGTGTATCTCGCCTCACAATAGTCCAGGCAAAGCAGCTTCTTTACCGGCGTCCCGGAAAAGCGAAGCAGTTCCTGCAACGTGCATTCGCACCCATCGAGGATCTTGCACATGATCTGGGTGCAGGCGAATCTCTCAAGGACATGCGCGAGGCGCTGATTGAGACTGGCGCGTTTTCTACGGAACAGGTCGATCGCATCGAGGCGGCCTCAAGTGCATCTCCGTCAGCGGGAGTGATCAGTGAAGCGCCTGTCGTGATCTGCATTCCCGGGATGCAACTGCATGGCGACTGGAGCCTGAACCTGGAAGTCGATTGCTTGATTGTTGATGGAGATCTCAGCGTGGATGGCACCTTGGAGATCGCGCACTCTCTGGACGATGGCAGCGTCATCGTCCTCGGTAGTCTGAACGCACATAACATGACGTGTGAAGGCTGGCTCGTGGTATGCGGTGATCTGGCCGTGCATCACGTACACGCCGGTTCGGGAAATGATTGCGCGATGCTCATTGCCGGGAATTTGTCTGCCCGCTCAGTCATCGAAACAGGCCAGGAAATCTTCGTTGCGGGCAATGTTCATGCTGAAGCCATTGCCATGTTCCAGAACGGGTTGACTGTCGGGGGAAAGATGCAGTGCCCGCACTATGCACCGGACTGGAGGACGCCTGGGCTCGTGACATGGTTCGACGGCGGCATGATGGATGAGTCCGCATTCCAGGACGATGACGGTTCCACAGTACTGGCGCCGTATCCATCGGATGATTACGTAGAACGTCTGGCGACCGGGGCCAGCCCCCTAAGCCGCAATCATCTCTAGTGCACGCGGCAGGCCGCGCGGGACAGGGCGTTCATGGGCCTGCCTCGGCATCATGTCGAGGTCAATAAGCCAGAACGAACCGGACTGCCCCCATCGATGATGCGTTGCTCATATGCCTCGGTGGGGTACCAGTAGGAATACGCAGCTCCGTTGTCGTCCTCTGTCTGGCTGTGCTCCAGAAGCGCAGCATCAACCCACTCCGGAAGTCGATCCCGGTCTGATCTGCTTTGGAACCCCGCGCAGCGTATCTCGCCGCCAACGTCGATTTCGTTGTGCAACGTGGCGACGAACGAGGCGTCAAAGTCGCCCTTCACCTCCATGTAGTGTCCAGTCTCAATGAAGGATCGCACCGTCAAGCTTCCACCGATCGTCAGTGCGCCATCATTGAGCGAGCACGCATAGACGTGCTCGCACTCAACGTCATCGCGCACCACGATCCTGCCACCGCATACGAAGTTCCTTGTTCTTAAGCTCCCAAGCACAATGACGCCCAGCGATTCCTCTGGCCAATTGAGAGAGAGAGTCCCGTCCACGGTGAGGTCGCCAATTACGATCAGGCAGTCGACCTCCTCATCGTTGCTCCAACTTCCCCGGAGTTCTGCGCCATCCACAAGCTTGATCACTCGCGCGACCTCGTCCTCGTCACTTGCAGAGGGAGGGGCGAGCATTCGTTGCAGCAGCTCTTCCATGAACGCGGCAGCATCAACATCACCTGCATCACGCCGTGATAGTGAGATTTCAGTCGATGCGGCTGCGTAATCTGCCAGCATTGCAGAGCTTAACGGAGGGGCCGGTTCGCTGATTTCTTCCAAGACGATCAGCGCATCTTCTGTCAAGGCGCCGCCATGCCGAACAACAAGCGCCTGGGCTTGCTCCAAGGTAATCGACGTGGCAGATCTCCCTCGCTGACTGTCGTTGGGAAACATGAACATAAAAACTCATGGGCGTGAATCCGGTCATCTTCAAACAAGGAGCGATGGGAGGTCCATACAACTTCTATGAAATACAGACACCATGACCTTGCAGATCGGTGGCTGAAGTTGCCTCGGATATAAGACCAACCGCAGGCGCCGCCCGCGAAGGTCTCCGGGAGCGACACCAGTTGCGTCTGAAACATTTTGCGCTGCGCAGAAGCTGTGGTATCAATACTCCCCAATGAACGCACGCCCCGCCAATGCCTACTTTTGGTATTACTTTCCGAAGCCACCGGCGGAGGAAGGCATGCGCTCACCCTGAAGAAACCTTCAGACGCATTCCCGAAAGCCGCCAGCGCACCTGGCGGCTTTTTTGTTGCCGCCGC
>Ga0182007_10000255_pt1 | contig 35854 bp, 38 predicted proteins | sample Sormic07211113_1_FD_123023 | JGI IMG/M metagenome (GOLD analysis project Ga0182007, IMG submission 123023) | Rhizosphere microbial communities from Sorghum bicolor, Mead, Nebraska, USA - 072115-113_1 MetaG | ecosystem: Host-associated > Plants > Roots > Rhizosphere | place: USA: Nebraska...
GATTCAATCGGTCGCCAGTTGTGTGCCGTTGAGTCATTGGCCACAGCGTCCCTTCCGACAGCCACACCACTCCGCCTCAGGCCCGGCACTGGTGGGTGGCGGCTGTAGGTTTTCGAAATAAATGCGAAATACTGGAAATTAATGCGACTGGCTGCGATGAGCTTCAGTCATTGCCAGAACGAACCTTACTCATCTGATGTACATGAGAACCTTATTTGACCAGTCGTTTGCACTGGATGGGACAAGCTTCATATCCCTGACTGGCAACGAACAACGCATTGCAGCCGTTCGCTAGCGGCCGATTCTGTTGAAAAAGTCGGTTCTTCCAGACCCCTCGCATACTGACCGCTGAAAACGCCCTTTTTGTGCGCAGCTACGCAAAATCTGAGCCCGGAATCCTCTGCTCAGAGTAAAGACTTCAATCAAGCGCGTACTTTTCTGCCGTAGAAACCATGGCCGACTTTTTCAACGGAATCGGCCGTTATCTGTCTTTCAGCAGGGAATGCAATTGACCAAAACCAAAAGGTGCCGATTGGCACCATTTCTTTAATATCGCGGGTCTGAATAAAGACATGCCTGAGTAAGTGCCATTTATTCTTGCGAAAAACAGAAAAATTTAAGTGGGAATGAAAAATCACGACTAGCCTATGGCCATTATTTATAAAAACCTAATAGACCTGCTTAAAAATATGTAGGAGTATCAAAATGAATTTTCCGACAAGGCTATTCTACCCAGTACTGCTGATCTCACTGATGCTATTCGGATGTACTGTGACGTTGGTCCAACCGTACGATGCGGAACTCTACAAAAACACCGAAGCATTCTATAAGAAGGCCGCCACAATGATACTCAAAGGGGAAAATTCTAGCCCTACGGCCCAGCAACTGGCGAACATTACGCCCAAGGCAGCAAGCGATAATCCGGGACACTTCAGCAAATTCAAAACCGACTACGACGAACTTCTCGTCGACAGCAACGCACTTATTCTACGTTCCTTGGCCAATTCTGGAAAGGTTGACGATATAGGCAAGCAGGCCCAAGCCAAGATTGAGGACCTCATAAGAGGAAACATCTCCACTGCATGTGAAACTGCCCAACAGGACTTTCCGTCAGTGGATCTCACTACCAGAAACTACATCGACCTTAAATGCTTAGTCACAAAATGGAAGAATGAGCACCAAGGAGTTGGTGGCACCGACGCTTCAGATGGCAAGCAAATTCTAAAGAAAGCCAATTGGGAAGGACGCGAAAGAACACTCTTCGACAGCATACTAGCCATTCAGTCTGCCGAGGCATTCAAAAACAAGACAAAAGGTGAGAGCAAATGAAAATTAATGGTGTTGATTTCGATGCTGTAATAAAGGACGCCATTAAGGCGGCCAAAGCAGTCGCTGATATAAGTTGGCCGGCGCTGCAAGACTATGTGGAAAACATCGGTCGCGGGATTGCCAACGACGCGTTGTTTCTAAAAAAGAAACAAGACAGCGGCGAGTTTGAAGAGGCCGATGCCAGAATGTTCATGGAAGACCAAAAGATAGTTGCGAGAATGCGACTGCGCTCCCTCGCCATTGTCACAATGCAAATCGCAGAAGATATCATCAACGCGATAGCAGGAGTATTCAAGTCAGCTATCAACACCGCTATTGGCTGGGAGGTATTCTAGGGATGCTCTCCACTAAGCTGTGACAGTCCAAGGATGCTTACAAGGCGAAGTATGTTGGCCCGATTTCAGGTGTGAAACGAGGAGTGTTACCGGGGACGTGAAAATCCCCAGCGGCGTGTTCTCTGTCACGGAATCGGGTCGATAACTTACGTCACCAGGTGGTCAAACCCTTTTACATGCCAGTGAGAACGGACGTTCAGAACATGGAAAACAAATATACTTTCTTTTCCCTATCCACCCCATTTCCATTTTCCAAGTTCAATGATCCTGGCGGATTGCCTAGATTAAGACCCAATGTCAATCAGACATCATCAGCGCTCAACTGTCGGAGGAAGCATGCGTGCGAGTCTGGGGGCCCTGATGATTGATGTCAAAAAAGCAATTATCAGTGGAATGCACTGCTACAGTTTCTTAACAACAGTTGTGGTGGAGCACCAGTGGACACTAGTTCGCATTCAATTGGTTGATGTGGACCTATTACCATCGGTTTTACAAAGTCGCCGCTAAGCGGCCGTTGAGCCGAAATAGACTTCATGGACTCCTCAGAGGGCTGGTTATGTCGTTACAGACTATTTGGGCCGTGTTTCTCGTTGGTGCTGCCGGAGGCATCGCCCTTGAATTACTGCACTGGTATGCATTGCGACGTGACGAGCGACTTCCAGCCTACGCAGCATCTCCGGTCTACTGGATCATCACACTTGCTATGGTTGTATTCGGAGGCGGCATTTCAGTGCTGTATTTTGGGTCTCGTGCCGATGGTGTCGTTGCATTCCATGTGGGGGCGTCCGCACCGCTCTTACTGCAGAAACTAACCTCCACCCTTGCCAGTGAGCCGGGGGCTAAGAGCATCGGGTCAACACCAATCAACTTCATGCGATGGTAGCAAGATATGCGCTGCACCTCGCTTTCCATCGGCATTACAGAATATCGCGCGAACGCGTTGCGAAGCAGCGATACCCGCTTGCATTTTGCTGTCACCGATGCTGAAGCCCTTTACCGGTATACCTCGCTCGCTTGGCCAACCGCTGAGGCCAACAACATCCATTTGTTGCTTTGCGACGAGGCTGCATCAGCAACGGGAATAGAGCAGGCGTTCATTCAGATCGAACAGGCCGGAAGCTTCGATCTGGCAATACTCTACCTGAGCGGTCATGGACAGCGCGGGCCTGACAATTCGGGTTGGTTCTGTCTTTGGGATGCAACCCCTGACACTCCGAGCCTGGATCGGGTAGTGCTCGATAGGTTGTTGAGCAGGATCGATTGTTCCAGCGTGCTGCTAATTCTCGATTGCTGCCATGCGGAGTCGATCATATCAGGTGTACCCTTCTTCGCCGATTTGCAGGGCCACCAGGCGCGGTTGTTCTGCGCGTCCTCCCGGGCTAATGAACGTGCCTGGGAAGATTTAAAACTGCAGCGGTCGGTGCTGTCCCACGTGCTGTTTCTTGGCTTATCGCAGACCTCGCCACTGGCAGACATCACTGGACACGTCAGCATAGGAGAACAACTTTTTCCATACCTTCGTGACCAAGTGCCACTAGTGGCAGCCAAGGTAAAAAGTGGTTCTATTCAGCAGCCAGTCGTTGGTGGTTCGGCAGCTACCGGCATGAGGTTACCCACAGTACAGGCAGGTAGTATTGGCCGCTCTCTCACGCTGCGCGAGATTTTGCGCAATCAGCTGAGACGATTAATTATCTGGTCGGTTGCAACGGTATTGGCTGCGCTGCTGCTGATTGAGGCGTTCTGGACTCACTTGGCTATATCCGGAGACCAGGCCATTGTCCTAAGGCCTGGCATAGCATCAACTTTTAGTCTGTTACCCGTGCATCTCGGCAAAGTTGTGGATACCGGCTTTAGGGGCAGCCAACTTGACCCCATGCAGGATAACGCCTTGCAGAAGCTAGCAAACGGCGAATTACGAACCGTCTCGACCCAGCGCACGCTTGATGGCCTACGCCAGTGGATTGACCTGCTTACGCCAATGCTGAAGGACCGAATAGCACTCAATTTTATCCACCCCATAGCATCAGGTGAGGGTGACGACTCTGATTCGGCCATCACCTTCACCGCAATAAACTTTGCCGCACGCACCATGGACACAGATCCAGCCGTTATCGCTTCAAAACAGCAATTACTGTTGCGTGCTCCCTTGATGCCTGTAAGTTGCACAGTGCTTGGTAATGAGCAAGTCGTGCAATTCGAGATTGCCCAGACTGGGTCATTGGAGGACTACATCAGAGCATTCGTCCGATACGGTGCTGCTCAGGGTAAGGACCCCTCTGCAGAGATCTGGAAGTTAGCGCGTTTCATTGCGCAACGATCACGAGACAGAAACTACGATCCGACGGCACAGCTTGAAGCACAGATATTGTTGGAGGAAATTGCGCGCTCCAACAGTTTGACTCTCTCCCCTCAGACCCTCTCTGACCTGCGCACTGTTTTGCCTCCGGCACAACCAAACACGTGCTCGACACTGGCTATCGGCATCCTGAGCGCTCTCGGAAAAGGGGAGGACAAAGCCGGGGCAGAAGCGCTACTGCGTGCCGATGATCCAACTTCCAAAAAAGCGATGGGAGATATTCTCAATGCGTTTCGTCGTATAGGTGCCAAGTACGACTACTTGATAGAACTGCCCAGGAGCTATTTTTCCATCATCGGCAACTATCGACCGTTGCTCGCCGATAGCGTTCACGGTATGGAAAGCTGGCTTGACGGACAGGTTAAGCCGGAGACTGAGCGACTACTTGAGCATGTGGCGATGCGACCACAAGCCTATGACATATTGCATGAGCAGCTTCAGAGCACTGAAGATCCTATGCGCCAAGGTATAGCAGCGCGCTATCTGGCGCGCTCATTCGACTGGCAATCTCAGGCCCAAAAAGAGGGAATTCAAAAATGGTTGGTGGCCAACGCTTCCATGCCATTCCCCGGCAGCGATATAACCCTTGGCGCTGCACTTCTTGGACGCCAGCGACAAGTGGACCCTCGTATCATCGACCGCTGGATTAAGCAGCTATCGGTGGGAGTAAGCGACCCACAATCCGAGTTCGAGGAGTACCACCTAATTGTCGTGGATGCTCGAGATGCAGTTGCAGCGCTGGCCATCGCGGCGGGCTCTACACCCATACCAGATGAGGCATTGGAGCAGGTCGAGTCATTGCTGGCCAACCGTACCTCTATACCATTACGCAAGGAGGCCATCGAGGGGTTGGGCTCATTATTGCGAAACCAGAGGGGGGCGCTGGCAGATGGCATCAGGGACCGGCTGATGGGTCAACGAGGCAACGCTCGGCGTCGCCTGTTGACGGTGGACATTGCGATAGCAGCGATCAACGGCTTACCGGATGGCGGGCGTATTACAACCTTGCGCAGCCTAGCCGCGTTCTGGCGAAACGAACCGGAGCCCGAGCTGCGTCGGGCGCTTGGGCTAATTTTGGCAAGGGTGGACTGAGCGCCATATCGACCGACCTGTCGTCGCCTCGGACCTGGCCCTTGCATCAATGGAATCCGCGATTACTGATAAGCGGATCTTGATCTACCTGTTCTGAGTACGCTCTATCATCGGGAGTCGCTCAGGATGCTGGACCTCCTCCAGCAGGGAGAAAAGAAAAAATTTCATCCTTGGATTCCAGATATCTACATGCCCAACCATCACGCTCTCAGTGGTTCGGATGTTGTAAATGGGGAAACGATGAGGAATAAAGTTCCCCGCGGGGCCGCGAACTATATAATGTCCGTCCGTTACATCATCACAGTCTTTGTCTGTGTCACACCTAGTCAATAGCAACGATTGAACACCATTTTTGAAACACATGCTCAAAGGCCGACCGGCTCCCTCAAGGGTGAACTTCGGCTGCTCCGCCTCGCAGTTCGACAATTTTAATTGATGGGTAATGAATGGCTCATAATGCCCGATCGCCGTGACATCCTGATCCTGCGAATAGTCATCGGGATACGACTGGAAAAGAGTCCCCAAACGTCGACCTAAAGGGAACACCGCCCGCGTTGGAGTATCGGCCTCGGTCGTGACAATCATCAAGCGCGGCCGTTGAACATCGGCATACTCCAAGTTCCTCGCAAAGCTGTAAAGGGGCCGCAGTCGCATTGCTTCGAAGGCGGGGTTTACCAGCACGACAAGATCAGCAATGGGGGGATAAGCCGAATTTTTCTGAGCATCGCGGCGTATTTGCTCAGTCACCCCCTGCAAGATACTCGAGTACACAATTGCGCCGCCAAAGCTATGGCCAATCACCATCAAGCGAGCTTCCGCTCTCTGGTTGCGGCTATCTGATAGAGAGCGAATCAGTTCGGATACTCCTCCTCCATTGCCAATGTTATGAGCTGTGGCCTTACGATCCCAAAAAGTGAATCCGTAACTGAGTGGCTTAAGTAGCGATACATCTGAGTCTATCGAGTCACCTCTCCAACCTACATAAATTCCTATGATTGGTTTTTCTTCCTTGGATTCAGCGCCGAAAACCAAATCTAGAAAGTTAGCAACGTCCTCGTCTTTCGGTCTGGCTGTGTGGTGCCAGCCGTGGACGTAGACCACTACCACTCCATCGTTTTTTGTAACAGCATCGGCTGCTGACAAAGCAGCCTCAAGCTGCCGACGACTTTCAGCGTTGCCGAACTCATCAAACTCTACGAAATGGACGCACCTGGCACCCTTGCATTCCTGAGTCCGCTCGGGATGGAAATCAGACTGGATAGGAAGCTGGCCGTTGAAGGCTGGGGGAATATCCCTTGATACTCGGTATGGGTCGTGAGGCATGCATCCGCTGATAAGCATTAGCAGACCGAGTATGGTGAGGGCGCGCCGAATGTGCATTTTTCCTCCGTGAGTCATGCGGGCGGCTTATAGCCATCTTCAGACAATAGCCGCTCCACTGCCTGCACGCAAAGGCGCGCCTAAACTCACGTAACCTTTCGGTATGGGATGATTTCATCGCTTCAAGTGACGGCCTTAAGTTCATGATTCGACTTCACTGGAGCGCGTTGAACAAAGCCGGGATGTCGAGATGAGCGCAGGAATATCGGGAGACATGGGGTCTGCAGTCCTTACACTCTCCTCACTGGAATCAGTGCCACAAGGATTGGCAGTGGATCACATCCCTGGTTTAAATAACAAAGCTGATTGTATGTCAGCAGGGGAGGAGTGGAAAAAGGATCTCCCAAATGGCGCCGTTGGAACTCCTGTCTATGTCGTGCAACCGGTAAAGTGGATGCTTTTGATCTGCATTGAAGGGAAGGAAAATAGTGGACACAGCCCAGCGATACAAACTAGCGCAAGAAATATTTTTCACACATAACCCACATATCGTATTGGAGCTTGACTCGCTCAACCCCGCCGAGATCGATGCAATCGGAGTGGAAATGGGGGTGTTTAAGGATCAACGGCGTGATGAGCTGTTCGCTCGGGCGGCTGGCGATCGCGGGCTGGATGTGAGCGAGTTTGTAATTCAAATTGTCGCAGAATCACCAGAGCAAGCGAACGCTTGGCGACTGGAGGAGCATCGACGTCAGGCAGATATACTTGGCATTGACTGGAGTGAGTACAAATCACTCAACCGGATTGTTGAGTGACAGCTACTATCAGTCATCGCCATCGGCGCTGGAGATAGAAGAAATGAAAAGGCCCAGCAATGCTGGGCCATTGAGTAAGTACCCCTTAACGCGGGACTATGGTTATGCCTAGTTCTCCCGCTGGGGCCAACTGTAGTTTTTGAAATAGATGCGATTCTTTTGAGTTAAATGCGCCTGACAGTTACGCCCTAGGGTGTGACTGGTAGTGGCCCACTATGGCGTCCTCCCCCTTTAAAGTGGCGAACTTAAAACAGCAAATCTCTTAATTCAAGGCCAACGGAACGTCGGTAGTTGACTACCCCTACCATGTCAATCTTCCTCCCCCGGCAGCCTGAAAAAAGACCAGCTTTTCATGCCCTAACTAACCGGGGAATGGTTTCCACCAACAGCTCAAAAGGACGATAGTGGAATTGCATAAACGTAAAAAACCTGTTATCTGCGAGATGGGCATGTGATTGAATGATTTACGCTTTTCTGAGGTAATGCTTAGGTTTCGCCTGATCAAAAAGAGCGTAGAAGCATTCTATATCGACCTTAGTATCCCTCCCTATTTTTACTGCAGAAGTATCCTTCATGAAGAAATCAAAATGATATCTCGGATGGATATGCCCGTTTTCCCTTTTTGGGTCATCATCAAATCTAAAATAACCGTGATCGTCTGATACAAGCATCGCAAACGCATCATAGTAATGAACTGCCACCATCACATCCAACCCGAAACTGTCCGCGATGGAGCAGATTATATCCTCGTGTGAATGACTTACCTCCTGGGCCGTTAGAACTGCATTACGCATAATGGAAATAAACTGACCGCTTACTTCCTCCTTGAATGCATCAAGATTAAAAGTGATACTTTCTGGATCTGCTACAATCTGAAATGGGATAGACATAGAAAAAAATCCGTCGTCTTTTCTTATTAAAGCCCTAGAAAATGTACCGGAAAAAATCGCTATATCAAAGTCTATTTCATCTTCTGTTCGGCAATGCGCGCATGTATTCACAATCTCAGCAAGCTGCAGCGTATTAGTTAGATTGGTCAACGCATCCCTAACAGAACAGAACCCTTCCATACGAAAAGCAGGGATGTCTTTAAAAAAGAAAGACGTCATAGCTCAAGGTTCCTCGGATATTCGACATTCAACAACCCAACAATATAGTCAGTATCGTAATCCTCGCTTACTGTAATCGATGTAATCCGCTTAATAAGCTTTGCTATCAATCTTGGTGAAGGACTTGAGTTTCGCTCTGTGCAGTAATCCTTAACTATTTGCTCGATGGACGGCAATTCGTCCAGCACGATAAATTGCCCTTGGATTATTTCATCCTCAGAAGGCACACGAACATCTAGATAATTATGCTGCGAAAGAAACTTGAGCCCCTCATCAACCCTATCAAAAACCTTTTCGTCAGTGGTATTACTTAAGATAAGATGGCTTTCGAGAAAGGAGCGAGCCATCATTGTGTATAGTGCATTACGGAAATTCGGTTGGGTGTTAAGATTCCGCGCATAGCAAATCACAAAGGGAAATTCGAGCCCCTTAGCATTATTTATATTTGATATAAAGAGCTTGTCCGCATCGGGACGTTTAGTCTCAAACGAAACGTTGACGTCCCATTCAAGCTTATTGATTATGAGGTGCTTCAACTCAGTTATGGAATCATATATATAAGAATCAGTATCCAAGAAGATAACTGCGATATCGCCTTGACTTAGGCTCTCGTGTCGAGCGGATATTTGTTCTATTACCTGAAATACGCTATCTGCGATAGATTGACCAGCAACTCTACGGTATATCCGGGTGCTTTCAAAGTCGTCAGGGATATCTTCAAAACGTCTCAGCGGGTCACGAGAGATCTTTGCCCGCCCTTTTCCTTCGTCATAAGTGTAACCACAGGCGTCCCACTCATCTGGCTGAAGCCACCTAAGGACAGGCTTCTCGAATAGGCCCATGCCAAGCGCGTGGGAGAACATAAGATTTTTGGGGTCGGTGCGGTAGCATTTTTTCAGCACCATATCCGCTCTATTCTCGCCATCGACCACCGGGCGAAAGATATTTTGGAATACATCACCAGCTACGTAAATTTTTTTCTCAGTTACCAGTTCACATAATTCAAAAAAACTCTTTTCAAAGTCTTGGCTTTCATCAATAAATACATAATCAAAAACGTATTTACTCGCCCCATCCTCTTTAGCAAGATCTTTAATTGCCTTGACTGCCATTTTACAGGCCTTGTCAAACGACGTTGTTTGCAACGTATAAAAAGGAATCCCATAGCTATAGCAGATGTATCTATACATACCAGAATACGGATCTCGGCCACTGCCCCAAGAATGAAAACAGAAGAGTTTATTACCCCAATCGATTTGACGCTCAACCCTCATAAAATCAAAAAAATTCGGAATTCTATTTCTCATTGAAGAAGCTAAAATCTTGTTGTAACACGTAAACGCGATCCGTGCGTTAAGGTCTTTCGAATACAGCTCTTTCATCTTATGAAGCAGAAGCTCTGTTTTACCAGACCCGGCTAAACCTTGAATTACGAATTTTTTGGTCCCGCCAGATCTAAAAACAAAGCTGGTTTGATCAGTATCAAATAAAATGATTTTCGATTTAATTATACTTAGAAGATTGTCAGCAGTTAAATCAATTTTGTTTATATCATTAATACTACCAATCACTAGCGACGAGATGAGATCAGCCAAGCGCCGTTCTGCGGGCCTATCTATTTGTAGGCCTTCAAAATCAAGCTCATTCACATCACACATCTGAAATAGCTCACTCCAGTGTTTTTTGCGTCCGATCTTTTCTCTGTACTTAAATTTTTCAGATAGAAACCCTACATCATCGATAAAATCAGCGACATAGTCTTCAAATTTTTCGGCATCATCGCCCATATTGACGAAGCACGGTTTCATCCCAGCGCCGAATATCGCTACGCAATCATCGTAGTCATAATCAGCATCATCCTTGGCTAGCGGCTTCCTTAGTACGTAGATTTGCTTTTTTTCACTCTCAGCAAAATTCTCAATGTCAGCTTTTATGCCTGCACGGTCGGCAAGCTCTTGAGCCTCAGGTGAAAAAAAACAATACTCAGACATTCTTAATTCCCTATAAATTTAGTTGATCTTTGGCGAAGGGGCATCATATCTCGGGATGCGGCCTGGACCTAGTCAGCTGATGCATAAATCGCCTATCGAACCTAACAAGACGCAATCTACCAGATGCCTACCGTTATTCTAATTCAGAGCTCAAAGTACAGAATATTTTGTTCATAGGGTTTAAACCATGACTGATCCCATTCCATTTCTTGACAGAGCGCAAGTAAATCGTATTCATCTGATATATATCTAGAGGTGATAAGGTCGTGAGTATCCTTGTTTATTACCACCCCATTCCAAATCATACTGATAAGATTGGTATGAATGGATTGGCGTCGAATATGATGAAACTCAGCCGACCTGACATCCAAGGAGTAACCCGTTAGCTCGTCGTATTGAATGTTATGCTGTTGGATGCGTTTTGCCTTGAGCTGGCTCTTCGTGTCAGCGATGAATTCCGTATGCCTTAGCCTGATGACTTCAACTGCATCAGCATCCCGAGCCTGCTGACCCATACTTTCAGAGAGCCTCAGGTATTCTCGGCGTTTATTAGGGATCGGGCTCTGCATGATTTCCAGCAGCCTATAGATCACCGCAGAGTATTTGACACACTCTTGGCCACCGAAGTTTGCTCTGTCGCTTAGAGGAATTGAACCCACAAAATATGCGGCAGTAGCACTATCCGTCCTCCATATATCGGCGAGTAGATCAGCAATAATCCAAACTTGCCCGACGCCGTCGACCAGCGAACCTGACTGCCACGCATTGAAGGTGCGCCTGGCAGATCCCAGATTGAGCAAACTGGGTAAGTTTTCTTTCAGATTAAAATCTAGAAGGTTGTTGGTGCCAAAGACCGGACGGAGCTGTTTGTCATCGTCCATTCTTTCCCATCTCCTCATAGAGGCGGTTTAGCTCGGCAGTCGCCTTTGTGGCGTTGACATGCTGGCACCTGTCGGGATAGAGCAGAGAGGAATACTTCCTCCACCATTCTTTGGCTTTAGCCTTACTTTTGTAATGAGCTGATACGATACCCAATGCCTTTTGCTGTTGCGCTCCATCCAGTTCGGTAAGTGCATAGATTGCTTCTGCCTGCTCAGATACAAAATATTTCTGATTGAGGCTGGCGAAGAAGCGGAAAATGTCACGTAGCCGGTCGAATTCTGCCCACTCCTTGACCCCCTCAAAAGCCACGCTGTCGGGCAGGAGGGGCTGGAGCTTGGAGGACAATTCCTCTAAGGAGTATTTCGTTTTCACCTCATCCAGCGGCATATCCAGTATGCCCATGGCGTCGGTATCGGTCGCGCTGCTCATGCTTTCCCCCAAGCCTACGGTGGCAGCCAAGCCTCAAATGCTCAACGCCGATAAGTCATGTCAGAAAGCTACTGCTTTGCTCGTCAGGTGTCTACCGCCTACGACACGTAGGTTTCCTTTCAGACATCATGATCGTCATACCGCATCCCATTGCCGATATCGCCGCTGCATAGGTAGTGTCAGCAAACCCACTGTCTCAGCGCCATCCAACGATGGTGGGCGTATGGTTCTCTCTTGATGCTCCCCCAGAATCACTGGGGGTCATTGCTTTGCCGACCAGTAAGCTGGTTTCGGCGCGTACCTTGCCGATTACACAGCAGCAGCCACTATGGAGCACCCCTGATGTCAATTTTCGAAATAATTGGCGGGATGGAAGATGATGAATACTTGTTCACGCTGTATGAGCTGATTGTGCCGCTTTCCAAGCGTTATAACTGATAAGCACAAACTAAAGACCCTTTTCCACCCAACGGGAAATTGCACTGACTTGCCTACCCGTTTTGCTTGAATGTCTATTACTCCTCCCCTTCGTCATCTGGATCACTGTCCCCTAGACTCAACCAATCGTGGATGTTGTAGCGTGTATACGCTTCGGCATCCAACATAGTGAAGTCTTGGAGTGGTCCCACTTCGGCCCCATCGAAGGTAAGGCCAGCACCCAGTGGAGATGCAGCTTGTAGCAAAGCCTCCAAGCGCAGCTGCGCTTCGTGAAGACTGCGCTTATGCTGATTCTTGATCAGGAATCGGAAGGAGATCGCGTAGGGTTCTGTGGGGTCCAGAAGCTCATCTTTAGGCTCAAAAGATACCCAAGCGCTGTGCAGCCAGTCGCCTTTTTCTTGGATAAACTGATCGACTTGCACTCCCAGCCCCACGACAGCCGGCGTGTCGTCACTGAAACGCAAGCGCTCTACTAGCTTGTCCGGCATCGCAATTCGCGTGTAGCTGTGCCCCATCCAATAAGCGAATGTCTCTTTCGAGGACTCATCAAGGCCTACGTCAATCCGATTTAGCTCGGGAAGCGCAGATCGAGGCGTCCAGATACGACGCTGAATCTTCAGTTCAAGATGCTGTTTCTCACCAAGGGGCAGGTGCAACTTGCGCGGGTTCAGCGCATTCAGGCACTTGTTGTAAGCCTTTTTTTTCACCAGCTTGCAAGCAACCCACTCTACGGTTGGCGCATCATCGTAGTTGCGAGCATGAACGGTGCATGAATGTGAGGCCAGCGCCCAATAAGTAGGAAGCTTCCCACCGAATTGCTCCTCCAGGACCGCCTCAGGTATGAAGGCAGCCAATGCGTCCCCCGGAACCAGATCGACCTGTAGCCAGCCTTGGCTGCTGATCAATTCGACAATCGCATCACCGGAGGAGCAATCGGACATAGCTAACCCATCGAGTTGGGATTTGATTTATTTAAGCGAGCTAACGTCTTCTGATCACGAGCGCTTAACTGCTGAGCCTTGGCCGCGAGTTCTTGGACGAGTGTATCAACTGCCTCCTGGCCACCCGCCGCCCAACCGTCATCAGTCAGAACGTCTTGGATCAGCCGCCCGTCGGCAGATGGATAGAAGATCGCGCGCTGAATGTATGGCGCGTCTCTGTCATCGATCCTGGAAAGACTCTCAGCAAATGCGCGAATACGCTCAGGGTTATCCGCGGTAGTTTTCCTAGCTCGCCAGTTGTAAACGGTCTGCCGCGAAACACCAAAAATTTCGCCCAAGGAATTGTCGGAGAATCCAAATCGGTTTCGAAGCCCCTCAACCAGCGATGGTGTTAAGTCAGGAATCGTTACAGGTGAAGGAACCACCGCAATCCAATTGGCGAAACGAAGGCGCCGTGGTGCCCCTTGCCCCGAACTAACAGGGAGGACTGCGCGCTCGCACACAACCTGGGTGGCCTCAGTTGCTGGACAGGCCACCATAAGCGCCGCCAAAGGCATGACCAACCGAGGGTTGACTGTGCTCGTCGCGTTGCGAGGATTCTGTTCGGGTTTCTCCCAGAATGCTGGGAGGAAGGCGTCACCGTCCCGGTTACTCGCCCAGCCGCTAGCTATTTGTAGGTTCATCATCCGTTCCAAACGTTAAAAGCATGTTCCGTTGCCACGTTGCGAAATGCTGTGTTCGCCATGGTGTGAAGGTGTCTCAATCGAGAAACTATTTCCTCTGTAGCTAGACGCTCCGGTACTGGAAGGGGCCAAAAAGCGTCGGTATCGAGCAGAGCTCCTGCTGGACTGACCTGGCTAAATGCTAGCGTATTTTGAGTGAAACGTTGCCCACCAGCGCGCGCCTGCCGTGCAATTTCAAAAACCATCGCCAGATCGACAACATCATCCGGTACCCACATCCCAGGTTGTCTCCAGCACCGAATATGCAAGAACTGGGGATCAAAATGATACGTCGTGGTCGAAACACCCAGAGGCGATTTTCCAGGTTGCGTTCCTAACTTAGCTATCCCCGGATTTTCCAAGGGTAGGAGAGCCTCAGGCAAATAATCGCGCAAGCTCTCGCCAAGCGGAGGTTCGACCTTATCGACATACCGCATCCCCATGCCGACTACATCCAAGCCGTCGGTCGCACTCTGGACAGCTTCAACGCACGCTTTGAACAGTTCGGCGTGTCGATCAAAGTGGAGATACGCGATGCTCTGCAATATCAAATGGTCATTAGCCAACACGCAGGAATACTGCAAATCTCGGTCGAGAAACGCCCACGAATTAGGCTCTGATGACTGCGGCATACCCAAAACAGGGCTCTTTGCCAACTGAAAAAATTCGGGCATTGCATGCCTAATCGCATGCTGGATCGCCGGAATTAGCTTCGGCATCAGGAGAACGGTGGAAAATCTGAGGACGCTCAACGCGTAGATCAATGGCGCTCGACGCAGCACACCTTCTCGCTCAGACATGATTTCTCCTAGGTCTTCGACAGGATCGGACGCGCATCCTACCCCATTTGACAAACCAATTGACAAGATCTGTATAGCACGGTGTGTTGTCGTCAGCTACTCAATTGGCAGACACTGCTTCCATATCGTGTGGATCCACATTAGCCCGACAGACGCGCTTCCCGCGATATTCTTAAAATGATCGCAGCGAGAACCGTCTGCCCAACACCTTGTGTGGTTAAACGGGCATCCGTTTGTTGTGGCATAGCTCAGCAATCTCGCTCGCCCGCTGCATCGGCAGGCGCGTGAGAACGCCCTTCAGGATGCACCGAACCAACTCGCGCTGGAGGCAGCAGTGATGGAATTAACGATTCAAGTGGAGAATCAGGGTCTCAGAAATGTAGGCGAAAATGTTCGAGGGGCACTCTTTCCGATGCACTGGCCACTCGCAGCCGCTTAGCTACCAAACAGGTTTCTCCACAAGCTAAACAGTCTTTACGCCGAAAAAGCTGCGGTAACTTCTGCCTTATAACGCTGCCCTGCTCCCACACATATGATCGCCAAAAAAAGCATCCAGGCCCCGACAAGATCGTTCATAGAGCTTCACTGCCCAGTCAACCTTAGAATGCAGGTACGCTGGAAGGATTTTTCACGTTGAGTTGTTGGGCACACAACCTGAAGCTCATAGGATCCACACCAGGGGCTGATACACACACGGTGTAGCTCAGGCCGTAAGGCAACTCAATGTGCCGCACCTCGCCGTATGCAATCTCGGCAACGCGCGATACCGAACCTTGATCGTGGATGATTTCAGGATTGGTGAGCTTGTCCACGTAAACACCTCCCGGCACGTCCCGACGCCACTCAGCCCCCACTTTGTAATCAATTTTGATCTGAAGCTTTGCGGTCGCATCGCCGACGGAAAGGATCTGCATTTCGGCATCGAGGATCACAAGACCCAACGAACAGGCGGTTTTAGTCGCATTACACTGGCGAACCTCAAAAGGCCCGAATTTATGACTTTCGTGAGATCCAGCACGATCAAAAAAACTGTTATCTGCACCAACACTCATTTTGGGGTAGCCGGATAGCTCGGTCGTACCTGCGTGGTAATCGACCACAACAGGGCCTTTATCAAAAACGTTCACAGCGGAACATCCTGCAAGCGCGGCCAAAGCCCAGATCGCACCACCATTAACTATCGAGCGCATGCCGCTTCCTTATCCAATCCATCGATGTGAAAAACTCAAACTAAAAAGACGCTATACAAGGCCTATCCCAATCAGGCGACCACCGCCTCAGTGAATTCCGCTGAAGAGGCATCGCAGAAGGTTATCTGCGATGCATTGAAATGCTTGAGATACACATGACGTGCACAGCCGCACTTCAGCACCTGCTAGCTTCCTCCCGTGCGCACAAGGCTCAAGGCGAGCATAATCAAGTGACTCAAATGATGACGTGAGACCCGCAGATCATGAGTGAAAACGAGCGCTGGACGGTTAGATGCAAGGACACTGGAGACGGCAGCGGCGATGCGATTGTTGATTTGCCGCCAGAACTACTTTCGCAAATCGGCCTGGGCATCGGCGACGTACTGACCATCGAAGTGGTCAACGGCGTATTGGCGCTCCAACCAGTGCACGTCCTCTCAACTCCGTCCTCATCGGCCGGCGCTTTACGAGAAGAGCTCTACCAAGCTTACAGATTGCTCTTGGAAGCCTATCTCCATATTCCCGCCCAAGCCTCGGATCAGGCCATTCACGAACTGATCGAAGCTGGCTTTCCCGCCAATAGTCTCCAAGTACTTTGCGATCAGGGAGTCATGAGTCCTGGCGAACGTGACAGGATCATTCCCTATCGAACCTTCAAAACTCGCCTGGTCAGCAATCAGCGCTTGAAAGCCGATGAGAGTGATCGAATGTATCGTGCGGTGCATATCACTGCGATGGCCGTGGCGGTGTTCGGCGATATCAAAAAAGCCCGGCACTGGTTGTCCAAGTCCAAATCACGCTTTTCGGGAAAAAGTCCGCATGAACTGCTTTCCACCAGCCTAGGCGCCTATCGAGTGGAGGAAATGCTGATTCAAGTGGCTGAGGGCTTGTACTGCTAATTTCCTCGCGAGCAAGGCAAAACCTGCCGCGCCTGCCCAATGACAGTACCATTTGCAGATGGCTCAACTATGCGGATCGTCTGGAAACACCACACTCAGGCGATCATTCGTAGTAGCATTTTGCCCCCACACCCCACGAGGACATGCGTATCATCCCGTGGTTTTTTACGCCGAAGCGTAGGCCCTGTAGATCATGGCTCCCCATGCTAGCCCGTGATCACACAAATCTCCGATATCGGTTCAAAAGCGACACTGGAAAACAGACGTTGCCATTTATGTAAGATCTCGAGCCAGTTATGCAGAAAAGGATTATTCAGCTACTCAGCAAGTCATCAGGATTAAAAGCACGAGAAATAGCCAGTCAGTTGGATCTTGAACGCAAGGCCGTATCACATCATCTCCACGAAAATCTAGAAGTATTCATCCAAGACCCCGAGACATTTGGCTGGTCGATCATTAAAAGTGCGAGTTTCGTTCTGGAACTTACTTGCGGCGGAACTTGGCTTACAGAAACGCACTTCGAAAAAGCCCTCAGTAAATCAGGCTCGCCGTTAGATGCGGATCATGGCCATGTCACAATCAAGATTCCTGGTGAACGAAAGGTTTTGCTTTGTGCAGCGGCAAAAATACTTGCAATAGCCAACCAGCTTGCGGCTGCGAAGAAAAAGGTAGAACTAGACTTCTCCGAGAACAAGCTCGCGCTCTCTTATTTAAATCGCGCTGGCTTTATCGACAGGCTGGACCCAAGTATTAAAGTGCTTCCGAAAAAACCATCACGCTCCGCAGCTCAACTATACAATGCCAATAACGTCGGCTTGGTTGAGCTTCTGGAAATCACAGCGTATGGGGATAGAAGCGTTAATGTTCCAGAACGGATCAAAACTAGCTTTATCAAGGCGTTCGGCGAAAACCACTCCAGCAAGCTATTTACGGTCGTGGCTGAATTCGTAGGGAATGTCGAAGAGCACTCCGCTACCCCGATCCCCGGCTTTGCGGGGCTTCAGTGCTACGGAAGTTCGGATCAGAGACCAAAAGTAATTACCGTGATATCGGACTCCGGAATGGGCATCTGTGAAACGCTTCGTCCGGCCATTAACGAACGACTACCTGAGCTCGCCAAGAAGTTCGATCCATCACTTCCAGTATCAAACCCTAAACTTATTCTTCACGCAATGTTGAAGGGCGGTCTTAGTAGTCGAACGACGGGGGGCGGCACAGGGTTACATAATAGCCATTCCGAAGCAGAAAAGTTAAATGCGACTATTAAAATCCGGCAAGAAAACTTCTCCGTTACGCTAGAGTACAAAGCAGGTGTTCTCGAGAAAAAGAGTTGGGCATTGAATTTGCCAAAACTGATCGGAACTCACATTGTATTTGAATTCAGCTTGACAAAAACTCAACCTCTGCTTAAACTCGAGCCATGAACGAGAAAACTTACATCATAGACCTGCGGGACTTCACGGAAGAAAGTAACCCCTATGGAACTTCAAGGGGTAGAGAAACTTATACCAAATTATTGAATCGCATTGATGAAATTAAAGATGCCTCCATTATTGGTATATCGTTTTCTGAATTAGCCGCTGCTGATATTTCCTTTCTCCGAGAGTCATTAATTTACACTATCAAGCGATACAGTAAGGAAATTACTTTTTTCGCTTTTAACTTCAAAGATGAAGACATCTTCGCCAATCTCGATGGCGCGGCAGTTTCTGCGGAACAGCACCTTACGTGCTGGGTGAACAAACAATGCAGATTTGCCGGGCCTAAGCCGACCGCCTCCAGCAAAGCGTTGCTGGACATGGTGATCAGCCACCGCTCAACCACAACAGCCAAAGTCGCTGAAGAACTCAACATCAGCGTTCAGAACGCCAGCACTCGCCTCAAACGTCTTGCAGAAGAAGGTTTTTTGTTAAGGGTTGAGGAAGCCGCCGATACCGGTGGCAAGGAATTTGTTTACCAGGTTATTGGCGGATCTGCTTAAAGGGCTTCCGTTAACCAGAAAAAAGGTCTAAGCTTCCGCTCAGACCCTTTTTTTGACCGCTATTAAACGGATTCATTTATCGAGAAAGGCATTCAGAGCCCAAGGAGGAAAAGTGAAAGCTCGCTACGAAATCAAATGGGCCACAAACGAGGAAAGGTACTTTCACCTGAAGGCCCCGAACGGAGAAATCATCATGTACAGCGAAAGCTACAAAACGCTGGCCGGATGTGAAAACGGTATCGGTTCGTGCCGCGAGCATGCTCCGTACGACAGGTTCTACGGAAGGGCCGCAACCAAGGGGGAGAAACCGTTCTTTCATTTGAGAGCTGCCAACAACCGGATCATCGGGCAGAGCGAGCTTTACGAAACCGTACAAGCTCGTGAGGCTGGGATCGCAGCAGTCAAACGACACGCCCCACAAGCAGACGTTATCGATCTAACAAAATAAGGCGCGCAGAAAGCACGTCATACAAGCTTAGGAAGCAGTATGAAAAGGAATTTGAAGGAAGGACATCGAAGGAGGGAAAGCTAAAGCGCAATTGCAGTTGCGCCTTAGCTCAAACACGAATACGTCTGTGCTGGATGAGTATCTTCGTGCGCTGCCGATCGGTCAAGTACTGATCGTGTTCCCTCCGACGTGAAAAGAAATGGCTTCGTTTGAGGTCATTAACCGCCCTCTGGGGCAACCGTTTGGAGAAACAAACCATGCAAGTTACCTCCCAAAACCAACACAGCGGCTTCGTCATTGAAGTGGCTGGCAAGAACCTCGACTTCCGCAAGGTAACCATCGAGGATCAAACTCCCACTGGCGCGCAGATTGCGGCGGCGGCTGGCTTTAAACCGGATCAACTGGCCATCGTCTTGCAGCTGCTGGCTTCCGGGGCCATGGAAGACATCCGTCCTGATGAGATCGTCACGCTCACCCAAGACCCCACCCGCTTCCTGGTTGCGGAGACGGATCGCACCTACTTTCTCACAGTAGATGGCGCTCGTCTGGAATGGCCGTTCGAGCAGATCACCGGCTATCAGGTTCGCAAACTGGCAGAGGTAGGTGACAACAAACGCCTGCTGCTGGAGCGTGAGGATGAAGCCGACTTGGAAGTTCAAGCCACCGACTTCGTCAACTTGGATAAGTCAGGCATTGAGCGCTTCGTTACCCGCAAAGCCGTGTGGAAGCTCAACGTTCAAGGGGTCGTCCTTGAGATCGAGACTCCAACGATATCGGTACGCGACGCCGTAGTACGCGCAGGCATGAATCCAAATGAAGGTTGGCACATCTACTTCAAGGTCGAGAGTCAACCAAAGGTGGAGAAAACGCTCGACGACATCATCGACTTGCGGACACCGGGCATCGAAAAACTGCGCCTGACACCCAAGGATGTGGGCAATGGTGAGGTACCTGTGCCGCCACGTCGCTTTTTCAGTCTGCTCCCTGTCGATGAGCAGCATCTGGATCGGACTGCGGGTCACTGGGAAGCGTGCTTGACCCCGGAGGGGAATCGTTGGTTAGTAATCAATGATTACCCCTTGCCGCAGGGCTATACCCATCGGCACGTGCGGCTGGCACTCCAAATCCCGGCTGGGTATCCCTCCACAGAGATCGACATGTTCTACCTGTATCCAGCCGTCGGCCTCACCAGTGGCGTCGCCATCCCGTGCGCGGATTACACAGTGGTTATCGATGGTGTGTCTTTCCAGCGGTGGTCTCGTCATCGCAGTGCACATCCATGGAATCCAGCTACCGACAACGTTATTACTCATTTGGCACTGGTTGAGGGCTGCCTCTTCAAGGAGATCGGTGAATGAGTATCGACTCTCGTCTTGTGCTGACGGAGGAGATTCATGCCTCGCTTCGGGAACATTTGTTCCCGGGCGATGGCCTAGAAGCCGCCGCCATACTCGTGTGCACGCGCTTTGAGGGAGAGCACCTGAAACTGCTCTCAAAGCACCTGATAACCGTACCCTACGCCGAATGCGAACGGCGTGACGCTGACTACATAAGCTGGCCTGGCCGGTATCTCGAACAAGCCATCGACCTTGCAGAGAGTGAATCGCTTTCGATTATCTTGGTTCACTCCCATCCTGGCGGCTACTTCGAGTTTTCCGAGGTAGACGACCAAAGCGATGCCAAAACCATACCGTGTTTAATTCAAGGCGTTGACGCCATTCATGGCTCAGCAATCATGGTTCCAAGTGGCGCGATGCGCGCTCGGGTCTACGACCTGCAAAACCACTGCACACCGATCGCTCTAGTCACGGTTGCAGGCGATGACCTTAAATACTGGTGGGGATCTGTCCCTCTGCCATCTCAACCCGTGGTCGCCTTTACCTCCGGTATGACAGCAGCCCTGAGTCGGCTGAGCGCTGTCGTCATTGGGGTCTCTGGCACTGGCTCAATCGTGGCCGAACAGGTCGCAAGACTTGGCTTCGGCGAGGTCATCCTCATTGATCACGATCAGCTTGAAGAGAAGAACCTTAACCGGATTCTGAATGCCACACTTCAAGATGCCCTGGCGGGTCGACCAAAGGTGGAAATGTTCGCGCAAGCCATCAACCGTATTCGCGCGGTACCGTTCACCAAATCAATCAACGCCTCCATCCTGACACGTGAAGCGGTTCTCGCAGCCGCAGGCGCCGATGTCATTTTCTGCTGCGTTGACACTCACCAGGCGCGGATGGTCGCGGATCTGATATCCACGACGTTCCTTATTCCGCTGTTTGACGTGGGAGTGAAGATTCCTACTCGTAAAGATGGTGATGATCACTGGATCATCACGGACGTGGTCGGCCGGATTGATTATGTGAAACCCGGTGGCTCGTCACTGGGTGATCGCGGCGTGTACACCCCTCAAACGTTGCTAGCCGAATATCTTCATCAGGTGGATCCGCAAGCGCACAAGGATCAAGTGGAGCGCGGATACATCACCGGTATGCAGGAGGAAGCGCCTTCCGTGATCACGCTCAACATGCGTGCGGCATCAGCGTGCGTATCTGAATTCATCGCGCGAGCCTTCCCATATCGAGAAGATGAGAACGGAAAATATGCGCGAACTATTTTTACGTTATCGGGCTGTGAGGAAGACTACTTCAACGAAACAGCCTACTCCCCTAGCCCGAAGTCCCAGCTCGCCCAGAGCTGCAAAGAGCCGCTGCTCGGCCTTCCTGACCTGAGTGCGAGGACACCATGCTGAAAAAATTATTTCAGTACGTTGTGAGCAAGCTAGACCCATTGCTTCCGGCGAGAACGCTCATGGTGATCGAGGGGGATTCGTTGCCAGCAAAAATGCCGATGCGATCACTCGTTTTGGCCAGAGATGGGCAAGAGGACTGGTGTGTGGGATTCAAATGCCCGTGCGGTTGTGGACACACTATTGAGCTCTTGTTGATCGAGGAAGCCCGGCCCAGATGGGATTGCGAACTCGATAAGCACGGTCATCCCTCTCTCCACCCCTCCGTGTGGCTAAAAAGCGGCTGCAAGTCTCACTTTTGGATTCGTCATGGAAAAGTACATTGGGCTTAGTCCCAGATCTCAGTATTTCACCTAACCCTGCATAACGCCGTCCGTTTAAGGCGGGCGGTGTTATGCAGGATTACGAGCGGAATCTTCAGACTAAGGGGTTGTAAGGTGGGGCCAGTTAAACGTGTTGAATTCTCCTATCCACGATCCGATTTGACTCATCCCGACTCTGGCGTGTCGCGACTGAGCGGCAACTACATCGTCTGGTCGTATGCCCAAATCCGGCACAACATTCGTGCCCGCTCCATGCCTCTTGTGGATGTGTATTTCCGTTCCTTGAAAAAGAACGTTCCCTCGGCAGGCCAATTTGTGAGCCTGCCACTGAGCAGCATTCCTCACTATCGGATCGGAACGATCTGGCGGCGGGGTAAATGCGTGTCGGACACGTTGATGCAAAAGAGAAAATTCGATGTGGATTTCTCTCCGGAAGGCTGGAGTCTGACCTCTCGGTTGGAGCTCAATCAGATGGGTATGGGCCACATCTTCGCTGATGAGGATTACCCCCTGCACTACGGCGAGCGAGACAGCATGAAGCTGATCAATTTCAAGCTGCCAAAAGGTAATCTGCTGGTCTCTTGCGTTGACTATTTTGCTAGAGCTTATGCCAGGAACATGGATGTCTGCCGGGCATTAACCACTCTCAGATGGTCAGACGTGATGGACGTGCTCTATGAAGACCCGCGACCTTCTGCTCACCAGTGGCTGGTCAAGCCGTCTCGCAGAATGCGTAACTATGATGCCGTGTATTTGGCCCATCTGATGTATGACAGCTACACCGAGATGCGCACAAAGAAAATCAATTCACAGTTTGCTTCCCGTTCCCCCCTGCAAAAGGTGAACTTGCAAGCGGAACCATGGTTTACCGGCCCTGGAAAACTAGAGTGCCGAGGGAAGTGGATTAACGGCGGCAAAACATTTCTTTGCCTCGATTTAGTGGGCTCCAGCGAACCCATCGGGGAAGACATCCAGTGGCAAGCTTTAAAATTTGACTCCACCGATGGGAAGGAAGGTGCTGGAAGATTGGTCATGCCCCGTCCGTTAAGATCTGCGCATGCTGAAGAGTTTCTTCAGGAACACTCTTATGTTGAACCTGACAAGCACTCAGAAATAACCATCGTCAAAGCTCCACCCTTCAAGGCATTGGGGAAGAAAAGGAAGGTTGTCAAAACCAAAAAAATTGTCCCCACAGATAAAGGGAGGCTTGGCCCAAATCCACCAAGGTCTGACTCACTGGCTGACGGCGATGGTGTCGGGTCCGGCAAGAACGTCGGCAAGTCTGAGCACGTGGCAGAGGCCAAGTTGGAGTCTCACGGGTTTCTGCGTGATATCTGGAACGCTTTCGCATCTCTGAAAAAATGCGAGCAGAACAACATCACCCGCTTGGATTGGTATACCCCCACTGACGGATTCAGCTCGAGTGAGCCAGCCAAAGTGCTTGTGCTGGCTCCCATCGAGAATTCGAAGATTCCCAGTGATGTACGCAGCTGGGTCTACCTCGACCGAGGCACCAATCAATTGCGCGGCCTACTGGTGCTACGCATCCAGATCGCTGGTGTGGACTACTTCTGCTTCGAGACCCAACGCAAGGAAATCGAAGGTGATCAAAGCTCACGACGTGCGGGGCTACTAATGAAATCGCACGTGTCGAGCGAGGAAGAATTTTCACAATTCGTAGAGAAGTTGAGCTCCACAATTCGGTACAAAAAGGGCGTGTTCAAAAATATGGCCAACGTCTTTCCCCCAGGCTTCGAAACCTTTAATCACACCCAGAAAGACAAGCAGGTCCTTTATCGCAACCGGCTAATAGGCGCTTTTAGAAAGCTGGGAGTGGAGCTTGTATGAGTGCCGCCTGCGCAGCGGTGCTCCACCAGGTTTCGCATGCGCTTCAACTGGAAAGTCCGGGCATGTGAGGCTGGTTTTCTGAATCATTTCTACATTTAAGCAATGGAGATAATTATGCGTTTTAAGAAGCTGACTGCCGCATTGGCAATGGTTCAGGTGCTGATTCTTTCGGGTTCTGCCTCGGCTCAGCAACTGGTCAATGACACGGCGATCAAAGCTCAATTACACCAACCTCAACCGTATGAACTGACGCTGGGAACCTTCATCAATCTGACGCTGGAGCGTGTCGATCCTGATCAAGTATCGGCAATGGTTTACCAGAACGTCTACGACAACTTCGAGAACATCACCATTCCGAAAAGCAGTCGTTTGTTCGGGCGCCAAGTCGCCAAGGTCAACAACACTCGCGATGTTTACTTCAATGAAATTCAGCTCAGTAGTACGGGAGAAACCTACACTCTCGAACCGCCATTGCAAGCGACTGGGCCTCTGGGAGAAGCCGGTATTGTGGACTTCAAGCCCGCTGCGATTGCCGGAACGATGTTGCGAAAAGATCTGATATTTCCCCACTAAGGCGAAATATCAGTTGGCCAAATCAACCGGCGAGACTGATAGCAATCGGATATCACCTCGTGATATTGCTATGACCCTCGCTTAGCAAAAGGAAATGCTCATGTCCGGTACTGGAGGGCCCCAAGGCCCGACGATTGAAACGCCTGAGGTGTGTGATCAGCTGTCGTTTAGTGCGCAGTTGGCATCCCCCAAGGAAGAGATTGTGGATCAGCTGCATGTCAACGACATCCTGGACATCGTATCCGGGGAACAGAACGGTCAGTCCGTTGTGCATGCACTCTGGCGTGGCAACATCGCCGGCGGAATCGCAGACCCGCGCCTCCAACGCCTGCGGATCTGCATGAGTGAAGGGTACATGTACGCCGCCAGAGTACTCGCTATCAACAACGGCCAAGTACGAGTCCTCATCTATCCCGTCAAGTGAAGCAAGGAGCGCTTTATGATTACCGTCGCAGGTGGTGTGTACAGGGAGCGTTGCCTACGCCCGAGTTGGCAAGAGTACTACGGCTCCGCAGGCAGGGCTGCAACGGCGATTTCTCGTTTTGGGGGTGATGTGGGGCTCCACAGCCCTCTGGACAGCCAGTCGTTGTTCATCATGAGCAACCGCGCAGCACTCGAAGGTTTCACGCTGGAGCCTACCGATGTGCCCCAAAGCGTATCGTTCGATTACACCCATGGCTTGGCCACCCCGCAGATTGCTTATCGTCATGCCGACCCTGCTATCAGCATTCAGGTTGCAGCCCCCCGTGTTCTTCGATTTGGCATGATCGAAGGCACTGTCGTAGTAGATGCCGACTACGCTGTTTACGACCCACAGAGTGCGGACAATCCCGAGTTTTTCAGCGCCAACGGCTCGAAGGCCAAACATTTGGCACTTGTCCTGAATCGCCACGAAGCACAACAGCTGTGTGATTCCGATTTGCCTGTGGAAGAGCTGGCAGCACTGCTTGCCCAAAAAGAAGGCGCGGAAGTAGTCATCATCAAGATGGGGCCGCTGGGCGCGCTGGTGTACGAGCATGGGGCGATCACCTCCGTGCCGGCTTACCGGACGAAGCGTGTCTGGAAGATCGGTTCAGGCGACACCTTTGCTGCCCACTTTGCATACGCGTGGCTAGAGCAGGGACACAACGCCACTGAAGCTGCTGCAATCGCATCCAAGGCCACTGCGTTTTATTGCGAGACTCAGGGATATCCTACGCCCAAGCTACTCAGCGGTTATACACCTGAAGCTCTTGTCGCCTCAGATCGCTACCGCAACGGTTTCAGACCACAAGTGTATTTGGCAGGCCCGTTTTTTACCTTGGCTCAACTCTGGATGATCCGCGAAGCGCGGAACGATCTACAAGCGATGGGACTGCGCGTTTTCTCCCCCTATCACGACGTAGGGCTTGGCTCGGCCGAAGACGTCGTTGAGTTGGATATTCAAGCAATCCGTGACTGCGATCTGTTGTTTGCCATTGGCGATGGACTGGATTCAGGCACGATCTATGAGATCGGTTACGCCAGGGCTCTAGCCAAACCAGTGGTGCTGTACTCGGAGAACGAGTCAGCCCAAGACAAGAAGATGATGGAGGGGTCGGACTGCCTGATCTGTGATGACTACGTGTCATCGATTTATCAGACAGTCTGGGAGGCGATCAAGCTATGAAGATCGCACTTTTGCTTTCAGGGGGCATGGACTCCTTATCACTCGCCTGGTGGAAGCGCCCTGATCTGGCATTCACCCTCAATTATGGTCAGTTGGCAGCTAATGCCGAGATCGCCGCATCCAAAGCTATTTGTGAACGCTTGGGGATTGAGCATTACGTTCTGGAGATCGACTGTCGCAGCCTCGGCTCCGGTGACATGGCCGGTACTACAGCAGATGGTTTGGCCCCTGCCTCAGACTGGTGGCCATATCGCAATCAGATGCTTATTACTTTGGCAGCAATGAAAGCCATTTCATACGACGTGACGCATCTATGGTTGGGAACAGTGAAGTCGGACGGATCGCACCGAGACGGCACACCCGAGTTCGTGGACGCGATCAACCAACTGATGTCACTTCAGGAAGGCGGCATGCTCATTGAGGCCCCGGCCATAAAACTCTCCACGCAAGAGCTAGTTCGCGCATCAGGCATTCCCTCAGGCTATCTGGCATGGGCGCATAGTTGCCATAAAGCCGACGTTCCTTGTGGCAATTGCCGTGGCTGTAACAAGTACTTTGAGGTGTTCGAAGAGGTCGGATATGACTTGGATCGACCTGGGTAATCCATTTCCCAAGCCCCCCAACGATCTTTATCAACCGTTTCGGTGGGTCACAGGAAAGATCCAGCACCTGCCGGCAGCGTTACCAGTAGCCTCGCCAGCAGTACTTGAAGTGCTTCAGCAGAGAAGAACAGTACGTCAGTTCGCGTCTCTTGAGGACGCGGGGTTAGCTGATTTTCTCTGGTACGCCTGTCGCGCCCATGAGACGTGGCCGTCCGATCTGGGTTTCGAGCTTGAATACCGCGCGTCACCATCGGCGGGGGCAATCCATCCCATACACCTGGTCATCAAGCGACCCAATGACGTGCGATGGTGGCTGTACGAACCTAGAGGGCATTTCCTCGCCGAGCTCACTACTGCACCAAAGGCATTTGAAGGGCTTTGGGAGCACAGTCAGCAAGTTCTCGATGGCCCACACGCCACTCTGATCTTATTCCTGGCCGAGCCAGGCAAAACTCTGGCGAAGTATCAGGAGGGATGCAGTTTGATTTGGAAAGATGCCGGCGCACAGCTAGCGACAATGGCGCTCGCTGCGTGCGGCTTGGGGCTGAATTTCTGCCCACTAGGCATCACTGGCGAACCGTGGGCCAGTGCCCTAGCTGAGGAAGGTCAACTGGTTGGCGTCGGCTTGGCTTTTCTTGGGCTTGCCCCGCGAACGTCGCTCAGGTGAAGTCTGCCCCATGCCCATGATGCTGTGGACAGTCACCGAGGAGGACATCATTTCCAGCCAGATCAGCGCGTCCAGTTCAGATGCTCGCACACCCAGTCCTTTGCTGAATTGAATGAACTGCTCCTCTAACTCCAGATAATGGCGCTCAACGGTCAGACTCTGCTCAAAGAACTTGCCCAACAGGCCGGCGCGCAGAATATGAATGTCGAGAATGGCGACATCGTCTGCGTCCAGCCAGTTGCGCGCCACCCATGAAGCCGTCTTGTAGCCGATGCCGGGGATGTCCAGCAGCCAATCTCGTAGGGCTCGCCCCGTGCTCAGCGGGGGATACTCGGCTGCCAGTTTGTGCAGTGCAGCAGCTAGGTAACGCGCCTTCTGTTTAGCAAACCGGTAACGAACCGTCCGATCCTCCACCGAGATTGGTTCCTTGAGCCATTCTAGTAGCGTTTCCTCCGAAGGCGGCTGGTCTCCAAATGCCCCACGCGCTTTAACATGGTGGAAGGCTGCAAGCCCAACACTGGCAGGAATGCCGTGGCCTCCCAAGAGGCATGCACCCACTTCTTCTTTCAGAGTCGCACCCAGTTTGTAGTTGATGCGCTCGCCTTGCAGCCGTCGGGCGTAGACCTGATAAGCCCAATACGCGGGTGTCGGAAAAGCTTCGATTGCACCCCACGGAACACCCGGAATCACTTCCGAGTCTGGCATTGGCAACTCGACATTGAAGACCACGTGATCCATGAAAATCGCGCCCAGCTGCATCAGGCTGCCTCCTCGGCGTCACCGTATTGTTCCTGCATCCATTGCAGCAAATCATAGCGCTCTGCTGCACTCATGCTTTCGATACGATCTCGTAACCGCGCCTGACGACGCTGGATGGTTTGCCGATCGCGAAATGTTGCGCCCATGTATCTAGAGTCATGCAAACGCGTAGGTGGTTCAAAATTCATCCACACCACCTCCTCGCGTACATCCACGTGAGTTTTGGCTTGGAATTTCACTTTGTGCCAACCCACCAACTGCGCGTCGTAGAGTTCGTTGTCGTAGCCAGAAAGCATCACTTTGCAGGGCAGTGTTTTAAGCAACTGCAACAGCCGTACATGATCGGCCTCGGAGTAGTCGCAACGGTAAACCTTGGCCCTTCGGCGAGTGTGCGGCACATAGGGAGGGTCAACGTAAACCAGCTCGTCCCCAGTAAACTCAAAGTTTTTTAGAAACCCCAGTGCATCGGTTTCTTTAAGCTCACATATCCCTGGCAGCTCCGCGCGCCAACGGTCAATGACCTTTGTATCGAGGTCTAGCCCGATGCTGCGCTGCGCAGGTTTCTTGTTGCGCATGACTGCGCCGCCGCCAAGGTGCGACTCAATATAGGTCTGATGCGGTGGCATCAGGTTGATCAAGTGCTGGTAGCACTTGCCTTTCCCGCCTGGATATCTCATGTACTCAAGCATCGTCAGATCTGACGATGATGTCAATGAGCAGCGAGAAGGTGTCGACCGACGGTTGAAAGGATCAATTGGATCCGTCAGTCGTTGCAGTACCTGCTAGCGAGCCTTCAGAACAGCTCACCGCTGCAATTCAAGCAAAAGGAGTACCGATGGAGCCTTTTGACAACCTCGACTGACACTTCCATCATCAATCTTTCAGAGGCTGGTGTTCGTATTTGCCTGCACATAAGCATGCAGAAGCATACGGCCAATTCTCGGGAGCACGTCGCCAATGGATCTCGGAAGACTTGAAAAGCTTATTGGAGGAGACCGCCAGACAGTCAAAGGCTGCAATTTGTCGGCCGATGAGGCTGCCGTGGTGACGCACGGAAAATTTGCGCAGCACTCATTTTGTCTCGTGAAAGACTGGACGATACTCGACCTGGAAATCACTGACGAAGAGCTAAATGTCCTTCAGTCCCGTGGCTTGAAGCCAGTACTCGTATATGCACTGCATGTAGTACATGACAGTCGTGGACGCTTTGCCGCTGGGGACTGGGTACGTAGCTCATTCCAACAAAGATACGACGATGACGGTTTTTTTCTCACCAAAAACACAGTGTATGTTCTGCTCGGCGATGGCAATCGCCAGCAAATCACCGCGCGCGATCTCCTGAGCCTGCAATGAGTAAGGCCGCTGCGCCCAAAGTCTCAGCATCAATATGCGTTGATCCGTAACTCTCAGCAGACGGCACCCAGAGTGTACTGCCCGCGAGGTCTACTTCGAATCCTGCCACCTCACGGAATGAGGCTGGGCGAAAGGCCAACGCCTTGCGGTTCGCTCGTCGAATACCATGAAAATAGGCCAACCCTTTCACTATCCACTTCGCCTCGAAGTCTTTGACCTCATAACGATTTTTGAAAAGGTCGATTAGCTCTCTTTCAGATTTATGACGCTTGGCAGATTTCAGCCACTGCTCATTTGGTCGCGGATCCAGCTTCAGGTTGTGAGTCTTGTTGAGAAAGTTGATGAAGCCTGTCACCGCCGCTACTTGCCCAGGCGAATGTCGCCAAAAAGACTCAAGCGTATGCTGGGAGGGTAACGACCCACTGGCCAGTTGTGCCTGGTTCAAAAAATTCACCGCCGAACGAATAGCCAGCCGGACTGAACGCAACTCGACGTCGTGCTGACTCAGCTTAGCGATCAAGGCGCGGTGATACTTGGTCAACAAATCGCTTTCCCATTGCCCTGTAACTTGAGAAAGCAATTCATCCAGTCGGCGTTGTTCCGAGTGTGCTTCGCGAGCATCAGCACTGGCGCGTACCCCATGAGCCTCTACAAGCCATCGCATGGGTACTTCAGCCCTACGCAAGCCACCGGCATGGAAGTGTTCAAGCAGCGCTTCGTAGGAAGGAATACCACCCCATAGATGATCGATTTGGCTGAAGAAATCAAAGTAGGTATGTACCCTGGACGCCGCTTTTTTTACGTCCATCTCGCGCTCAAGCCATTCGCCAAAGCTCACAAACAACTCGCCCACCTCCGTCGAAGTGAAACCCTGCTGATCCATTGCCAAACGACTTCTAAGCGTACGACGCCAGTAACAATGCTCACACTCATGGCCTCGACCCGCCGGCATGTCAGTGCTACATGTGCCACAAACCCTCGTACCCTCGTCGCTGCACGGTTTACACAGCTTTTCTCCCTGCACACTTTCCACCAGAACTCGATGGCGGCGGCAACTAGGGCAAGTAGCAGCGGCAGGCCCGCTGCACTTCGGACACGAACGCAAACCCGTTGTTTGGCTGCGAGCCAGTTGTCGTGAAAGCTCGCCGCAGACCTCGCAAGGTGCCGGCACCCGAAAATATCGCGCGCATGCCTTACAAGCCGGGCCGTATTGAGTCATCAGGCCGATCTTGAATTCGACTTTCTGACAGCGCACACAGGGACGATTACGCGCGCAACCACCACATCGAGTGGACAGATCGAATATGGGTAACCTTGCAAAATTTCCACAGCCGGCGCACATCCGTCGCTTGAACAAGCGTGGATAGCAGGTCGTACAGTAGCGCTGGCCCTCGTGTACCTTCTTCGCCTTGAGCATTGCTCTGCCGCAGTCACAGCACGCCAGAGTGGTGCCTACCTGGTCAGAGGCCATTTCGTCTCATCCTTCTCGTCAATCGAAGCCACATGCGTAACACCTCCATCTGCGTGCGAGGATGATCGTCGTTGCGCTGACTAGCACGATGCGGGGAGTGGATTTTCAACGCGCTCGCCATGTGGATCAAGATGTCCGGTGCTCCATGAGGGGGGACATGAAGGGCAGAGACAGGTAAGGCAACTCGTTTGGCCTCGTAGATGAAACTGTCTGGCCCAGCAGCCATCAGCGCCCAAGCTCCTCCAAGTAATTTGGCACGTTCAGGCTGCGCTAAATATTCGAACGGAAGGCCCAGTGAGGCGGGTGTTAGGGATGCCGTATCCACACCTAGGTTTTTGCAAAATCGCAGTAATGTTCGCGAGCGTTGTCGGGCAGCAACCTGCAACAAGCTAATCATCGCACGCGCCACCCGCATCCACTGTGTGAAATCCAGAGTGATATTTCCGAATGATCCAGGCGCGATGATCAATTGATCCGCGTACTGCTGAATAGCAAGCGCGCCTGGCAGAGGCGCCATTCGAGCGCATGCTCCGAGCAACGCACCACAGGCGTGACATTGGCCCATAAGTTCGCTCGCCTGCAGTAGGCCCGGCTGCAAAGGAGAGTGACATTGCTGGCAACAGTCGATCAGGCCAACATTGTGGATGGGACAACTCGTGTGCCACGCCAATCGCCATTGAATTCGGTAAAACGTTTTTCCTTGGGTGAAGCACTCAGGGCAACACTGGAGCCCGCCTGCATGAAACCTATTACGACAACCTAATACAAGCACCCACGGCCAGACACCAGGCCGCTTCGAAGGATCATCGACCAGCAATTTCGCGACTCGCTCCAGTGTTGAACACTGCAATGTGGTTGCAGCGATCCCGCTATATGCAGCGAGTACTTCCAATCTTCGAAGCTCGATCCCACGATCAAAATCCTGAGTCCAGATTCGAAATGCCGGCCACACCACGGACGCCAAATTACTGGGTGAGTATCCGTGGGCCAGTGCGACGCGCACCAGCCACGAAGACAGTAACTCGTCCGCCATTAGTGATTGAGAAAGTGGCCATACGGGCGCTACCCCATCAGCTCCCGGATGCCACGTGTAGGGCGCAGCCACGACTTACTCTCGATCAACTCTCTGTCTATGTGCTCCTTACCCGAGACTATCGCCTCCTTTGCACACTCGACCAACAGGCGATGAATGTCGCCTGTGTTGCCACCGGAAATCGAATGGATCAACTGCGCCTTGTCCGCCTTGTACAACTCCGAAGCACGCTTAAGTGGCAGGACGGCTTCAAAGGCCTTCAGCAACCGCTGGAAGTCAGGATTGAGCTTCCAAAGGTTCAGTTTGACCACGTCAAATCGACTGGCATGTTGCGGATCATGATGAAGCACCCTGACGGCATCAGGTGTTCCTACACCAACCACTGGAATGGCCAGTTCGTTACACAGGGCTTTGATGGCATTCATGACCTCTCGCTGCTTGATCGCAGAGCCGGTCAGAAGCGAATGGATTTCATCGATGATCAGCATCCGCACGTTCAGCTCGCGAAAGGAATGGAAGACCTGATAGCGCAATGAAACCTTGGAATCCGTCGTTCGATACGGCATCCAAAGGCGGTCCAATAACGCGATATAAAAGTCCTTTTCATCGGCGGACGCCGGTGCTTCGGCAAGGATTACGGGACGCACTGGATCGGCATTTTCGTTGACGTAGCCTTCACCGTGAGTCTTCATGAACTGGCGCACGATCGTTGTTTTGCCGTTGTTAGAATCGCCGACAATCAGCAGATTTTGCATGCGCGGCCGCTTGGGCATATCGAACAAGTAACCGAGGTTTTCCAGGATGTTATGAGCGGCTCCGTAACCAATCCAGCGTGGCTCACCCATGAACAAAATACGCTCACGATCTGAGAGTTGAAGAACCGGTCGGAAATCCGGCAAAAGATGCGCGTACTCACTCATGAAATGTCACCGATCAAGTCAACGTCATCGAGCAGCAGGCCGTCTGGCGATGCGGGCAAATCCGCAACGACTTGGGCAACAGATCTCTTGGGGGAGGCAGGGGTAACGTTTTTCCCGTGCACCTTGAGCTTCTGGGCATCCCTACGTGCTTTTTTGGTCATCTGAGAGGCACTCTTCACCAGCTCACGATTCTCCAGTATCAGTCTGGATATCGTCGCTTCGTCGATGTTCTCTCGCCCCTCGTCGACCGCCTTTTTCTTAGCAGCCCTGAACTCCCAAACGGTAGCTGCGGGGAAAGCCTGGTTTGCGACTGGAACGCGAAAATACTGCTTGAGTAATGGGTCGAAAAACCAAATGACACTAATGTCACGCGGATCACGCCGGAAAATGAATTTCCTCGCAAGGCCAGTTTCGGGATCAGTGGTGTTGATCCAGTGTCGCAAGGCTTCGGAGTAATAGAACACGTCGATCTGGACACCGTAGGTTTGTACCGTACGATGAAAAGATGGCAAGAAGTCCAGCTGCACCGTTAGCGCATCATCTGGGCGCGGCGGAACGCTGACAAGGGGCTCAAGCTCGCGATTTCCAAAGAAGCCCAACTGCCACTTTCGGGCTGGGCTCATATAAATAGCTGAATGAGGACTCTGATGGTAGCGAAGGATGGCCCGTACTAACCATTTCTCGAACTCGCCCATCGTCAGCGTTGCGTTCTTGTCTGAGTCGTACCCGTCTCTGTCATTCGTGTTGCTGAACGTCGTGCCAGGTAACTCGTGCAACATGCGCATGAACGTTCCAAGCAACCGTTCGATATGCCCACCATATTTTGGAACTTTGACCGGACGGAACACGTTCTCGATGTTGTAGTTCGAGCAAGAGCGTCGAACGTTCTCCGCGCGAAAGTCCGGCCCGTTATCGGAGTGAACAACTCGCGGAAAGCCCCACACTGGCCAATCACCCTCTACATGGTGAACGTTGAGCCAGTCCTCCTTAGGAAGTACCGCGTGAGCGATACACATGCCCACCGAGATTTCCGATGGTTCCTCAAGCGCCAGATAGTAGCCAACGATCATTCGGGAATGGACGTCAATGGCAACCGTCAGCCATAAGCGGCCGATGGGTTTGCGATGAAGATCATCAACGACGATCAGGTCGATAGGGGTATGGTCGATCTGGACGACTGCAAGGGGATAATCTGCCCCCGGAAACTTACCCACAGACGGTGTGTACCTGTTACGAGCCTGATCAGCAAAGCCGCGCTTTCTGAGAACCTGCTTTTCGGGAATTTTGGCAATCCGAGCACGGATCGCGGAGGCACCTGGAGGGGTAATACCTTGAGCCTTGGCGCGCATCGCCACTTCCGCGATGGTCGATTGAATGCTCGGTCTTTGAGACTTGAGGTAGTGATCATCGATCACATCCTGAATGATCTTCTCAGCTTCAATCGTCAGCCTCGTTGCCCCAGCTTTCCAGCCACGCTTGCGCGGAACCAAGGCGAGAATTTCGTTCCAGTTCTGGTAGCGCTCCAGCCACCGGTACAGCGTGGCAGTATCAACCCCAACCTCTTTCGCCCGCGCTTCTACGGTGTACCTAGGATTAACGGTCGCGTTGATAAGAGGGCTGATCGCCGAGAAGCGCTGCTGCGCGATGGCCCAGTCGTCAGAGTTGATGGTCGCCACATCATGATTGACGTAGAGCCCATCAATTCTTTCCTGCTCGACAGCCCGAAGCTCCGGCACTCGCAACGAAGCACTTACACCAGACTCTACCTCCACACCGATGACCGTATCGAACCCCAAAATTTGAAGGATTCGGTAGATGGTCTTATCACGACGCACCATCGCGCCGACCTCAATTGCTACACGCGATCTGGACGGCTCGAAAGGGATCAAGTGCTCATCGGTATCAATTTCGTAGATGTTCATAGGTGAGGTATCCACAACTCAAGGAACTGATCGAGAGGTTCTGTAATGTCGCACTCGACTCGGCCAGTTGCGATGAGGTGCCAAAGAAGGGAAACACCTCTTTCTCGATAAATGCCGTTGAAGTGACGCGCTAGCAAATAGTGAACGGGAGAGATCTCTGTCTCTTGCAGAGTGTTGAGCACCATATCGATGTCTTCGCGGTCAAAAGTCATTCGCTCGAAGCGCTCGAGAAAAATGATGTTTTCCAGCGGCAGGCCGCGAATTCTGGACTCGTCGTAGATGCTGAACGACCACCCCTGTTCGCGGGCATAACGTCGAGCGGCCTTCCACTTCCCCGACCAAGCCCGCCAGTGTTCACGCCAGAGATAGGCAGGCTTCACTTCAACAAGCACTGGTTTGATGTAATCGACGTGGCTGTAGTCCCCTTGGTGGTAGTAGACCAAGAAGTCCGGCGTGTACGTCTGAGGTCTACCGTGCGGATCAATGAAGTCGATTCTCACCGGCTGGGCGACCACCGATGACACTCGATGAGAAAACCTCATTCGCTTAAGAAAATCCCTCTCGAGAAGAGATTCGAAGGGAATCCCGCCCGCACCTCGAAATGGCATAACACCCGAGACACTGCGTCTCGTAGGCTTGATACGCCGAACCTGTTTAGGCTGGTCGCAGCTATTTGTAGACATTCTCAATCCTGTCGCAGTTATTCCGGAAATTATTCGCAGCAATTTCAGCAGAGACAGACGGTGTTATGAGGTCTGTAGCGTAGCGCTTTCGCAGCTATTTCGAAAGCCGACAGCGGCTCGAAACCGCAACCCGGCGAAATCACCCTCGCCCACCATGGCGTGTTGTTCCTCGATGAGCTTCCAGAGTTTGATCGCAAGGTATTGGAGGTGTTGAGAGAGCCATTGGAATCCGGCC
>Ga0182007_10000256_pt1 | contig 35835 bp, 26 predicted proteins | sample Sormic07211113_1_FD_123023 | JGI IMG/M metagenome (GOLD analysis project Ga0182007, IMG submission 123023) | Rhizosphere microbial communities from Sorghum bicolor, Mead, Nebraska, USA - 072115-113_1 MetaG | ecosystem: Host-associated > Plants > Roots > Rhizosphere | place: USA: Nebraska...
GTCCAGGCCGCCCTGGATGGCGGGCTTGAAGCCCTTGGTCTTGGCGTAGTCGTTCTTGCCGATCATGTCCTGGTCCTGGCCACGGAACTTGTAGTTCGTGGTGATGGACACGTTGCCCGTGAGGTTCGGGGCGGGCGCTGCCGCAGGTGTTGCGGCGTCCGTGGTGGCCTGCGCAAGGGCTGCGCCCGACGCGGTCAATGCAGTGGCCAGAACGATCAGCGCCTGGACGGCGGTACGGTGCGTCATCGGGAAACTCCTCGCAAGTGTGTTGTGAACCTGGAGGCTCAAAGCAGGGAGCGTGCCAAAGTGCACGAATACCGGTCCTCGCGCCACCGGACACCGCCTCGGCTGAGAGCCAAATCGTTACAACGTCTGTTGCGGGGTGGTTGCAGTTATCCGGTGCGTTGCACCACCGCGGCTCCGGGAAGAATGACGCACCATACTGGGGAGAGGAAGAAGAATGGGACTGTCTTTGGTGCAAAGCCGCGCTTTGCTGGGGCTGGAAGCGGCCAGTGTCACTGTCGAGGTGCATTTGGCGAACGGCTTGCCGAGCTTCACGCTGGTCGGACTGGCGGAAACCGAGGTCAAGGAGGCGCGCGAGCGGGTGCGCTCGGCCATCCAGAACGCGGGGCTGGAGTACCCCAACAACAAGAAGATCGTCGTCAACCTCGCGCCGGCCGACCTGCCGAAGGATTCGGGGCGCTTCGATCTGCCGATCGCGCTGGGCATCCTCGCGGCCAGCGGGCAGATCGACAACGCCCGGCTGGCCGGGCACGAGTTCGCGGGAGAGCTGTCCCTGTCGGGCGAGCTGCGGCCCGTGCGCGGCGCCCTGGCGATGGCGCTGGCCCTGCACACGCGCGGCGTGGCCACGCGGCTGGTGCTGCCCCTGGACAGTGCGCAGGAAGCCGCGCTGGTGCCCGACGGCGAGGTCTATGGCGCCCGGCACCTGCTGGACGTGGTGCGCCAGTTCGTCGCCGACAGCGAGGCCGCCTCCCAGTGGCCCGACCCGCCGGCCGACGGCTGGGCGCGGGTCCGTGCGACGGCCGGCGCAGGCGTGCCGCACTATGCCGACCTGGCCGACGTCAAGGGACACGCGAGCGCCAAGCGCGCACTGGAGATCGCGGCGGCCGGCGGCCACAGCCTGCTGATGATGGGCGAACCCGGCTCGGGCAAGTCCATGCTCGCCCAGCGCTTCGCCGGGCTGCTGCCCGCGATGAGCATCGACGAGGCCTTGGAGAGCGCCGCCGTGGCCAGCCTGGGCGGGCGCTTCGCGACGCAGCGCTGGATGACACGGCCTACGTCTTCGCCCCATCACACATCCAGTGCGGTGGCGCTGGTGGGCGGCGGCTCTCCGCCAAGGCCCGGCGAGATTTCAAGAGCGCACCACGGCGTTCTCTTCCTCGATGAATTCCCCGAATTCGCACGCTCCGCACTGGAGGCGCTGCGCGAGCCGCTGGAGACCGGCACGATCACCATCTCACGGGCCGCGCGCAGCGCCGAATTCCCGGCGCGCTTTCAATTGATCGCCGCGATGAACCCCTGCCCTTGCGGCTACCTGGGCTCCGCATCGAAGGCCTGCCGCTGCACGCCCGACCAGGTCTCGCGCTACCAGGGCAAGCTCAGCGGCCCGCTGCTGGACCGCATCGACCTGCACATCGAGGTACCGGCGGTGTCGGCGCAGCTGCTGCTCGACGCGCCGGCAGGGGAATCGACGGAAAGCATCCGCGGCCGGGTGATCGGGGCGCGCGAGCGCGCGATGCAGCGGCAGGGGTACGCGAACCAGTCGCTGCAGGGCGCGGCGATCGACCGGCACGCCGGGCTCGACGACGCGGCCCGCCGGTTCATGTTCAACGCGGCGTCCAAGCTCGGATGGTCGGCGCGCAGCACGCACCGCGCGCTGAAGGTGGCGCGGACGATTGCGGACCTGGGCTCGTCGGAGGCCGTGCAGGTCGAGCATCTTGCGGAGGCGGTGCAGTACCGCAGGGCGCTGCACAGCCGCACATGAATGCGGCCCCGCCGCCAGCGCCGGCGTACTGCTATTTGAACTCGTGCGCCACCACGGGCGCCGACTTGCTGTCCTGCACCGTCACCCGCTGCCGGTAGACCTCGAGGTCGCCATTGCGCACTTCGATGTTGTAGATGCCCGGGCGCAGCGACAGCGACTTGAGCGGCGGGCTCACGCCGCGGTCCGCGCCGTCGACGAACACCTGCCCCCACGGGCGGACGTTGAACAGCACGCGTCCCAGGCCTGGCGCCGCCGCGGGTGCGGGTGCAGGGGTGGCGGCAGCGCCCGTCGTGCCGGGTGTCGCACCCGCCACGGTCGTCGTGGTGCCCGGCGGCTGCGTGCCCGGCACGAGGGGCACGGACGGCGGCGAGAGCCGGTTGATCTCGGCGAGGGCGTTGCGCGCCTCGCGCGCATGCACACCGCGGCGGTAGCGGCGCAGGTAGGCCTCGTAGCCTTCGCGCGTGTTCTCGGTCTGCGCGAGATTCCAGTCTTCGGCCTCGGCGATGGCCAGCGCGGATTCGGGCGGCGCGGCCGGCGGGACGACCGGCACGGTCTCCAGCGGCGCCAGCGGACCCGCCGCAGCAGCAGGCGCGCTGGCCGGCGTGGCGGGCGGCGGTGCGGTGGGTGCGCCGGCCACGGTTGGCGGCACGCCATCGGTGGCGGGCGGCGGCATCGCCACCGGCGGCGCGGTGTTGCTCGACATCGGCGCGGCGGGTGGCGGCGGCGCCGGCACCATCGCGGTCTTGGCGTCCTGCGGCTGCATGCCCGAGGTCAGGCGCAGGCCGATCCAGCTGCCCACGGCCACGAGCGCGATCACGAGCCCGCCCACCAGGCCCCACCGCGGGAATGCGGGTTTCTTCTTTTGCGCGGGCGCCGCGGCCTTGCGGCCAGGCGCCTTGCTGCGACTGTCCTGTGGCGCAGGCGCCTTCGGCAGCTCGGGCGCTGCCATCGCCACCGGCACCGGTTCCAGCGGTACCGGTGCCGACACCGGGGAGAACTGCTGCGGCTCCAGCGGCGGCGGCGGCGTTGCCGGCACGGGCGATGCGGGAACGATCACCGTCGGCGCGCCCATGCCACTCACGTAGATGTCGCCGAGCTTCACCAGCCCCAGTTCGGCCGCGAAGGCGGCCACGGTCTGCGTGCGGTCCTTGCTGTGCACGGCCAGCGTGTGGTCGACCGCGGCGCAGAAGGCCGGGCTCAGGTCGGCGCGGTCCATCGAGGACAGCGGCACGTAGGCATCCTGCACGCTGCGCACCACGGCCGAAGGCGGCGGATGGCCGGTGACCGCACGGTACAGCACGGCGCCCAGGGCATACAGGTCGGTCCACGCGCCCTGCAGCAGGGTGTTGTCGTCGGCGTACTGCTCGATGGGCGAGTAGCCCGACTTCACCATCACCGCCACCTCGTCGACGAGGTCGGCAATGGACTTGCGCGCCGCGCCGAAGTCGAGCAGCACCGGCAGGTCGTCCTGCTGGATGAAGATGTTGTCGGGCGCGATGTCGCGATGGAAGCACTGGCTGCGGTGCAGCGTCTCGAGGGCGCCCAGCAGCGGCCCGAGCATGCCGACCAGCCAGGGCTCGGTGATCTTGCCCGGCTCGTCCTCGGCCAGGCGACGCAGCGTGCGGCCCTTGTAGAGCTGGATCGCCATGTAGGCGGTGGAGTTGGCCTCCCAGAAGCGATGCACCCGCACCAGCGCCGGGTGGCTGAACTGCGCGAGCGTGCGCGCCTCGTTGATGAAGCTGCGCAGGCCCGCCTGGAAGGTGGCCGTGACCCGCTCGGAACGCACGTGCACGCTGTTGTCGCCCACGCGGCGCGCGAGCATCGAAGGCATGTATTCCTTGATTGCCACTTCGCGCTGCAGCGAGTGGTCGTAGGCCCGGTAGACGATGCCGAAGCCGCCTTCGCCGATCACCTCCAGCAGCTCGAATTCGTCAAGCCGGTGGTTCACGCCCAGTGGATGCGGCCGTTCCTCCTGCGTGTCGGCCGGCGGGCTTGCGGTGCCGTGCGTCGTGGTCATGCTTCTTCTCCTGCGGGGCGGTGGCTCTCATGGCTCATCTGGTGCTTCATGCCCATGGCACGTGTCCCTGCGAAAACAACTTGGAAAACAATGGTGTGTTGAGGCCGCCGCCGTGGGCGGCGGTGCGCAGCGGCGATCCATCGGCCTGGTTGGTCCACCAGTAGCTGGTGCTGCCGAAGGGGTCGAAACACAGTGGAAGCTCGGGCCAGCCCAGGCGCTGCTGCGCACCCGCGCCGCCTGCCGTCGGCCCGAGGATCGAGAGGATGTCGTCCGAACCGCCGCTGGCGGTCTGGAAGCCGGCGCGGCCCGCGGCCAGCACCTGGCTGTCGAACTGGTCGGGCGCCACGCCGTGGCGGATGGCCTGCAGCAGCGCGCTGCCGCACTGCCAATACCACTCGGCCGAGCCTTCGAGCACCGACGGGCGATAGTTGCGCGCGGCCACCTGCAGCGTGATGCAGACGGGGTAGTAGCGGCCCACGCGGTCGCAGCTCGGCGCGATGCAGCCGAACTGCACGGCGTCGACGCCCTGCGTGGCGGGAATGGCGAAGTTCCACACCGGAGCCACCGCGTAGTGCTGCGTCATCGCATCGGGCCAGCGCTTGAAGCTGCCCAGGCCGTTCTGCATCCAGCGGTCCCACCAGGCCTGCAGCTCGCGCGGCATGCGGCGGTAGAGAAAGTCGCCGGCAGCGGGCAGCTTGCCGTACCAGCCGATCTGTTCGTCGACGGGCACCCAGGCCTGCGGGGGAATGCTGCTGTTCATATCAGGACTTCCCGGGGCAGGAGAAGCTGTTCATCTGCGGCAGGCGCAGCGGGTTGTAGACGCTGTTGGCCGTGACCGCGAGCACCACCTTCTTGCCCTGCAGGTCGAAGCTCGCATTGAACGATTCGGGCGAGCTGCCCGCGGAGATCGAGGCCTTGTCGAACAGCCGGTGCAGCGCCCACGGCCCTTCGGTCACGATGCCGCCGGCCGGCGTGCCGTTGGCGGTGGTGACCTGCAGGCGCACCTGGTTGCTGTTGCGCGGGCCGGGCCACTTGACGGTGCTCGGCGCCTGCGGGCCATGCGCGTAGCGCACCGTCTGCCCGTCAATGTCGAGCGTGAACTGCGTGAGCGACGCGTCCATGTCCTCGGGCCGGATGTCGATGGTGAACGAGGGCGTGCGCCCGCCCGCCATGCCCGAGAAGAACACGTCGCGGATGGCCTGCGCCTTCTGGAACGAATCGAGGTAGGCCGAACGGCCGGTGGCGCTGCCGTCCACGCCGCGCTTGAAGGTCCACGGGTTGACCGAGGTGTCGACCTGCGTGACGAGGTTCTTCTGGAAGAAGTCGTCCATCATCCCGCCCGGCGCGAACAGCTGCGCGAAGTCGCCCGAGGCCACGTCGCGGTTCGACCCACGCGTGAACGGATAGCGCCCCGCGATCGCCTGGCTGCAGAACGAGCCGATGCTGGCCGCAGCGCTCTGCCCGATGTTCTGCCGCGTCACCGCCGCCGCCTTCGACGACGCCGTGGCCGACAGGTCGTTCAGCATGCCCTGGAACGGCACCGGCAGGCGCCCGGCCTCGGCCTGCACCTTGGTGACCGAATCGCTGGTCGGCGGGATGTTGCCGCTGCGCAGCGCGGTGTCGGTGGCAGTGAGGAAGTTGTAGAGCTCGTTGATGAGCGCGGCCGTCGCGTCGATGGGCGCCTGGCCGCCCTGCTTGGGCGCGGTCACCATGCGGCGCAGCGGCTCGAAGTGGTTGTCCACCAGCGATTCGGGCCGGTCCACGCGCGTATTGCGGCGCTGGCTGCCGTCGGGCTGGCCGATGAGCTGCTCGATGCGCTCGCGCGTGCTCTGCACGCGGTTCTGCGCCTGGTCGAGCAGGCTGCGCGCGGCCTCGTCGTGGTTGCGCAGCAGGTCGGTCTCTCGTGCGGCGCCGCGGATCAGCCGCGACATCGGCGACTCGGCTGTGGAGAGCACGCGCGTCATCTGGATGCTCTGCAGCAGCGAACGGCTGTCGGCCAGGCGGATGTCGACGAGGTAGTCGTCCCACACCTTGATGTAGTCGGTGAGGTAGAGCCGCCGCACTTCGCGCAGCAGCAGCTCGCGCGAGGTGATGTCGGTGATGCCGGGCGCGCGGATCTGCAGCACCCAGCGGTCTTCCTGCTCGAGCGACAGCGTGGTCTCGGCGATGCGCTTGTCGAAGATGTCCCAGTAGCCGCGGTAGGTGAACAGCGTGGGAATGCCATCGGTCAGCGGCTTGCCGCTGGCACGGCGGATGACCAGTGCCGACTCGGCCCCGCCCGCCTCGGCGATGGTGAAGGCATTGGGCGGGCTGGTCTGCAGCAGGATGCGGCGCAGCCGCGCATAAGAGCGCTGCGCCAGCGGCACGCCGGCCAGGCGCTCGCGCGTCTGCGTGATGAGCCTGTCGTCCTTGGCGAAGGGCGAGGTCACCACGCGTCCCGAGAACAGCGCTTTCAGGTGCGATTCGAGGTTCGCGCGCTGCTCGCGCGTGAGCGAGGCGCCGATCTTGCGGTCCACATCGGTGAGCAGCCAGGCCTGCAGGAAGTCGGCGTCGTAGCGCTCCGGGTCGTACAGCATGAGATACGCCTTGAGCGCTTCATAGCTGTACTCGGCGTCGATCTTCGCGGCCTCGCGCAGCGACTGCTCCACGCGCTGCGCGGCCTGCGGCAGCAGCACTGTCTCCAGCGCGCGCTGGTACACGCCGTCGGTCGCGGCCTGCAGCTTCTCGCCCTGGTAGAGGCCGAAGCGGTAGGACGTGGGCGGATCGCCGATGTCGAAGTGGCTGGACTTCGGCAGATCGCGCAGCTTGTCGAGGACGAGCAGCGAGCTCGCGATGTCGCCGCTCGAGTCGACCACCGTCGGCAGCTCGCCGCGCGCGGCCGCCTTGTTGAAGGCCTTGGCGTTGGTGTCGACCTCGGCCACGTAGTCCTTGTTGTTGCGCCAGCTGTTCACGCAGGCCCCCAGGAACAGCACCAGCAGCACGCCGATGGCGCAGTAGCCCGCGATGTCGATGGCCCGCTTGCGCCGGTACCAGCTCAGGTTGGTGCCGGCCACGCCCGCGTCGCGGAAGATCACCTGCTGCAGCAGCTCCTTCAGGAAGTAGCTCTTGCCGGGGCCCGGCGGCGGCGCCGGCGGCGCGTTGACCTGCAGGTAGCGCTTGATGGCGCCCATCACGCGGTCGAAGGCCGTGCCCTCCTGCGTGCCGCTGGTGAAGTACACGCCGCGCAGCATCGACGCGGCCTCGAACTTCGACGGGTTGAACACGTCCGCCAGGAATGTGCCGAGGATGTCCTCGAAGCTCGCGAACTGCTGCGGCAGCAGGTAGGCCTGCGCGCGGCGCATCGGGTCGGACTCGGCCGCCAGCAGTTCGGGCAGGCGTTCGTCGAGGCGCTGGTGCAGCAGCTTGTATTCCTGGTGGAAGCGCTCGCGCAGGTCGCCGCTCACCGGGGCCGCGCCCTTGCCCTTGACGGCCTTCGCGTTCGCCGGGTTGCCCTGGATGGGGAAGGTAAAGCCCCACACCTGCTGCCGCTCGGCGCGGCCCAGCGAGCCGAAGTATTCGTTGAAGCCGGCCAGCAGGTCGGTCTTGGTGACCAGCACATACACCGGGAAGTCGATGCCCAGGTCATTGCGCAGCTCCAGCAGCCGCTTGCGCAGCGCCATCGCGTGGCGCGCGCGCTGCGCGTCGTCGGCCAGCGGCAGGTCGGCGATGCTGATGGTGAGGATCGCGCCGTTGATCGGCTGGCGCGGGCGGAACTTCTTGAGCAGCTCGATGAAGCCCTTCCACTCGCCCTCGTCGGTCTCGCGGTTGCTCTCGTGCGTGGTGTAGCGCCCGGCCGTGTCGATCAGCACCGCCTCGTTGGTGAACCACCAGTCGCAGTTGCGCGTGCCGCCGATGCCGCGCACGGCCGCCTTGCCGAGCTGGTCGGCCAGCGGAAAGTCTAGGTCGGAATTGACCAGCGCGGTGGTCTTGCCCGAGCCCGGCGCGCCGATGAAGATGTACCAGGGCAGCTGGTACAGGTACTGCCGGTCGAACAGCGAGAAGCGGCTCGCGGGCTTGCCGTCGGCATCCTGGCCGAAGCGCATGTTCTTCAGGATGGCCGTGGCGTCGGTGAAGCCGCTCTGCAGCTCCTTGATCTCGGGCGCGTCTTCGGGTTTGGCCTCCTTCTCCTTCTTGGAAGGCGTGCGCAGCTGGTTGAGCAGCTGCGCATTGAGGCGGCGTTCGCGCCACTTGCGGTAGATGACGCGCACGAGCCAGATCGCGAACATCAGCACGATGACCGCGATGCGCACGATCTCGTCCTCGAGAGGACGATAGCGGCCCACCGCGATGGCCGGGCCGATGATCCAGATCAGGAAGGCGAGTGCGACCAGGCCCAGGAAGACCCACAGGTCGCGGCTGATGAGAAAACGGAAGATGGCGCGCAGCATCAGCGGGAGCCTCCGGGCTGCGGAGCGGGAGTGGGCGCCACAAGCGGCGCGGAGGTTGCTGGCACACCGGCAACGGGCGCCACCAGCAGCGTCACCTCGACGCGCCGGTTGCGCGCGCGGTTGGCAGCGGAATCATTGGGCACGATCGGGTCGGCATCGCCGCGGCCTTCGGCGCGCAGGCGCTGGGGCCGCGCGAGGCGGGTGGCGATCATCTTCTGCACCGCGTCGGCGCGGGCCTGCGAGAGCTGCCAGTTGGAAGGAAAGCGCACGCTGCGGATCGGCTGGTCGTCGCTGAAGCCGCTGACCAGCACGTTGCCTTCCACGGCATTGAGCGCATCGGCCACGCGCGCGAGCACCGGCACATAGCGGTCGAGCACGCGGTCGGAGCCCGAGGCGAACAGGCCGTCGCCGCGCAGCACCACCACGCTGCGATCGGCCTCGTCGCGCACGGTCAGCAGGCCGTCGCGGATCTCGGGCTCGAGAAAGCGCTGCAGCCGCGGCGTCGGCGCCGGCAAGACGACGGCGCGCTCCGTCTGCGGCAGGCGCACTGCGTTGACGGCCGCGAAGGCGCCGTCGGAATGGCCCGCCAGGTTGAAGGTAAGCAGCGCGAACACGAGCACCAGCAGCACCGCTGCCACCGCGCCCACCGCCCACACCGGCAGCCAGTTGCGCGCGCGCCGCACGGGCGCACTCGCGTCCTGCCAGTGCGGCGACAGCGGCACGGCGATTTCGCCGCGCGTCTGCCGGATGATCTGCAGCAGCCGCTGCTTGAGCGTCTCGAGCTGCGTGCGGCCGTTGTCGATGACGCGAAAGCGCCCCTCGAAGCCCATCGCCAGGCAGAAGTAGATGAGCTCGATCAGGTGCAGGTGCTGCTGCGGGTTCTGCACCAGGCGCGACAGCAGCTGGAAGAACTTCTCGCCGCCCCAGGTCTCGTTGTGGAACATCACGAGCAGGCTCTGCGACGACCAGATGCTGCCGCCCCACGGCGTGAGCGCGGCGGCCTCGTCGACCGCCGTGCACAGGCAGTAGCGCGCGCCGATGATCACTTCGGGAGAAATGCCCGCCTGCTGCGCGCGCGTCTCGAAGCGGCGCACCTCGTCGACGAGGTGTTCGCGCAGCTGCGAGGGCGCGGCATGGTGGCCGGTGGCACGGATCTGCGGGATCAGGTCGAGCAGCGGATTGGCCGCGGCCACCAGCGGGTTGTTGCCCGCGAGCGCCGTGTCGCCCGCATGCGGGCGCCGCGAGTCGTGCCACGCGGTGAAGGACTCCGGCTGCGCGCCGAGGCCACCGATACCGCCGGCACGCGAGGCGGACGGCATGCCGCCTGCATCGCCGCTGGCGTTGCCGCCGCCGGGGTTCGGCGGCACGAAGCCGCCCGGGCCGACGGCCATGTCGTTGACACCGTTCATAGACTCCCTCACGGACGGATGGCCCAGAACTCCATGGCCAGGCCGGGAAAGTCACCGGCCAGGTGCATCGCCACGCCGCCGGACTTTTCGAGCTGTCGCCACATGTCGCCGCTCTTGTCGAGTTCGAAATAGTGGTAGCCCGCGTTGTACGGAATCTGCCGCGGCGCCACCGGCAGCGGCCGTACCACCACGCCCGGCAGCTGCAGCTGCACGAGGTCACGGATGCGCTCGACCGAGCCGATCTTCACCTGCGTGGGGAAGCGCTGCTGGATGGCATCGGCCGGCAGGTCGGCATGCACCGCGAGCACGAAGCCCGCGTTGCGCACCAGCACCGGGTCGGGCATGCGGCCCACGCGCACGCCGTGGCTGCGCTCTTCGAGTTCGATGGCGATCGCGCTCTGCTCGAGCACCGCCGACAGCGAACGCCGCAGCTCTTCCAGCAAGGGGCGGATGCAATCGTTGAGGTTGTCGTGGTCATACACCGGCCACAGCACCGGACGGCGCGTGGGCGAGGTGTGCGTGGCCAAGTGGCAAGCGAGCTTGAGCCAGTCGACGAACAGCTCCTCGGGATGCACCTGCACCGCCTGCTGCGCGTGCCACGTGAGTGCAAGGTAGCGATTGACCAGTTCGAGCAGCAGGAAGTCGGAGACCTCGCTCACGCCGCCGCGCCCCGGCTGCGACAGCCGCGAGGCCAGTGCCTCGGAGCGCTGCGTGAGCAGCCCGTGCAGTTCCGCGATCATGCTGCGCAGCATCCCGTGCGCCGAGGCATCGAGCACCGGCGGAATGTAGTTGGCATCGACCACCAGCTTGTGGTCGGTGCGCCGCTCGATCACGCGCACCGCACCGATGGCCTGCCACTCCGCGGTGAGCGAAGAAGCGCGCGCCAGGCGCAGGCGCGGCGAAGCGAGCTGCAGCACGGCAGGACCGAGCGCAACGGCATTGCCGTCGTTCACCTCGCGCTCGATCACGCCGAAGCGCGCGGCCGAGCCTTCGTCTTCCGAGAAGATGACCTCCTCGCTGCCCGGCCTGCGCAGCGGCAGCGCGAGCACGATGAGTTCGTCGGTGAGGTCGTTCGGTACTTCGTAAGGCAGGGGCGCGTCTTCGGCGCCGAACGAAAACGGCGTGCCATCCGGCATCACGCCCGCACCGCCGAGCAGCGACACGCGGCCCAGTGCGTACGCGTCGCGGTCGATCTCGAGATGCAGCCAACCCCAATAGGCGCCTTGCAGGCCTGCGGTACGCCGGGTCACGTACTGCTCGACATAGCGTTCCATTTGCTGGAAATGCTGCGGCCGCAGGTACATCCCTTCGGACCACACCACGCGATTCGCCAACGCCTGCGGAAGGGCGCCGTTCTTTGCGGCGCCCGGATTGCGAACTGTCACCAAAAGACCTCCTGGGGAGTGCTCACGTCGAAGCGGAAGATGCGCTGAGGAGCGGCCTCCCGGTCCACCTGTTTTGCTCTTGATGCTACACGGCGCGTCTTACGTTTTGCATCGCAATTCGCTAGCTAATTTTTCGCACTTTCGTACTAGCGAATCAAATTTTTGAGAAGAAATTAACGACTTGGTAGCAACTCGATGCCCGTCTTGCGGATGGCGACATGCACGGCCTGCTCGCTCGGAGAGAACTGCCACACCTTGTACAGGTTGGTCTGCTTCGGTTCCTTCAATGGCAGCACGATGCGCCAGCGCGCGGCTTCCAGCTTGCGGTAGCCCGCGATGATGCCGATGGCGCGCGAGTCGAGTCCCGCCTCGCGCTTGAACACGCGCTCTTCGCCGCTGCGCATGATGGCCTGGTCGGCGTTCACGAGCTCGGTCATGAGCGTCTCGCGGTCACGGTCCTGTAGTGCAAAGTAGTCTGCCGTCTCGAAGTTGCCGGAAGATTTCAGTTCGAAGACTTTGACGAGGATCGGCGCGGCCTGGCCGCGTCCGTCGGGGTTGACGCCATCGTCGATCTTCACAGTGATGGCATAGGGCGTGGGCATGGACTTGGCCGTCGATGCGCATCCACTGATGAGGCCCGCAAACAACGGTGTGGTTGCAAGTGCGCCTTGTAGCAAGCTTCGTCGATGCATTGAATTCTCCCCGGGGGTTCGCGGCCTATATTATCGAAGTCGTGCGCCCTTACGATGGCGCGTCGCGTGCATGTCGCAACACAGCGGCACACTACTCAAGGATTGCCTTTTGCAAGGTAGGAGAGAAGATTGAAGTCATGTCTGCCTGCTCTGGCGCTCGCTCTTTTGGTGATCGCGGGTTGCACGACCACACCACCGCCCGATCCCGCACCGCAACCCGAACGGCTGAGCCAGCAGGTGGCACGCACCACGCTCGAACGCGCGCAGCAGGCTTATGACGACGGCGACTATGCCAAGGCCGTCAACACGCTCAAGAGCGGCGGCGTGTCGGTGTTCGACGCCGCCGAGCCCGCTACGCGGCTCGATGCGATGAAGCTCGAAGCCTTCAGCTACTGTGTGGCAAACCAGGTGCCCGAATGCCGCACGCAGTTCCGCAAGATCCTCGATGCGTTCCCGAGCTTCGAGCTCAACGTGGCGGAGCGCAAGCATCCGGTGTGGGGGCCTGCGTTCGAGGCCGCCAAGCGAATGAAGCGCTGATGAAGAACACCGCGGCCCTGCGGCCGCCGCTGTTGCCGAAGCGCGGGAAGACGAACACGGAGAAGCCATGCTCTGGACAGTGATCGAACATGCGGGCAGGCCGGTGGCCGCGGGGCCCTCGGCATTGCTCGCGGCGCCCGGCGGAACGATCGGACGCAGCCCCGACAACCACCTCGTGCTGCCCGACGAACAGCGCCAGATCTCGCGCCTGCAGGCCACAGTGCGCTTCGACGACGACGGCGTTGCGGTGCTGCGCAACATGAGTGCCGTGCTGCCGATCAGCGTGAACGGGCGCTCGCTTGCGCATGAGCAGGAGGCGCGCGTGGCCGATGGCGACCGCGTGGCGATCGGCAGCTATGTGCTGGAGGCCGCGAGCCCGCTGCGTGCGCCGCCTGTTGCGCCGCCCGTGACGGCGGCAGCACCGGTACAGCCGCCGGCTTCTCCAGTGCAGCCGTTGCAGCCGCTTTCGATGGCAGCACCGATGATGGCCGCGCCCGTGTCGGCGGGCCCCGTCGATGCGCTGCTGCCGTCCTCCGGCGCATCCGACGTGTTCGCCGATCTGTTCGGCGAAGGCGCGCTGCCCATCGGCGATACGCAGCCCCCGGTGGCGATGCCAACGCCGCCGCGGCAGGCCCCCCCTCCGGCTCCAGCACCCGTGGCGGCGCCGGCGCCCAGCGAATCTTTCGCGGCGCCCCTGCAGCCATCGGCACCGCCGTCACCGCCACCCCCGCCAAAGACAGGCCCGAGCCTTGCCCCGGCGCAGATTCCTTCCGCCGCGGACTGGGACGCCATCCTCGCCAACGCGCCGCGCCGCGTCGACAGCACGCCCGCGCCGATGCCCGACCCGATGGCGCACGAACCCTTCGAGCTGCCGTCGCAGGCGCGCCGCAACCCGGTCGATCCGCTCGCGGAACTGAACCCGGACGCGGCCAACGACATGTCGGACATGGCGCTCAAGCGCGGCGTCGATCCGCTCTCTTTCTTCGCGGCCGACGAAAGCGCGCACTCGCCGCTGACCGACCCGCGCCCCACCGCGCTGGCGCACACCGATCCGCTGCTGCCGGGCGACACGCACCCCGCGCTCGACCTGCTGCAGAACAACAGGCCTGCCGTGCAGGGGTACAGCCAGTCGAACCATGCGCGCGAAGTGGCGGCGCAGTTTCGTCCGCCGAATCCCGTGGCGATGCCAGCGCCGGCACCCGCACCTGCGCCCGTTGTCGAGCCGGTGAAGGTGGAGGCACCGCCGCCTCCGCCGGCGCCCGTTCCGCCGCCTCCAGCGCCTCCGCCACCGTCTCCACCCGTCGTGATGCAAGAGAGCCCGCCCGCGCCGCCGCCTGTCGTGGCTCCGCCGGTGGCTGCCGTGGTCGCGGAGCCCGCTGTCGCGCCCGTCGCGACAGCGGCGGCAGCAACGCAGCAACCTGCGGCGCAACAACAACCCGCAGCCCCGTCCTCCTCGTCGGAAGCTCTCTTCAAGGCTTTCCTCGAAGGCGCCGGCGTGCCCGAGGTCGCCGGCCAGCAGCCGCTCGACATCGAGGCCATGCAGCGGCTGGGCCGCATCATGCGGGCCTTCACCGACGGCACCATCGACCTGCTGTCCTCGCGCGCCATGCTCAAGCGCGAGGTGCGCGCCGAGATCACGATGATCGTGGACGAGGAGAACAACCCGTTCAAGATCCTGCCCAACGGCCGCGCCGTGCTGATGCAGATGTTCGGCGCGCGCATGCCCGGCTTCCTGCCGCCCGAAGCGGCCGTGCACGATGCGCTCGGCGACCTGCAGTCGCACCAGCTCGGCATGGTTGCCGGCATGCGCGCCGCGCTGCTCACGCTGTTGAAGCGCTTCGATCCCGCGGCACTGAACAGCGCCACGCCGCACGACGGAGGCCTGGGCGAGAAGCTGCTGCCCGGTGGCCGCGAGGCGCGCCTGTGGCGCGAACTGCAGCAGCTGCACACCGAGACCACCGCGGCCGTCGAGGACGACTTCCAGGCCGTCTTCGGCCGGGCCTTCCAGCAGGCCTACGACAAGGAAATGGAAAGATTGAAGGAGGCGCGCCGTGCTTGAACTCACCCGCGCTTTCGCGGTGCCGATATCGACCTCGCAGTTCTCCTGTGTGGGCGAGCGCAGCGGCAACCAGGACGCCATCGGCTACCACCTCGACGAATACAACGCCTGCTTCGTCGTCAGCGACGGCGTGGGCGGCAACGCGGGCGGCGAACTGGCCGCGCGCATTGCGGTCGACACCGCGCTCAACACCTTCGTGCGCAACCCATCGGTGGAGCAAGAGGACATCCAGCACGCCGTGAAGGCCGCCAACGACGCCATCCTTGCCAAACAGCGGGAGCTCGCCGACCAGAGCAGGATGAGCGCGACCATCGTCTCGCTGTTCGTCGACCGCACCAGCGGCCAGGCCTGCTGGGCTCACGTGGGCGACAGCCGTCTCTACTGGTTCCGCCGCGGCGCGCTGATGCAGCGCACCGAAGACCACAGCCTGTCGGAGCGCTCGGGCGAAGCGGCACTGGGCAACGGTACCAATGGCGGAGAACGCCTGGTCAAGACCAACCTGCTGTACCGCGCGCTCGGCGCCAGGGCCACGGCGGAAACCACCGTGTCGACGCCGCAGCGGCTGGCCGACGGCGATGCTTTTTTGCTGTGCACCGACGGCTTGTGGCAGCTCATTTCACAGCAGGTGATGGAACGTTCATTGCAACTGGCCGACAGCGCTGAAGAGTGGCTCGCGCTGCTGCGCCGCGCGGCCGAGGCCAAGGCCGATGAGTCGCGCGACAACTACTCGGCGCTGGCGGTGTGGGTGGGGTTTCCGCAGCAGGTGACGCTGGCGGGCACGGCCAGGCCCGTCTGACGATCGCGGGAAGCGGCGCGCTTTCTCAGGGCGCCAGCATCAGCACCTTGAACTGGCTCGGCACGATGCGCATGCCGACCATGTTGCAGCGGTTCTGCATCGTGATGCTGGTCACGCGGGTGGCCGGCGTGCCCTTGAGCAGTACCGTGAACGCGCCGGTAAGGTGACGCGATTGCTGCATGAAGGTCTGCGACACAACGCCGCCCAGCGCCCCAGGCTGATCGCCCAGGGTGATTGGCGTGGTCGTAGCCATGTTGTGTGCCGGCATCGCCATGAAGAGGATGTTCCAGGCGTTCGGTACGGCCATCGGCCCGAGGGCCATGTTCGGGAACGGAATGGGCACCGGCGTGCGGCAAACGTCCGGGAAGGCGAGGTCCATCCCCATCAATTGGCAGTTGGCAAACATCGTTGAAGCTCCTTGTCAGCCCATGTGGATCTGCGAGGCGTCGACCTTCACCAGTTCCTTGCCGGTCACCATCGTGTGCTGGCCGTGGATGCGCACCGTCTGCGTGGCCTTGCAGTCCAGATGACCGACGCGGGACTGGTCGACTTCCTCCACCATGCGCAGGGCGTTGCGCGCCATCTGCACGATGCGTTCGGCGACGGTCTCGAGCACCTTGCCGACGAGGCGCGTCCGACCCACCGTCGCATCGACCGACTGCGCTGTGACATGCAACTGGTCCACGCGGCAATCGCCCTCGTCGGCCTGCAGGGTCCATTGCGCGCCTTTCATTTCCAGCGTCGCTCCGCTTCGCAGGCTGAGATTGCCCGCGCTCTCGATCGACACCATTCCCACAGCCCCACCGAGCGTGATGTCGCCGGGGGCGTCGATGCGGCTCGTCGCGGGGTCTGCCTGTTCGATCACCGCGATCAGGTAGACCCGGTAGCGGTCCGGCCCGGACAACAGCACCGTGTCGCCCTGCTCTGGTTTGAGCAGGCAGCTCGCTGCCCGCCGGCACATCCACACGACGCCTTCGTCGTCTTCGACCCCCAGCTGCCCGTCGGGCATGAAGGCTGTCAGCCGTCCGATGAAATGGACCGGCGTCGATTCGGCTGGAGTCGAGCGGAGCGGAACGACATTCATGATGATTCCCTTCTTGGCGTTGATCGATGGCGCATGGCTTTGCCGTTCACGGGGAGTCGGACCAGGCCTGCGCCTTGTGCAGCTCGGGGTCGTTTTCAATGATGCCACCGCGTGCGGAAATCCGGGCCCCTTGCTGGATGGCTCGATGAAAGCGCGTACGAAAAAAGTGCGCTCCGCTCATGTCGGCACCACTGAGATCTGCGTATGAAAAGTCGGCGTCTTGCAGTTCGGCGCGGCGGAAGACCGCCCCGTTCGCACGCGCGCGATGGAACACGCTCAGCGGCAGAAAGGCATCGTCAAACGCCGTGCCCTGCAGCTTCGCGTCGACCCAGATCGACTGCTCGAAGCGGCCGCCCCTGCAGTTCGCCTCGCCCAGATCGGCTTCGGCAAAGATCGTCTGTGCTGCGGCGGCACCGGAGAAGTCCGCGTTGAGCAGCGACGCGCCCTTGAAATTGCTCTGCGTCAACGTGGCGTTGCGGAAGTCCGCCCCGTCCATCCTGCTGTCGGTGAATTGACACCGCTGCAGCGTCAGGCCCGCAAAGACCTGGCGCGTCAGGTCGCACTCCAGGAATATCACGCTGTCGGCCTGCATGCCAGCGAAGATCGCCGTCGAGAGGTCGAGCTTGTACATGGTCACGAAGCTCAGCACGGCACCGGTGAAATCGGTCTGCGCGAGCTTCGACTCGGCCACGGTGGCCCGATCCATTCGCAGCATGGCGAGCCGGGTTTGCGTGAGGTCCGAGCGGAAGAAGGTTGCACGGTCCAGATTGGCGCCGGACAGATCGGCCTGCTGAACGTGCGATTCGACGAACGATGCCTCTTCGAGCGTGGCCTGCGAGAAATCGGCGCGCTCCAGTCGGCACCGGTAGAACTGCGCCTTGCCTGCGATGCCGCCGGAGAAGTCGCATTCACCCATCCGGCAATGCGAGATCACGCTGCCTGCCAGGTGCGCGCCCTGGAAGTTGGCGCCCGTGAAATCGACGTTGTCCCAGAGGGCGCCCGACAGATCGAGGCCGCGAAGGTCCCAGCCTCGGCATTCGACGCTCCGCACTTGGACGCCGTGCCGCACATGGTCGAGAAGTTCGTCGCGCGTCATGGTGCTGGTGCGTCCGCAGGGCGCGCAGGCCATACCTTGGCGTGCCGGGTGTAGGCGCCATCCAGCAGGGTGGTGCCGTCGACGAGGGCCTGCGAGACATCGGCGCGGAAGAGATTCGCACCGCGCAGATCGCAATGGGTGAGCACGGCTTTCGACAGGTTCGCATCGATCAGGATGGCCGCGCGCAGGGAGGCGCGGGTGAAATCGGCGCGTACGAACAGGCTCTCGCCGGCGGACAGGCCATCCATCTTCGCGTCGCTGAAGTTGCATTCGGAAAAATCGCAGGCATCGAGGTGCGCCGCGCTCAGGTCCGCTGCAACCAATGGCATGCCGCGCATGCCGCATTGCTTGAGCTTCGCGCCATTCAGCCGCACGCCAGACAGCGAGCTGCGCAGCGCCACGCTGCAAGCGTCCAGCGTCGCATCGGAAAAGTTCACCGAGCTGTCGAGCGTTGTCGTCACGAATCCGCAACGCGTCAGCTTTGCACCGGTAAATGACACGCGGCGCAGCTGGCATTCGATCCAGACCACCTGCAGCATCTCGGACTGATCGAGATTCAGGTCTTCGAGCGCCATTCGCAGCAGGGCCACCTGGTGCCAGCGCGAACCGCGGAGGTCGCAGCGCGCGAACGACGCCTCGTGCAACTGCACCTGGTCCATGCGGACTCCCGCCATGCGGCAGCCAACGAACTGCGCTGCGTCGGCATGCGCCTCCCGCAGGCTTGCGCCTTCGAGATTGGTGCGATCGAAGCGCGCACCGCCGATGTTTGCCTCGTCCAGCCACGCTCGGGCAAGGCTCGCATCCGTGAAGTTGGCACGCGCCAGAACTGCCTGCGAAAAGTTGCAGTCGTCGAGCTGCGCGCCCGTCAGGTCCGCATCCGCCAGCATGGCGTGCGAGAAATCGGCTCCGCGAAGGTCCATGCCGGACAAATCGGCGCCAATCAGGTTCATGTGCGCGAACGCGCGCTGCCCGGGTTCGGCCACCGAGAGCCGACGGCGAAGCTTGGCGCTTCGGAAGCTTGGCATTGCGGGCGCCGATCCTCCGAGATGCGCGGAGTGCAGGTATCCGAGACGCATCAGGGGATCGGCAGGCACGGTCGGGACGTCCGGCTCCTCGACGCCATGGGTCCCGGCATCCCCGGTGCCCGGTTTTGCCTGGTCGTAGCGGTCGCCCTTTGCCATCTCCTGCTGGAGCTGCTGCGGATCGGGCACCACTGGCTGTGCGCGCGCCGCCGATCCGGCAGCGCTTTCGACTGGGAGGGAATCCCGCTCGGCCTCGATCCGCTCGCCCTCCTTCCGCAGCCGGTCCCGCGCCTCCATGGCCGAGGCTTCCGCTCGCTCGAGGTATTCGGGCAAGTCGTCGAAGTCCGGAGTCGCTTCGGGCTCCCAGGGGGCCGTCAGGTACTGGTCGGGGTCGAGTCCCCGCGCGAGCAGATCCGCACGGCGTGCATCGTGGTCGCGCAGCAGGCCGGCGCGGATGTTTCGCGGCAGCGGCTCGGCCATCGGGTTGGACAACTGCATCTGCCGCCAGTCACCAAGGATCGACTGGGGAACGAGGTCTCTGTCGCGCAGTACATGCACCGCGCCTTTTTCTGGATCGATCCGCTTGAGAAGAACCTCGCGGTAATGCGCCGACGGCCGCGGCGCGTCCCGCAGTTCAAGCACTGGCATGATGTGCTTGACGTCGGCGGCATCGTCCTCGCGCACCACCGTCGAGCCGTGCCAAATCAGGATCACGCGTTCGCGGTCGGGGAAGAACCATGCGGTGCTCAGGTGCAGCGGCACCGCCCTCAGCATGTCGGCGTCGTCCGAGAAGCTGACGTGGCAGACCGCGTTCCAGTCGGGCAGGTGCCCCTTCATGACGGGAATCCGCGGATGCATGTTCCACAGTTCGTACGCTGCGCCCGGCGGCAGCGAACTGCGGCCGGGCCAGCGCTGATCCTCCGGCGCCGCGTTGAAGAAGCGCCAGTCCATGTCGTCGGCGAAACCGGGGTAGCCGTTTTCCAGCCACGCGTTGTCGTACTGGCGGCCCATGTGCGCCATGCGCTGCGGCCAGTCCGGCAGGTAGGCACAGAGCGCTGCCGGGGTGCCACGCTGCTCGCGGCCGGCGAGGCGACGGGAAGCCTGTTCGATGTGGGGGAGCCGACGCGTGTGCACTCCGTTGACAACCTCATCCTGCGCACCGATGCCCAGCGGGTTCTGTGCGAACCCGGGCCCGCCGTAGGTGTGGCGCCAATCCAGAGGCATCTGCTCGAAGGGCAAGGGAGCCGTCGATCGCCCGTCGAGCCAGTAGCGGTCACCGGACACCAGAAGCGTTTTCTCGAGCGTGTCCACGCGCAGGCGCACTGCGCACTGCGACTTCTCGGTCTGATGGCAGGTGTAGGCGAAGCCGCTGGCCAACACCTCGGCCTCGGCCTTGGGCACGCTGAGGTCCAGCACGCTCCCGGGGTCGAGCACTTCGCTCACCATCTGCCAGAGCTCCTGCTCCGGCTGCAACTGCGGGTCTGCGTTCAGGCTCGCCAGGGCGATCGAGGCAATGCCCAGGTGGTTGCTGCCCTTCCACCGGTACGGACGGGTCAGCAGGCTGAGACGGAACGGCTTGACGATTTTCAACGGCGAGGGTCGCTCAGGAAGAGGAAGAAGAGGGCGAACGGGAGGTGGTCGCCGGAAAGATCAAGGCGCTCTGTGCCGGATGGTCCGGCGCATAGCGGACCTCGACCGCGCAACCGATGCCGTACAGGGTCAGCTCGTTAAGTGGAATGACCTTCTGCAAGCTCACGCTGTGCCGGACGCCAGCCGCGTCCCGGAACGCCACGGTGAACGTGATCAGGGGGCTGAGATCGCTATAGCTTCCACCCATCTCGCTCGCCACGATCACGCCGTCCGCACGTCCGTCGAGCGTCTCGCTCGCCGCCTCGCGGCGCGAGACCTGAAAGAGATCCCATCCACCGCACAGCAGGAAGGACCCCAACAGCATCAGGCCGATGCACGCACCCATCTGGCCCAGGCCCAGGCCGCCGGCGAGCACCACCATCGGAACGGCGCCCACCGCGAGCAGGACCGCACCCAGCCACTTCATTCGCAGGGACGGCGATGCGCCGGTCATGTGCACACGAACAGGCCCTTGAGCATGACCTTGAACGCCCCGACCTTGATCTTGGCACCGTTGTCGAAGTTGAGTGCCCGGTTCGACAGCCTGTACACCTTGAAGTCGAAACTGGCGCCCCCGATGTTGGTGCTGACGGCATTGATGGTTTCGGACAGCGAGGCGTAGGTGAAGGAATTCGCGTAGGCGATGGAAAACGAGAAGGGCGTCTTCGAGGTGATCGAAATCTCGGCCTCCGTCGTGATCGTGCTGCCTGCGTGTGTGTGCAGCGAGTTCGTGTAGCTCACGTCCTTGTGGTCCGAATGCAGGTTGATGACGTTGGCATTCACCTTGAACTCGGTCGGGGTGGTGATCTCCACGTCGGCGTCGGTGCTGCGCATGGTCAGCTTGCCCTTGGAGTTGATCGTCGTCGTGCCGGTGACGTCGATCAGCTCCGTGCCGCCAATGGTGCGTTTGCTGTCCGATGTGACGTGGTAAGTCTCGAGGCCGGTCACGGTGACGTCCTTGCCCTTGGACTTCTCCGTGTACTTGCCGTCGACGGTGGTGCCCTGCGGGCCGTTGATCTGTTCCGTCAACGACACGCCGATGGTCTTGGTCTCGCCCTTGTCGACCGTGTCTGTGCGCGTGCCGGTGACATGGATGGTCTGATTCCCGATGACATCGACCTGCTGGTTGCCCCCATCCACCTTGATGAACTGGTCGCCGCCGTTGACGGTGATCTTCTGCGGCCCGCCCTTGTTGACCGTCAGCGTGTGCGGCCCGTTGATCGTCTCGTCCAGCGAGGTGTTGGTGGTGTAGTTGTCCGCGCCTTCGATGGTCGTGGTTCTCTTGCCTGCGACCGTATCGGTTTCATCGGCCTCCACATCGATCTCGAAATTCTTCTCGGCGTGAATCCGCACCAGCTCGGAGCCCGGCGCATCGTCCAGGATGAACTCGTTGGCATTTGCCGGCGTCCCGTCCTGGCTGCGGCTCACGAAGCCGCTCACCGTGACCTTTGCAGGCAACTCGAGCGGCGGCATCTGGTCCGAGTTGTAGACGCGGCCGATGATGATCGGCCGGTCGGGATGGCCGCCGATGAAATCGACGATCACTTCCTGGCCCTTGCGCGGATGATTCACCGCGCCGTAGTTCGAGCCGGCCCAGGCGCTGGAAACGCGCACCCAGCAGGAGCTGTTCTCGTCGCTCTTGCCGTAGCGGTCCCAACGGAACTGCACCTTCACGCGGCCGTATTGGTCGACCCAATACTCCTGCCCCGCCTTACCCACCACGGTGGCGGTCTGCGGTCCGTTGGTGCGGGGCATCGGCGTCACGCGCGGCGCGCGGAACGCATACGAGGTCGGCTGCACCGCGAAATCGAAGCTGTACGAGCTGTCGGCCGCACCGGTGTCGTAGCCGCCTTCGCGCAGCGCATAAGACACCGACACGATCAGGTATTCCCGGTTGTCGTCCTGCCGCGGACAGTTCTGCATGGTGAAGCGGTAGCCCGGCGCCATGCCGCGCACGCTGGCGTGGCCCACGTCGCGCTCGGCCTGCGATTGCGCCTCCTCGAGCCGGATGCGCGAGTAGCGCTCCCCCTGCTCGGCCTCGCTGAAACCCCCGAGCCACTCGTAGATCTCGTAGGTGTCGTGTGCGTTTCCGCGCGGCTGGCTGCGCATGCTCAGCAGATCGGCCCTCGACTTCTTGAAGTCGTAGTCGTCCACCACGTAGGTGCCGGGGCGGATTTCCTCGGTGACCTGCCATTGGTCGATCACCTCCTGCAGCGGGTCCGCATCGCGGTCGGCCGCGAGGTAGCTGATCTTCGGATAGGCCGGCAGGGTCTCGTGCGCGCCCATGTCATCGGCCAGCACCAGCGTGTGCTGATTCTTTTCGTGCTTGAAGTAGTAGTAGATGCCTTCATGCTCCATCAGCCGGCTCACGAAGGCGAAGTCGGTCTCCTGGTACTGCACGCAGTACTCCCACTGGCGGTAGGTTCCGCTGAGCTTCTTCTCGAACGCGAAGTTGTAGTCGGCGAAAACTTCCTCGAGGATGTCGACGACCGATTTGTTCTGGAATATCTTGCAGTCGCTGGTGCGCGTCAGGTACCAGAGCCAGGGTCGCACGGTGGCGCGGTACACCACATAGCGCGAACCGCCGCCCTCCTTGCCGATCATCGTGAACCGGACGATCTGTCCATTCAGAAAACGAGGCTGGCCTGCCGTCAGTATTTCGAGCGTGAGCGGCTTGCCCAGTACCGACTTCATGTCGAGCGACACGGTCGGGCTCAGCAGATCGACCTCGAATTCGAACAGCTGCGAGAGGCCCTCGGTCCCGTGCATCGAGCGGAACAGCAACTGGTCCTCCGCGAGCGGTGTGTGGGCTTTGACGACTCTGGCCATGGAGCTCTCCCTTTCTACGCTTGGTGCTCAGAAAATTCGTAGTGAAAATCGTCGCCCGCCGCGCTCAGCTGCACGCCGGCGAGCTTGCGCGCACTGACCGTGGCGCCGATGACTTCCTCGCTCAATCGCGGAAGGATCGTGTGCGTGAGGATCGCGTCGATCATCCGTCCACCCGACTCTATGGCCGTACAGCGGTGCGCCACGAGTTCGACGGCGCTGTCGTCGTAAGCCAATGCAATGCCGTGGTTCGCCTGAAGGCGCGCCGCGATGCGGTCGAGCTGGAGGCGGATGATGCGATGCAATGCCTCGGCGTGCAACGGGTAATAAGGCACTACAACGAGACGGCCGAGCAGCGCCGGCGCGAACACCTTGAGCAGCGGCTCGCGCAGCGCGGTGGCCAGCGGCTCGGGGTCGGGGCGCAGGGTCGGGTCTTCGCACAGCTGCATGACCAGGTCGGTGCCGACGTTGGAGGTCATGATGATCACGGTGTTGCGGAAGTCGATGTGGCGGCCTTCGCCGTCTTCCATCCAGCCCTTGTCGAACACCTGGAAGAAGATCTCGTGCACGTCGGTGTGGGCCTTCTCGATCTCGTCGAGCAGCACCACGCTGTAAGGCCGGCGGCGCACGGCCTCGGTGAGCACACCGCCTTCGCCATAGCCCACGTAGCCGGGCGGGGCGCCCTTGAGCGTGGAGACGGTGTGCGACTCCTGGAATTCGCTCATGTTGATGGTGACGAGGTTCTGCTCGCCGCCGTACAGCGCCTCCGACAGCGCCAGCGCGGTCTCGGTCTTGCCCACGCCCGAGGGGCCGCACAGCAGGAACACGCCGACCGGCTTGTTGGGGTTGTCGAGCCGTGCGCGCGCGGTGCGGATGCGGCGCGAGATGGTCTCCAGCGCATCGGGCTGCGCGACCACGCGGGCCGAAAGGATCTCGCCGAGCTTCAACACCGACTGCGCGTCGTCGCGCACCATGCGGCCGATGGGAATGCCGGTCCAGTCGGCCACCACGGTGGCGATGGCCTGCGCATCGACGGCCGCGAGGATCAGCGGCGATTCGCCCTGCAGCTGCACGAGCTTGTCCTGTGCTTCGTTGAGTTCGGCGCGAATCTCCTGGGTCGTGCGCTGGAGTTCGGCGGGTGGCGCGTCGGGGTCCGCATCGACGTTCGCAGCTTCCACTTCCTGCGCGTCCGATGCCTCGGCCCGCGCCTGCGGCACCGCGGCCGGCGAGAGCTGCTTGCGCAAGGCCACGATGCGCTCGACCAGCGCGCTTTCTTCCACGCGCCGTTTCTCCAGCACCTCGAGTTCGGCCTGCGCCTGCGCGACCTGCGCCGCGATGTCTTCCACGCGCTGGTGCTCACCGACACCGATGGCCGCCTCGCGCCCCGCGATGCCCGACTCGATGCCCAGCACCTCGATGCGGCGCTGCAGGTCTTCGATGGCGGCGGGCAGCGCATGCTGGCTCAGCGCCACGCGCGCGCAGGCCGTGTCGAGCAGGCTCACGGCCTTGTCGGGCAATTGCCGTGCGGGAATGTAGCGGTGCGACAGGCTCACGGCCGCCTCGAGCGCGGCATCGAGGATGAGCACCCCGTGGTGCTTCTCCAGTTCGGCCGAGATGCCGCGCAGCATGATCACCGCCTTGGGCTCGGTGGGCTCGTGCACCTGGATGGTCTGGAAACGCCGCGTGAGCGCCGGATCTTTCTCGATGTACTTCTTGTACTCCGACCAGGTGGTCGCGCCGATGGTGCGCAGCCGGCCGCGCGCAAGCGCCGGCTTGAGCAGGTTGGCCGCGTCGCCGGTGCCGGCCGTGCCACCGGCGCCGACCAGTGTGTGCACCTCGTCGACGAACAGCACGATGGGCTTGGGGCTCTTCTCGACCTCGTCGATCACCTGGCGCAGCCGCTGCTCGAACTCGCCCTTCACGCCCGCGCCGGCCTGCAGCAGCGTGGGGTCCAGCACCCACAGCGACACGTCCTTGAGCGAAGGCGGCACATCGCCCGCGGCGAGGCGCGAGGCCAGGCCTTCGACCACGGCCGTCTTGCCGACGCCGGCCTCGCCGGTGAGCAGCGGATTGTTCTGCCGGCGGCGCATCAGGATGTCGATGATCTGGCGGATCTCGTCGTCGCGACCGTAGACCGGATCGAGCTCACCCGCGCGTGCCTTGGCGGTGAGGTCGCTCGCATACTTGGCGAGTGCAGAGCCGCCTGCCGCGGGGCCATCGCCCTGGTGGTGCGCCACCGCGGGTGCGCCGCCTGCCGCGCCTGCGCTCGGTGCGGCGTCGAAGTCGTCTTCGGGCGACCCCTCGGTCCACGCAGCGAGCTGCGCCACCAGCACGTCGGGCACGATCTTGTCGAACTCGCGCGAGATGCCTGAAAGCACCTGCCGCAGCCCCGGCGTCTTGATGATGCCCGCGAGCAGGTACGCACCGCGGATGGAGGTGGCCTCGAAGCGCAGGCTCGCATAGACCCATGCACGCTCGACGGCGTTGTCGACGTGTTCGGAGATGTCGCTGATCGATGTGGCGCCATGCGGCAGCCGATCGAGCGCGCGCACCAGGTCTTGTTCGATCGCATCGAGGTTCAGCCCCGCGCGCTTGACGATGCGCAACATGTCGCTGTCCTGCAGCTGCAGGATCTGGTGCAGCCAGTGCACGAGTTCGACGTAGGCGTTGCCGCGCAGCTTGGCGAAGGCGGTGGCGGTCTCCAATGCCTTGTAGAGCATCGGGTTGAGCTTGGAGAAAAGAGAGACGCGGCGGATGTCGGTCATAAACCCATGGAAGAAGGAGCGGAACGGGAAAACAATGCTTCGGGCTGGAACACCATGTCGCCCGCGTCGGTGTCCGACATGCGCGTGCCGAGCCAGCTGCCCCAGCCGAGACGCTGGCTGCTGTTGAGCCGCATGCCGTGCGCGTCCTGCTTCTTCAGGACGAGCCGCAGATCCCACGCGAACTCGATGCCGACGTACTGTCGCACCCAGTCGACCACCTGCTGCAGCCGCTTGCTGCCCGGCAGGAACTCGCGGAACTCTTCCTGCGAGAGCGGCCCGAGTTCGAGGCGGAACTTGGCTTGAGCATCGCGCACGGCCAGGCCGATGGTGGCGCCGCCGCCGAGCCGCTGGTTGCGGCCGGAAAGGCCGATCCGGCTGACCTGGTGCTCGTCGAGCATCACCCAGTCGCTCACGAATTCCTCGACGTGCACGGGCACGTCGAAGTAGAGCTTGAGGATCTGGATCAGGCCCTCGGGGTTGCGCGTCTGGCGCACGAGGTGCCCCGCCATGAAGGTGCGCGCATGGTCGGCGATGCGGTCGCGCTCCTTCAGGCCGGGCTGCCCCATGTTCATGAGGCTGGACACGTAGTCGACGAAGCGATGGCCGTCGGGACGGTCCAGGCTGTTGACCGACTGCGCGTCGGCCCAGGCCCGGTAGAACAGCAGGATCAGCCGGTGATGGAACAGGTCGGCGAACGCGCTGAGGGTGTCGTCGGCGTGATGCCGCTTGCGCTCGCGCGCGTACTCGGTCAGGTGCAGCGGCAGCGGGCCGTTGGGACCGAACAGGCCGAAGCCGTAGATCGAAATGCGCGGAGGTCCATCGCTGTCGACATCGACGCCCGACACGTTCGACGGCGCGAACGCCATCGAGGGCTCCTGCCCGAGGCGCAGCGGCTCGTCGAGCGGACGCGGTGCCCGGCCCAGCAGCGGATGGTCGCCCTGCGCGTCGAGGCGGCGCAGCAGCATGAACAGGTCGTGCTCGAAGGGCTGCTCCAACAGCCTGGCCCAGAGCACCGGATCGACCTCGGGCACGCCGCGCCGTGGCGCCGTGCCGGGCACGGGCGGCGCGACGTCGTGTTGTCGAATCTCGTCCGTATCGAGCACCACCTCGCCTTCACTGGCGGCCGGCGCGTCCTGCTGCATTCCTTCAGTGAAGCCGGTTTCGCTCATACGGCAGGCCGACGTCCCACGCGCGGCGTCCAGCGCGCGATCTCGCCGCGCTGCAGGCTGGACAGCGCGAACTCGGTGAAGGCATTGAGCGACACGTGCCGGCTGAAGAACTGCTCCAGCACGGCGCCGAAGAGATAAGGGCTCGCGCCGGAGAAGGCGACCTCGTCGATCTTGAGTGCCACCTCCACGCCGCGCCCGAACACGATCGGGCCCGGCTCCGGCAGGCGGCGGAACACCGGCGCCAGCGCCATCGAGCGCACGCCCTGGATCTGGCGGCGCACAGAGGGGTCGGCGAGGTTGCCATATAGGTCGAGCATCTCGCGCAGCGCGGCTGCGCCCTGCGCCGCATCCACGTCGGTGAGGCTCAGGTAGTTGAGCCCCAGGTGGCTGATGAGGCGCCAGGTCAGCGCGCCCTCGGCCAATGCGGGGTACGGGCGCGAGGGCCCGCGCAGGATGCGGATGGCGCGCACCGGCGCCGACACACGCAGCGTGAAGTCCGATTCGAGTCCGGTCGGCAGCAGCAGCGGGAGGTCGCGGTTGGTGCACAGCGCGTCGAGCGTGATGTGGCGCAGGCTGTGCGGAAAGGGCGCGTCGTGCTGGTCGACGAGCGACACGTAGACCTCGCTGCCGGTGTAGCTGGTGCGCGTGCCCTGCGCGCGTGCGCGGTCGGACACCAGTCGCGGTTCGCGGCGCAGCGAGAAGTAGGCGCCGAAGTCGCCGTCGTCGGCCGCGAACGAGCCGAGGAAGGGGCGGAACTCGCGCTCTTCGGAGCCGTTGGCCATGTGGCCGGTGACACGTTCGACGGTGAATATCTCGAAGTCGCGCGGGCGTGTGCGGTCGATCACCGCATGGTGCTCATGCTGGCCCGGCCCCACCGGAATGCGGTCGCTGCGGCGCGGCACGAGGTTGATGATGGGCGTGCAGAACAGCGAGAAGTGCTTGGCGTCGACCAACCGTTCGAGGTCGGCGTCGGCGCGATCGAGCAGGATCACGATCTCCATCGTGGTGCCGCCCATGGCCGCGGCCGCCGCGCGCAGCTTGTTCACGCTGAAGAACAGGTAGCGGTCGGGAAACGCGAAGTACTCGTGCAGCAGCCGGTAGCCCTGGAACGAGCGCGCGTCGTAGGGCAGCAGCGCCTGGTCGGGGTCGAAGCCCTCGTGCCTGACGGCCTCGTCGCCGAGCGGCACGATGCGCGCGGTGCTGCCCGGCCCGCTGCGGCAAACCACGCCAACGCTGTGGTGCGCCACGAGTTCGAGCACGCGCAGCGCATGCAGCTCCGCGCCCGAGAGAAAGAATTCGAGCCGATCCAGCGGCATGTCGGCAAAGCGTGCGCCGCCCACGGCTTCGAGCTTGATGGTGATCGCGCTCTTCGCCTGCCGCGCGACCATCGGCATGGCATGCGCGATCTCCGCCGGCACGGGGCCGATACCGGCCTCGGCGATCTTGATGGGCCACAGCGTGACGGCATGGCCGGTGCGGAACTCGCAGGCCGTCTGTTCGCCCTTGATCATGCGTCCGCGCAGGATGGTGTGGCGCGGCAGCTCGTAGCCGGCCTTCAGCGAACCTTCGTTGAGGTTGCCGTCGATCTGCACCACGGCCATCGCGGGCAGCGGCGCAAGGAAGTTGGGGTACACCACTTCGAGCAGCCGCTGCGAGAAGCGCGGAAATTCCGCATCCATCTTGAGCTGGATGCGCGCCGTGAGGAAGCTGAAGCCTTCGAGCAGGCGCTCCACGTACGGATCGCTGACCTCGATGCCGCGCATGCCGAGGCGGCCCGCGATCTTCGGGTAGCGCTGCGCGAACTCGGCCCCGAGCTCGTGCATGTAGGTGAGTTCGCGGTTGTAGTAGTCAAGCAGCCTGGCATCCATCAGAGGCCTCCGGTGGGCCGCAGCACCATGTGCCCGCTTTCAAGGTCGAGCTCCGAGCGCAGGATGAACTCGATCGGGTACGGCACCGACCACAGCGTGCCGCGAATCTCCAGCGCGAGCAGGTTGTGGTGTTCGAGGTCGGTGGCATCTGTCACGCAGCGCACGTCGATGCTGTCCTTCATGATGCGCGGCTCGAAGTCGATGATGGCCGATCGGATGGCCGCTTCGACGTCGGCGAAGTCGACCTCCGACATGCGCCCGCCAGCCCAGCCGCGCACGCCGAAGTTCAGCACCGAGCGGCGCGCGCGGGGCATGGTGTTGATGTTGTGGTCCGCGCCGAAGTTGGTGGTGTTGAGCAGCCACTGCAGGTCGCGCAGCACCGAGTCGCGCAGCAGCCTGCCGCTCATGAGGAAGGCGCCCGCGCGCTCCTGCCGGGTCTGCGGCGTCTTGTCGGTGAGGCGATCGAGCAGCACCGGCTGCAGGCGGTCGCGTGCAACGCTTTCCTGCTGGTCGCCGTCGGTGTCCATCATGGCGCTCATGCGTCGGTGGCCTCCCGTGCGAACTCGATGAGCCGCAGGTCGAGCAGCGAATGGTCGCCGGCTTCGCTGATCAGCGTGCGCTGCCCCAGTCCCGCGTACTGATCTTCGCCGGCCAGCGGCAGCCAGTCGGTGCGGCGGCCCAGCGTGGTCTCGTCGTCGAGCCCTTCGAGCGGGCCCGGGTAGCGCACCGGCACCAGGCCGTTGAGCGCGCGGCCGTCGTGCAGCTCGAGCTCGGCGGGGGCCCACAGCAGGTCGACCAGGTGCTGCGGGCGCGAGAACTTGATGCGGCGCACCTCGGGCAGGGGCAGCCATGCATAGCCCGAAGGCGTGAGCAGCTCCAGCACCGGGCCGATGCGCACGTCGCCGTCGCACAGCCAGGCGAAGTCGCTGCGCTCCACCGGTTCGCCGTCGAACGCTTGGGTAGCGCGCGAATCGGAACGGTCGACGCTGGTGAGCGCGCCGTGCAATGCGGGCGCGGCCTGCCGCGCGGTTTCGCGCAGAGCAGCGGCTTCATCGGCGCGGTCGGCCGGCAATGCGGCGGCGGCGATCAGCTGTTCGACCCAGTCCGCATTGCCGCAGACGATGGCCGGTGCGCGCCCGCCGGACCAGAAGTCGCTGCGATGGCGCTCACCCGCAAGCGCCATCGAACACGTGACGCTGGCAGGCGTGAAAGTGGGATCGAGCTTGGTGGCGAGCTTGAGCTGGTCTTCGGCCCGTTGCCAGTCGCCGCGCAGGGCGAGAAAGTGGCACAGGGCAAGACGCAGGCTGGCATTCTGGGGACTGGCGCGGATCTGCCGCTGTACCCATTCGGTGTGCTCGGCCACGGAGCGTTCGCCCAGCACTGCAAACCCATCGCCCATGAAGCTTCCTCGCTGACTGACTGGCACACGGCGCGAAAGGCCAGTGTGTAAAAGACGGCCGCGAAGGCCGTCGGGAAAACGTCGCGGCCGGCCCGCCGGGCCGGCCGCGCATCGGGAAAAGGGAAATCAGGATTCCCTGTTTTCCTTGATGTTCCAGCCCAGGACCGTCTCGGCGCCCTTGCCGCCCTTGTCGGTCTGTTCCCAGTACTGCTGCTTCACCTTCGCGGCCTGGAAGGCGTACTGCACGAACACGGCGTCGGAGCCTTGCTCTGCCGTGTACTGCACCGAGGTGACCAGCACTTCCTCGAGCGTGATGCGTGTGTATTCGATCTGCGAGCCCCCCGCCTTGCACACCGAAACCTCGACCTTGCTCAGGTGCTTGCCGCTGGCGCAGTTCTTCAGGACGGAGGGTGCCGCCTTGTCGATGCGCGCGAGCACCTGCAGGTCATTGAAGCTGGCCTTGCCAACGCCACCGCCACCGCCGCTGACCATGTTTCCAGGCTGCGTCGCTCCCCAGGCAAACGACTTGATGTCCGTCCACTCCTTGTGGTTCGAGTCCTTCGATTCGCCGTTTGCGCCTTCGACGCGCATGAACATGTCTACTGCCATGATTAACCCCCAAAGTTATATGTGCCCGATTACGGGACACCGTTGAATTAGCTGCTGTCCTTCTTGTTGGATGGCAGCTTCGAAACCAGCCGCAACGACACCGTCAGCCCTTCGAGCTGATAGTGCGGCCGGAGAAAAAACTTGGCGGCGTAGTAGCCCGGGTTGTCCTCGATGGCTTCCACCTGGACTTCCGCCGCCGCCAGCGGCTTCATTGCCTTCGTGTCCTGCGACGAGGTGCCGGGGCTGCCGTCGACGTAGTTCATGATCCAGTCGTTGAGCCAGCGCTCCATGTCCTCGCGCTCGCGGAACGAACCGATCTTGTCGCGCACGATGCACTTCAGGTAGTGCGCGAAGCGGCAGCAGGCGAACAGGTAGGGCAGGCGCGCCGCGAGGTTCGCGTTGGCCGTGGCATCGGCGTCGTAGTACTCGGCCGGCAGCTGCAGCGACTGCGCGCCGATGAAGGCTGCGAAGTCGGAGTTCTTGCGGTGCACCAGCGGCATGAAGCCGTTCTTGGCGAGCTCGGCCTCGCGCCGGTCGCTGATGGCGATCTCGGTCGGGCACTTCATGTCCACGCCGCCGTCATCGGTCGGGAAGGTGTGGGTGGGCAGGTTCTCCACCGCACCACCCGACTCCACGCCACGGATCGACGTGCACCAGCCGTACTGCTTGAACGAGCGGTTGATGTTCACGCCCATCGCATAGGCCGAGTTGGCCCAGGTGTAGCGGTTATGCGCGGCCGAGTCGGTCTCTTCCTCGAACTCGAACTCGTCGACCGGGTTGGTGCGCGCGCCGTACGGCAGGCGCGCCAGGAAGCGCGGCATGGCCAGGCCGATGTAGCGCGCGTCTTCCGAGTCGCGCAGCGAGCGCCATGCGGTGTGCTCGGTGTTCTGGAAGATCTTGGTCAGGTCGCGCGGATTCGACAGCTCCTGCCACGAGTCCATCTGCATCACCGTGGGCGAGGCGCCCGCGATGAACGGGCAATGCGCGGCGGCCGCGATCTTGGCCATTTCGCTGAGCATCTCGACGTCGGGCGGGCTGTGGTCGAAGTGGAAGTCGCCGATCAGCGCGCCGAAGGGCTCGCCGCCGAACTGGCCGTACTCGGCCTCGTAGATCTTCTTGAACAGGGGGCTCTGGTCCCAGCCGATGCCCTTGTGGCGCTTGAGCGAGCGCGCCACTTCGCGCTTGGACGCGCACATCACGCGGATCTTGAGCTGCTCGTCGGTCTCGGTGTTGTTCACGAGGTAGTGCAGCCCGCGCCAAGCGCCTTCGAGCTGCTGGAACTCCTCGTGGTGCAGGATCTGGTTGATCTGCTCGGAGAGCTTGCGATCGATTTCGGTGATGATGGCCTGCACCGTGCGGTAGGCATCGTTGGAGACGGTGACGGTGCTTTCCAGCGCCTGCACGGCCAGCGTCTTGACGGCGTTCTCCACCGCCTCGCGGGCCTGGTCGGTCTTGGGCTTGAACTCGCGCTGCAGCAGGTCGGCGAACTCGTTCGGCTCGAGCGCTTCGACGGTGGCGGGTGCGCGCGCGGCGCTCTGATTGGATGCGGTGCTCATGATGGCGGTCCTTGCTGCTCGCGCTTACTCTGAAGATGTGCCGGGGGCGCCGGCCTTTTCGTTCGCGGCTTCGACCGCCTTCGCCACGGCCGGGTTCGGCGCCGATGCCAGCGACTTGAGGAGCCCGGGGTTCTGCAGCGCCTGCGCGATCAGCTGCTCCGCGCCGTTCTTGCCGTCCATGTACGAGAGCAGGTTCGACAGCTCGGTGCGCGCTTCGAGCAGCTGCTGCAGCGCACCGACCTGGCGGGCGATGCGCGCGGGCGAGAAGTCGTCCATGCTGTCGAAGGTGATGTCGACGTTCATCTGGCCATCGCCGGTGAGCGTGTTGGGCACCTGGAAGGCAACGCGCGGCTTGATGGACTTCATGCGTTCGTCGAAGTTGTCGATGTCCACCGCCATGAACTCGCGCTCGCCGAGGTCGGGCATCGGGTCGATCTGCTTGCCCGCGAGATCGGCGATGACGCCCATCACGAAGGGCAGCTGGATCTTGCGTTCGCTGCCGTAGATCTCGACGTCGTATTCGATCTGCACACGCGGCGCGCGGTTGCGCGCGATGAACTTCTGACCACTGTTTCTGACACGGTTGTCTGCCATAAGCTTCCTCTTGAATCTGTAATGCGTGTGGGTGCGATCCCGGTGGCCTGCCGGCCGGCGGAGCTCCCGATGGCTTTCGCCTTGCTATTCCGTGCTGCCCCCAGCGTTCAGCGGACGTCCTGCAAGGCTCTCTATCTTTTGCAATCCCTCGGGCACGAGCTCTTCGATGATCTGGAAGAAGTTCAGGTCCATCAGCCGCTGCGCTCTTCGTATCAGCATGGGCGCCGGATGACTGGGCTCCATGCGCTCCAGGTACTGGCAGGCCTTCTCCAACACCACCTGCACATCATCACGAGTCGATATTTCAATATCTTTAACCAGCACCGTGCGCGGGCCGGTGCCGCCATTGGCGGTGGCCGCGGCGGCCCCGTTCGCCATCGGCACCGAAGCACCCGCCCCTTGCGCGTCGGCGCCGTCGCGCGCTTCACCGGCCACGGCTGCCGCGTCCTGCGCCTGTTCGGGCAACAGCTGGACCACGGTGCGCAGCGAGCGCTCGAGCCGCGAAAAGTCCGGCGCCCAGCTCTGGCCGAGCGCGCGCTCGCAGGTCTCGCGAATGCGCCGCAGCAGGTCGAGCGCCGCGCGCAACGCCACCACCGGAGGCGCCGCTTTCTCGTGCGCGCGCCGCGCCGCGTCCCGCAGCCGGCCAATGCCGCCCGGGTAATCGATCTGATGGTCGGTCTTGCTCGAATCGAGCAAGGCTTCGACCTGTCGCAGGCTCATCGATGCGCCGCCGTCCTCGAGCAGCCGGGCATCGCGCACGCTGCGCCCGAGTCCCTCGGCTTCGGCCAGCGCGGCCAGTGCATTCATGCGCGGCAGCGGATCTTCGAAGTCGCCATCGACGACGCGCGGATGCACGTCGTTCCAGAATTTCTGCAGCACGGCATCGACGAGTTGCAGCCCATCGACGTAGCCCGGCAATCCACGGTTTTCGGTCCAGGCCAGCGTGAGGGGCACCAGCACGCGCAGGTCCCGCGTGCGTGTGCACAGCTGCTTCGCGATGCGCTCCACGCGTGCCCAGTCGGGCGGCTCCGCGGGGATGATCGTCGAGCCGAATTGCTGCTCGCGCTTACCTGTTGTTGCTTGGTGCAACGCCATGAAATCGGGGTCGTATTCCAGGTCTTCCCCGCAGGAAAGCGGGCCTTCCACAGGCAACTGCAATAGATCGATCTCGCTCGTCGACAACCTCTTCTCCCTTGTTCAACCGTTTCTCAACAGCAGCGATCTTGAGGGGAACAGGAGGCGCGGTCAACAGCAACAGACTGCAACGCGAACCATATGAATCACAAAGGAGTACAACTCCTTTTAAAACTCAAACAGAACGTCTACATGTTCACACTCAGCAGTCCGCGTTCACCCAAGTTGCGCATCAATGCGCTGATGCCAAAAGTCCACATCGGCGCCTGATCGGCGTGCACCACGCGATTGACGAGGGCGCCGAGTTCGGGCGCGGCAATGCGCACGCGGTCACCCACGACATGGGTGAATCCTTGCCCAGGCCCGTGACGGTCCTGTGTCGGCGCGAACATCGTGCCCAGAAACAACATGAAGCCATCAGGGTAGGCGTGGTGCTTGCCCACGGTCTGCGCCACGAGATCGAGCGGATCGCGGCTGATCTTCGACAGCGAACTCGAACCCTCGAGCGTGAAACCCTCGGGGCCGGTGACTTCCAGCGCGACGGTGATGCGTCGCACGTCCTCGATGCCGAAGTGCGCATCGAACAAGCGGATGAAGGGGCCGATCGCACACGAGGCGTTGTTGTCCTTGGCCTTGCCGAGCAGCAGCGCGCTGCGGCCTTCGAAGTCACGCAGGTTGACGTCGTTGCCGAGCGCGGCGCCGAGTGTCTCGCCGCGGCTGTTGACGGCGAGCACGACCTCCGGCTCGGGGTTGTTCCACACTGAACCCGAATGGATGCCGACATCGGCACCCGTGCCCACGGCGGCGAGCACCGGGGCCTTGGTGAAGATCTCGGCGTCGGGGCCGATGCCGACTTCGAGGTACTGCGACCACACGCCTTGCGCGATCAGCACGTCCTTGACCTTCATGGCCTCGGGCGATCCCGGCACGATGTCGGCGAGGTTGTCGCCGAGCACGCCGCCGATGGCCGCGCGCGTGGCCTCGGCCTTCGAGGCGTCGCCGCGCGCCTGCTCCTCGATCACGCGTTCGAGCAGGCTCGCGACGAAGGTGACGCCGCTGGCCTTGATGGCCTGCAGGTCGCAGGGCGCGAGCAGCCAGGGCTTGCCGGCGTCGCGTGCGCTCTCGTCGCTGTTGGCGATGGCCTCGTCGAGCGAGGCGATGCGCGGTGCGCTGCGCAATGCACGGCGAACGGCTTCGGCGGGCGCCTCCTTGCCTTCGAGCAGATCGCTCATGGTCGGCGCGAGCCTCGACAGGTCGTACAGGCCGCCTTCGTGCACGGCCACCAGCACGGGGCCCACGCCGGGTTGCCAGAGGCGGCCGACGAGGGTGGCGCGTTCGGCGTCGCGGGGCAGGCTGGAAGAAGTTGAAAGATCGAGCGGCATGGCGTGGTGTCTCCGTGAGGTTGTGTGCGCTACGTTGCATCGTAGCGGCGCAGCGGGGAGGCGACGCGGCCGGCCGCTCCTTTTGTGTCAGTGCCGCGCGGCTCGCACGCGCGCCACTTCGGCGGGCAGGTTGGCCCACGCGGGCTCCTGCGGTGCGAAGCGCGCGCGCATGTAGCCGGCGAGTTCGGCGATCTGCCGGTCGTCGAGCGCCTCGCGGAACGCAGGCATGAAGCCGATGTCGCGGCTTGCGGGCTCGCGCACGCCGTCGAGGATGGTGCGCAGCAGGTTGTCGGGCCGCGCGCTCGTGAGGCTGCTGTTGAGGGCCAGCGGCGTGTTCACACCGAGCAGCGTGGGGCCGTCGCCGTCGTGGTGGCA